>JQIA01000953.1_pt1 | contig 15344 bp, 15 predicted proteins | sample 811431 | NCBI WGS metagenome assembly JQIA01 (sample SAMN02998118, study PRJNA258478) | marine sediment metagenome | biome: marine; feature: seafloor; material: sediment; isolation source: oil-polluted sediment collected from 3 locations (0.5 km, 0.7 km and 0.9 km)... | place: USA: Gulf of Mexico ... | reverse complement strand
ATGATCTCCTAATCAGGACTTTATATTTCTCGCAGATTACGCAAATAATCGCAGATTTTTCAGTTATGACAAAAAACGGATATACAGTTAAATTTATTTTAAAAAAAACAGGTGTTATTACTTGTTGATGTTTTGCATCAAAAAACCTAACTTCGCTAACGACAATTATAAAAAATTAGAACATTTAATAATCGTCTTAAGTTGGTCGCAATTTAAAAATGACAAAAAACGAACAATTAATTGAACAAATATTATCAATGGAAACGATATATATTGCAGGCGGCTGCCTTTGGGGCGTACAAGAATTCTTAAAACACCTACCAGGTGTACTTGAAACCCAAGCTGGTAGAGCTAATGGTTGTACTAAATCCACTAAAACAGCCTATGATGGTTATGCAGAATGTGTCAAAACAACTTTTGACTCTAAGGTTGTTTCAATTGAAGATTTAATTCATTACTTTTTAGAAATTATTGATCCTTATAGTATCAATCAACAAGGAAAGGATATAGGAGAGAAATATCGCACAGGCATTTACAGCGATAATCAAAATCACGTGCTAAAGGCAAAAAAATGCATTAAGAAAATAGAACAGACACTAAATCATAAAAATAAAACAATAAAAAAAATAGCTATCGAAGTGCTTCTTTTAACAAATTTCATCCCAAGTGACGCGGAACATCAAGATAGATTAACTTTACATCCTAATGACATCACTTATTGCCACATTTCTTTAGACTTATTGCATAAGTATAAGAAAAAATAACAGCTAATATTTAGTTAGGTGGCTAGAATTTAGTCAAGAATGTAATCTAAACTAAGTATAGAAAAGTCAATCTTAATCTGTCTTTCTATTCTTAATTAACAAGAACTTAGCAATTCCTTTAGTTCTTTTAGTTCTGTATTCATTAAGAGCAAGTGAAGCGAAAATAAGACTTCCACCAATTAAAATTTTCATAATATCTGCCTCTTTATTCCATATAACAAGGTTTACGATTAATCCTAATGGAATTAGCGCATTGTTCATAATCGCTAACGAGCCGGTATTTACCTTAACAACACCTTGGTTCCAAAAAAAATAACCTGCACCTGAAGCCACAGCACCCAGGTATATTAATACTCCCCACTGAACCGGTGTAGTTGGCAGCTTTTCTGTTGTCCCAAAAATGAAAAAAGCAATTAATGCTACTAAAAACGCACCAATAAAGAACAATCCAAAAATAGTATGCTTTGGTGTACTTTCTAATTCAGGTTTAGATTTTAATAAATACTTGTAAGCAATTTGACCAACCGCAAAGCAAAAGTTGGCAGCTTGTGTGATCAAAAAACCTAAAAATACATTTTCACTAATGCTTGAGTATTGAATATAAGCAGCTCCTAAAACAGCTATTAATGCAGTAAGTAAATGTCCTTTATGAAATTGTTTGCTTAAAATGTCATTTAATAAAGTAATGTAAATTGGTGTAAACACACTAAAAAGTAAGACTTCAGGTACAGTAAGAAAACTAAACGATTGAAAGTAAAAACAATACATAAAACCTAATTGAACTGCGCCAATTGCGGTGAGACTGAAAATTGTTTCTGTCTTCATTTTCTTAAGCCTTAAAAAAGGCAAAAACAGCATTGTAGCGATACCTATACGCATCAATACTGAAAACCATGCATCAACATAACCAGAAAGATATACACCAATTAAACTAAACGAAAAAGCCCAGATAATAGTAACGCCAAATAAATATCTCATAAATAAATCCTTAATCAAAAAATGAAGTTAAACTGTGCACAACCCCCCTTATCCATTCAACTCAAATATAAAGAATTCTTATTCAAAATTCCCTCTATATTCATTCTCAACACTTTCCATAACGCAGCCAAGACTACATATATTATTAGTCATCAGCCGTAATTAATAAAAACCCTTTACTTAAAAACTAATATATAAATCATCTAAATTAAAGACAATTAATTTAATGAATACTTTAGTTACAATTAACAAAGCACTCAAACATGAGGCACTGTTGAATGAGATGGTGGAACAAAGGAAAGTAAAAAAAATGACAAAAGAATTATTAATTAAGATATCGCGTTTCAAACGACAACTATAAATAAAAAAAAAGTTATTCTTTCTGATTTAATATCAAATTTAATTAAAAGAGAAACTTAAGTCTTATGTAAAAAAGTGCTAGTTTTAGTTGAATCAAAGTCAGTTGTCTGTTTACTAGCTTCTTGTTTTTCCTCAGAAAATTCCTACTCACAAACAAGTAACATTTAATACATAAACACGCTAGCGAAATATCCAATATTTTCCTAATAATAGCCTTTACATAATTTCATTTCCATTAAACTTTTAAATACTTCCTTCTTCACTTCAATAATAAACTTAACTTCGCGAATTCTAAAAAAGGTACAACCGCTATATTATTAGCAATTGAAAAAAGTACAATTCATGAATATTTACAAACAAATTGAAGCAGAAATTCAAGCTGCTTCTCATATCGTTATTACAGCACACAAATCTGCAGATGGAGATTCTATAGGTTCTTCTTTAGGTTTACTTTATTTTATAGAAAAATTAGGTAAAACAGCTGTTGTTTGTCACCCTGACAAAGCGCCTGATTTTTTACACTGGTTAGATACTTCTGCTATTGTTTTAATGGAGGAGAATCCAGAGGAAGTAACATCTCAAATGCAAAAAGCAGATTTAATTTTCTGTTTAGATTATAACGCAACAAATAGAGTAGGGCCAGATATGCAAGTTTTGTTAGAAGAAGCAACTTGTAAAAAGATTATAATTGATCATCATTTAAATCCTGAAGAATTTCCAACAATTACTGTTTCGGAAACTACAGCATCATCAACTTCTCAATTAATTGTAGATTTAATAGAGCAATCGGGTTATTTAGAGTTGTTAGATGAAAAAATAGGAACTCCTTTGTATTTGGGTATTTTAACAGATACTGGTAGTTTTAGATTCAATTCTGTAAACCCAAGAACACATGAAGTTTTAGCCAAAATTTTAGCTGCAGGAGTGGAGCATCATTTAATTCACGAAAAATTAAGTGATAATAATACTGAGTCTCGTTTGCGTTTGCAGGGATATGCAATGAGTGAAAAACTAGAAATATTATATGATAACAACGTTGCTATTATTTCTTTATCAAAAGAAGAATTAGCAAAATATAAATACAAAAAAGGAGATACTGATAGTTTAGCTAATTTGGTTTTATCAATCAAAGGAATGAAAGCTGCAATTGTTTTTACTGAACGTGATGGTATTATGAAAATTTCTTTCCGTTCTAAAGGTGCTGAAAACCCAGTAAATGTTTTAGCAAAAGAGCATTTTAACGGTGGAGGTCATGCAAATGCTTCTGGTGGAATGAGTGATTTAACTGTTGACGAAACTTTAGAAAAATTAAAAGAATTAATTCCTCAGTATTTTCCGAAAAACTAAGAATTTTCTTTTTGAAATAGATGCAGTAAAATGAGGTTTTGACTTTATTAAAAGTTAAAACCTTTTTTTTTGGGTGAAACAAGTAAGTGGATAAATTAGACGTTAGTAACTTTCTATAGAAATAAGAAGTCCGTTTTCCCAAACTTCTTGCTTTAATTTTGTACCATATTTATTGTACCAAATCCATTTACCGTGTTTTTGGCCGCCTTTAAACTGACTTTTTTCTTTAACTTTTCCGTTATTATATTTTATATAATTTTTACCAGTAAATTTATAAGTACCAAAATCATTCGTAATATAATATAGCTTGTCTTTGCTATTATAATTAAGTAGATGAACTTCTTTTGCCCCTATTTTACCTACTTCTCTATGTGCACTATCTAGTAATCCATCCATAACAGTGGCGCAACTAGTCATAAGAACCGCAACAAATATTATGAGTATTTTTTTTATGTTTTTATTTTTCATTTAAAACTTCTTTTAAAGAAAACTTTATACAATCTTCAAATTCTTTAGTGCTTAAAGAATGGAAATCTCCAATAGGTTCTTTGTTCCATGAGTTGAAGATTCTAGGAGCTCTTTTTAATTTAAAATATTTCCCTTTTTTATCTTTTAATACGTCAGCTGAATTAAATATAGGAGTAAAATCTTTTATTTCTGTTTCTTTTTTCCATTGCGCTTTTCCTTTTTTGTTAGAGGAAATTATGGTAACATTTACTTTGAACTTAATAGAATTTTCACCCTTTTCTTTATTCATTACTGTATAAACTCCGGATTCTCCTCCCCAAATAAAATCCATGTTTATTTCAAAATATTCATCTGCTTTAAATTTAATCCTTTTCAGTTTTTTGTTAGGTAAAGAAAAAGATAGTTTATTTTTCCCCATAGCATTGCTTGCTATGTTACCGAACATGCTTAAAATTTTACCAGACTCTGATTTTTTTAGAAACTTTACACTTTCAGAATCTGTGTGGGAAGTAATTATTTTTGATAAATCTGTTAAAAGATTATTGGTTTCTTTTTCGTTAAGCATTTCATAGCTAGGGCCATTATTTGGTGTGTCTAATTTTTGCCTTTCTAATGTTTTCTCATCCACTTTATCTATAAATAATGTTTTATAACCAACAACAGTTCTTTTTTTTGTGATAGGAAATAGGTGAATCGAATTATTGGGGTTTTTTACTAATGAGCGCTCCATGAGGTTTTCATTAATGTTTAGTTTCACCTTATAAATGTATCCTGTTTTACTTATAAAAAAATCGCTTTCTTTACTTGTAAATGATAATAAAAAAACTGTTAATATAAAACAGATAAGAATTTTACTTTTATGCATAGCCTAAAAATTATTATTAATTAACAATATAGGCTTTTATATATTAGTGCTTTTGTATTTAAAATACTTATAAATAGTAAGTTATAATTTTTGAATTTGTAGGTTTAAAATGTTGCTATCGATAATATTTTAAAAAAATGAAATTGTAATGATAATGTTTTCGAAATCTGTAGTGGTGTTATGAACTTGTTTCTTTCCTTTTAGGTTCTCTTTTAGCCTCTTTTAATGCTTGCATTAACATCCATTCAATTTGCCCATTTGTGGAGCGAAATTCATCAGCAGCCCATTTTTCAATGGACTTCATCATCTCTTCATTCATGCGTAATGCAAAAGCTTTTTTCTTTGTCATTTTGTTTATTTACAAAAAGTAAGTTCTTAATAAGTTAAAAATTATGATAATAATGTAGGCTATAATTTTAATCATTTACAATTTTATTTTTATAAGTTTCTAAAACTTGTATAGCCTCTTTTCTTTTTTGAGTACCAATAAGTAACTTCTTGCCGTTTTTGTATTTTAATTGTATGCCTATATCTCCGGAAACATTTATTGCTTTTCCTTTTAATCCCCAGCCTCTGTATTCACTAATTGGGTTGTAGGTTCTAACAGATGCTTTCGAAAGCTCTTTCCAGTAAATTGTTTTTAAAGAAAAATGAAAGGGGAAAAACTGGTAATGAATCCCTATTTCATCGATTTTGGTTGTTAAATTAAAGATAAATAATATTGAAGTTGTTACTAGAATTACTACGAAGGTTACAGCTAATTCCTTCGTTGTTATTGTTGTGTTTTCTTCTAAATATTTTTTTATAATAACTGATATGGGAACAATTATACTTATGGCTAAAATTAAAATTAACCAAGTTTGTGTAAAACGTTGTTCTTCTTTAAAAACTTTCATTTTTATCTGTTTTTATCTCTTTCTAAAACGATTCTTGGCGAATTTTCTCCAATATGTTTTAAAACCCAGCCTTCTCTTGCGTACTGGTTTAAGGTATCTTCTAGTTTCTGATTGTTTCTAGTCAATCCCATTTTCCAGTTTATTACTTTATATTCTTTCATTTCTTTATGTCTTTACATTTTTTTCTCAATAGATTAAAGCAAAGGCTGTACCCAATGTAGTGCCTATTCCAGATCCCATCGAAATTCCGATGGTTATATTTTCAAAAACAACACCTAAACTTATTTCAATGGATACTCTTACAGCTATGGCTAAAATTTGTTTTTGTTCATTGTTTTTTTTCTTTTTGTTGATCAATCAATAAGCCAATCATCAATCCAACTCCTGCGCCAATTGGAAGTCCCAAACCTGTACTGTTAAATATTATCCCAATTCCAGCTCCAAATATCATTCCAATAAGTGCTTTGTTTTTTTTCGTTTTAATGATTTAAAGTACCGGTATTTAAAACAGGAGAAGCTTCTTTATCTCCACATAAAATAACTAATAAATTACTAACCATTGCTGCTTTACGCTCTTCATCCAAATCAACAATTTGTCTCTTGTTTAATTCCTCTAAGGCCATTTCTACCATTTCAACTGCACCTTGTACTATTTTGTGTCTTGCCGCAACAATAGCGGTTGCTTGTTGTCTTTTTAACATGGCACTTGCAATTTCTTGTGCGTATGCTAAATAACCAATCCTAGCTTCCAAAACTTCAATTCCTGCAATAGATAAACGTTCATCTATTTCTTTCTCTAAAGCTTCAGAAACTTCATTTACACTAGAACGTAATGTAATATCTTCATCATGACCTTCATCAGCAAAATTATCATAAGGATACATACTAGCTAATTTTCTAACGGCAGCATCTGTTTGTACACGAACAAAATTCTCAAAATTATCAACGTCAAAAGCGGCTTTGTAGGTATTTGTTACTCTCCAAACCAATATCGTAGAAATCATAATTGGGTTTCCAAGCTTGTCGTTTACTTTTAAACGCTCACTATCAAAATTACTTGCTCTTAGAGAAATTGCTTTCTTTCTATATAAAGGATTTGCCCAATACAGACCATTCTCTTTTATAGTTCCTACATATTTACCGAAAAGCAAAATAACTTTAGAAGTATTTGGGTTTACTAGTATAAAACCAAAAAATCCGATAAAGCCAAGTATTGTAGCGATTATAAAAATTGGAGTTTGTTTAACAATACACATTACAATTCCTCCAAAGAATAATAATAAAATGATTAATAGCATTAAGTAACCGTTTGCGGGTTTAATTATTTTTTCTGATTTCATATATGTTTAATTTAAAGTGATATTAAAATGATATCACGAAGATATGATTTAATTATTGATTTTAACAAACTATTTAGCGATTATTTTTTATACTTTAGCTATATATTAAATTCAATAGATTCAAAATGAAAATCAAATTACTTTTATTAATCCCTTTTCTGTTTTTTATGAAATCATCTTCTGATGAAGCTTTTTTCTGGGGAAAAAATGGGCACAGAGCAACAGGTAAAATAGCAGAACAACACCTTACAAAAAAGGCTAAAAAATGTATCGATAAAATATTAAACGGTCAAAGTTTAGCTTTTGTTTCTACATATGCAGATGAAATAAAGTCAGACAGAAAGTACAGTAAGTATTATTCTTGGCATTATGTTAATATGGATTTAGATCAAACCTATGAAGAAGCTGATAAAAATCCTAAAGGAGATTTAGTTACTGGGATTCAAGCTTGTATTGAAGTTTTAAAAGACAAGAAAAGTTCTAATGAAGAAAAGAGTTTTCATTTAAAAATGTTAGTCCATTTTATAGGTGATTTACATCAACCTTTACATATTGGTAGAAAGGATGATAAAGGAGCAAATGACATACAGGTTCAATGGTTTGGGCAAGGTACTAATTTACATAGTGTTTGGGATAGTAAAATGATTGATGACTGGGAAATGAGTTATTTAGAATTGGCTGATAATGCAGAAGACTTATCAAAAAGACAAATTGAAGCAATCAAAGAAGGAGATGTTATCGCTTGGGTAAATGAAGTGCATTTAATTACAAAAACGGTATATAATTCTGTTAAAAAAGGAGAAAATTTACGTTACAGATATTCTTATGACCATTTTGGAACCGTAAGAACTCAGCTTCAAAAAGGTGGAATTCGTTTAGCAAAAGTATTAAATGATATTTTTGATTAATTAATTTTAGACTAAATTTTAGAAAGCCTCATAACCTGATTTATGAGGCTTCTTTTTTGTTAAGAATCAGTTAATTATTTTTTCTGAAAATTTAAAATATGTAAATTTATAAAATGATTAAAAAATCGATATATATTGTTGTTTTTTTTATAGGATTTATTTCATGTAAAAAAGACGTTATAGAAGAGAAAATACCACAAGTTACATCAGTCAAAAAATATACTTTTAATGAGTTGAAACCTTTGTTAGAGAAGAATGATGGTAAAACTTATGTGATTAATTTTTGGGCAACATGGTGTGCACCTTGCGTTAAAGAGTTGCCTTATTTTGAGAAATTAAAAGAAGAATATGCTGATAAAAATGTTGAGGTTTTATTGGTGAGTTTAGATTTTCCTAAACAAGTTGAAAAGAAATTAATACCTTTTATCAATAAGTATAAGTTGCAATCTGAAGTAGTGTTATTAGATGATGTAAATGAAGAAATTTGGATTAAAGCAATTGATGAAAGCTGGAGTGGGGCTTTACCTGCAACACTTATTTATAATAAAAATAATAGAAAATTTTACGAACAAAGTTTTGAATACGAAGCTTTAGAGAATGAGTTAAAACAATTTATTAATTAGAATTAGATGCTTTATTAGTTGGCAATAAACCAACAAAAATTAGGGTAATTGGTTGCTCAGTTAAAGAATTATTGATTGTCCGCAAAACATCATAAGTCTAAAAAATATAACAATATTGTGGTACCGCAATTTTTAATGAGAAAAAACAATTATTTTTCCTCTGTGGAAATCAGCGATATCAGCGGGATAATCTCCTAATAAAGACTTTATATTTCTCGCAAATAATCGCAGATTTTTTAGTTATGATAAAAAACGGATATACAGAAGAATTCTAATATTAAAGTGTTTTTTAAATCAAAAAGTCCAAGTTTTATTTCGATTTTTTGATGTTTTGTGTTCTTTGATGACGTTATGCTATTGAAATATTTTAGCTATTTATTTTCTATTTAAAAAATCATCATAAGAATTTTGAGTAATTGCCTTTCCAAGAGAATCTAATTTTTTTGTATTTCTTCCGGATTCCAAAATTGGTTTTTTACTCACGTAATCATAGATAAAAACGCCATCTTTTGTAAGTGTCCCAAAACCTTTATTAAACGTATAGTGAGCATATTGATTCTCTGAAGTATTGAACATGTTTTTACTAAAAAAAAAGTCTTTGTTATCTGCTTTTAATAAGTCTAATAAAGTGTAAGAAAAATCAACCTGACTAGAAATTGTATTAATTTCTTTGATATTTTGATGAATAGCACCACCTAACCATAACATTGGGATTCTAAATTTTTTAGGAGAAAAATAAGGGCCTTCATGTTTTGGAGAACTGTGCCCGTGATCTGCCATAATAACAATTAAAGTGTTTTTATACCAATCTTGTTTTTTAGCAAACTCCATAAAATCTCCAATCACTTGATCTGTATAATGATGAGCGCTTCTAAATTTATTATCTTCATTGTCTTTGCCAAAAAGGTATTCTCCTTTTATCTCATAAGGCTCATGACTCGTTAATGTCAATGCAATTTTAAAGAAAGGTTCTTCTTGTTTTTTTGATAAATCACTTGCAAAACGTTTCATGAAAACATCATCATAAGCTCCCCATTTAGAATTCCAATCATTTTTATCAAAATCGTTTCCATCAACAAAATCTGTAATTCCAGCATTTCTTAAATACGTATTCATATTACCAAAATTCAAATCACCACCATAATAAAATGAAGTTTTGTAGCCCAAATCCATCATCTTTTTTGGCAACATGGGCAAACTCCTCGTTTTATTAGGCATTCGCATAATTCTTTTTACAGGTTGTGGGTAATAACCGCTTAAAATAGCAGGAATTCCTTTATCTGTTCTATCTCCGTTAGCGTAAAAATTAGTGAATAAAATTCCTTCTTTAGAGAGTCTATTTAAATTAGGAGTTACCCCAGGTTCACCTCCTAAAGAGCCAACAACTTTTGCGGTTAAACTTTCCCAAAGGATTAAAATCACATTAGGTTTAGAGGTGTTTAAAATAGAATCTGTAGTTGATTCTAATAGTTCGTTTTTTGTATTGTTGATGGTGTTTAATGCCGTTTCACTATCAAAGTATAGATACGGATTATCTCCATCTTCTTTATGTGTAAGTGTATTAAAGAAATTCCAAATAAAATTTACGGCTGCATGATTTGCAAACATCTTATTAGAAAAGTACACATTACTTTGATTTACAGGAATTGTTTGAAAACCACCCCTAACAGGAATGATTAAAGCTACTGTTATTAATAAAAAAAGTGGAAGTTCTAACCAGCTTCCAAAGTTGATTTTATGAATATTTTTTTGATGGATTTTTTTAAATCGTTTGATAGATAAATAAGATATAAAAAACCAGAAAAGTACTCCAGAAATCAACTGGAAAGTGGACGCCGAGGAAATCATTAACTCAGGAGTATTTAAATAAGGTAATAATGAGGTGTCTAAGCGAACTCCCCAGGCTTGGTATAAACCTGCATCAATTAAAAGCATTAAATTGATAAAAAGTAACACAGGAATTGTGTACCATTTTATAATTTTCTCGATAAACTTTTTATTAATTATTACAGAGAGTAGTATCAATAAAAAAGGAATAAAAGAGAGATAAGCAGCAAAAGAAGCATCTAACTGTAAACCGTAAAAAAAAGATTTTATAGTTGTTAAAAAACCAAGTTCTTGCGTTTTATCAAAATAATAAACAAGAAAAAAAATACGTGCAAAAATAAAATAGACAACCCAAAATAGAAAGTAGTATACGTTATATAAAAGTCTGTTTTTTAAAGTATTCATAGTTTTATTCAGTAACTTTTAAACGTGCTTTTGCAGTTACAGAAACATCAGAATAATTATTATTTAAATATTTTAAGTGTCCAGTAATAGCAATCATAGCAGCATTATCTGTGGTGTATTCAAATTTCGGAATATAGGTTGTCCATCCAAAATGTGTTTCTGCTAATTGTAATCGACTTCTAATTTCTGAATTTGCAGAAACCCCGCCAGCAATGGCAATATGTTTAATACCAGTTTGTTTTACAGCGTTTTTTAATTTATCCATCAAAATTTCTACAATTGTAAATTGGATAGAAGCACAAATATCGTTTAAATTTTCTTCGATAAAATTAGGATTAATTCTCACTTGTTTCTGAATAAAATAGAGAATTCCTGTTTTTAATCCACTAAAACTAAAATCTAAATCACCTACTTTTGGTTTGGTAAATTTATATGCTTTCGGATTCCCTAATTTGGCATGTTTGTCTATTAAAGGACCTCCAGGATATTTTAAACCTAAAATTTTGGCAGATTTATCAAAAGCTTCACCTACAGCATCATCAATCGTTTCACCTAAAATTTCCATTTCAAAATGATTGGAAACTTTTACAATCTGAGTATGTCCGCCACTAATGGTTAGACAGATAAAAGGAAAAGTAGGAATCTTACTTTTATCATCAGCAATAAAATGTGCTAAAATATGAGCCTGCATATGATTTACATCAATTAAAGGGATTTGCAACCCTAAAGCTAAAGATTTAGCAAATGATGTACCAACCAATAAAGAACCCATTAAACCCGGGCCTCTTGTAAAAGCAATTGCAGATAATTGATCTTTGGTGATTTTTGCTTGTTCTAGTGCTTGTTGAACAACTGGTACAATATTTTGTTGATGTGCTCTTGAAGCTAATTCTGGAACAACTCCTCCATATTTTGAGTGTACTTCTTGGTTTGCAACAACATTACTTAATACTTTTGCATCACAAATTACAGAAGCACTTGTGTCATCACAAGAAGATTCTATTCCTAAAATATAAATTGGTTTTTCCATCAAATAAAATTAATCTAATGCGAAATTAAGTATAATTTTATCCATGCTTCATTTTTTTAAGAATAGAAATTTAAATGTTTGTTAAAATTGCACGTTCTTTGTAATAAATGGCAGCATTTTTGATTAGACTAGATAAGATTTTACAACTACTTTAAATAAAAATAACATCAAAAAAGCAGGAAAAAAAATATTAAAATGGTTAGGGTACTTTGTGCTCTTTTTGCTGTTGGTTAGTATTTTACTTTCTATACCTGCTGTTCAAACTAAAATTGGAAGTTTCGTTACTACTAAAATAAATGAAGATTTTGGTACAAGTCTACATATTGAAAAGGTAGATTTATCTTTATTGGGAAATGTACAATTAAAAGGTGTAGAGATTAGAGATCATCATAAAGACACTTTAATTTTTGTTAAAAAATTAAGTACCTCACTTTTAAATGCAAAGAGAATTATAGATGGAGAAGTGAATTTAAAAAATGTTTCTTTGGATGATGCATACTATTACATGAAAACCTATAAAGGAGAGGATGATGATAATATGTCGATATTCATTGATTCTTTTGGCGCAGGTACTCCCAAAGATTCTTTGAGCCCTCCCTTTGTTTTAAATGCATCTAATGTTTATGTAAATAATTTAAATTTTCATGTAATTAATGCGAATAATAAAGATTCTATAAATTATGCTGTTAGAAAGGCTGGGGGTAATTTTCAAAATTTAGCGATTGTTGGGGGGGATGTTTCATCAAATGTTAGAGGAATGTATTTTACAGAATTATTCGGATTAAAAGTGACTAACTTAACAACAGATTTTTCTTTGACTAATACTGCAATGCTTTTTAAAAAGACGAGGTTGCAAACAAAAAATACAGATATTAAAGGTGATATTGATTTCACATATAAAGAAGGTGATTTAAAGCACTTTATTGATAAAGTTAATTTTAAGATTAGGCTTGATGACAGTAAAGTTGCAGTGCAAGACGTTAAGAATTATTACAAAGAATTAAGCGGGAATCAGATTTTATATTTTAAAGGGAATATGAACGGGCCTCTTAACAATTTTGATGTTACTAAATTAAATTTATCATCAAAAAGTGGAATAAAAGTACAAGGAGATTTATCGTTTGTAAATTCGGTTTCTAATGAGAGAGGTTTTGTTTTTGAAGGGAATTTAAAAAATTTAACGGCTACATATAAGGAGTTGAAAAATATTTTACCAAACGTTTTAGGTAAAAACTTACCATCAGAATTTGATAGATTTGGTACGTTTAATTTAAAAGGAAAAGTAAGGGTTACACCAGATCAAATTCAGGCATCAGTTGATGTTAATTCAGAAATAGGTTCTACTATTTCAGATTTACAAATCACTAATATTGGAGATATAGATTTTGCAAAATATGATGGTAATATTGAGTTGAATAATTTTGATATTGGTTCTTTTTTTAACAATCCGCTATTTGGAATAATTTCTTTAAATGGGGATGTAAATGGAGAAGGGTTTAGACTAGATAATATTAATACTTCATTTATAGGTAAGGTTTCTGAACTTCAATTTAAAAATTATAGTTATAATAATATTACTGCCAATGGTCAATATCAAAATAACAAATTTGATGGTGATTTAACGATTGATGATGATAATTTTAAGATAAAATTTAATGGATTGGCAGATTTATCTTCTGTAATTCATAAGTTCGATTTTAAGTCTGATATCACCTATCTTAATTTAAAAGAAACCAATCTTTTTACAAGAGACAGTATTGCTGAATTAAAAGGGAAATTTGAAATTGATATTGAAGGTAATACTTTTGATGATATTATTGGGAATGCAACATTTAATGATGTTTTTTATACCAATCAAAAAAAAGAATTTAGTTTCAAGGAGTTTAACGTTTCTTCTTCTCTAAAAGACAGTATTAAAAGAATTGATGTTAGTTCTAAAGATATTGCAAATGGATATTTAACAGGGAAGTTTACGTTTTCAGAATTATCTAAAGTTACACAAAATGCTTTGGGTAGTATTTATACCAATTATCAGCCCTATAAAGTTGCACCAAATCAATTTTTAGATTTTAATTTTACGGTTTATAATCAGATTGTAAATGTGTTTTTTCCAGAAGTTAATATTGATGATAAAACTAAAATTAAAGGAAAGATTAAATCGAATAAAAATCAGTTAAAACTTACATTTTCATCCCCAAGAATTGATGCTTATGGTAATGAAGTAAAAGATATATTATTAAGAACAGATAATCAAAACCCGCTTTATAATTCGCATTTAACAGCATCCGAAGTAAAAACAAAATATTATAATGTTTCTAAATTAAACTTATTAAATTTAACACAGAATGACACCTTGTTTTTTAAATCTGTATTTGTTGGAGGTAAAAAGAAAAATGAAAACTTTAATCTAGATTTTTTCTATACAATTAACCCTGATGAAAAATCGGTAATTGGTTTTGAGAAATCAACCTTTGTTTTTAAGGACTATGCTTGGGATATTAATCCTGATAAAGAAAATCAGGATAAAATTACTTTTGATTTAAAGAACGACGAGTTTAATTTTAGTAAGTTTAAATTAGTTTCAGGAGAGCAAAAAGTTGAATTTGTTGGTAGTTTAAAAGGAGATACAGAGAAAGTTTTATTAGCAGATTTTACAAAAGTAAAGCTCCAAAGTTTTCTACCTGTAATAGATAGTTTGGCTTTAAAAGGAAAAGTTTCTGGGAGCCTAGACTTTGTACAAAAAGAAAATATTTATAGCCCTGAAGGTATTTTAGTCATTAATGATTTTGAAATAAATGATTTTAAACAAGGAGATTTAGCCATTAACATAGAAGGAGATAATTCTTATGAAAAATACAATGTAGATTTATCCATTAAAAAAGAGAAAGTAAAAAGTATTGCAGCAACAGGTGCTTTAGATTTTTCTAATGCTAGACCATTAATAGATTTAGATGTCTTTTTAGAAGAATATGAATTAGAGGCTTTTAGTCCTTTAGGGCAAGATGTAATTTCATCTTTAAGAGGTAGTGTTACTGGGAATTTTAATTTAAGAGGTTTTTTAGGGAACCCTGATATGGAAGGAACTTTACAGCTTAATAATGCGGGTTTAAAATTCCCTTATTTAAATATTGATTATGATTTTGAAGGTGAATCTACTATTTCATTGATGCAGCAATCTTTTATTTTTGAAGATATAAAATTACTAGATACCAAACACAAAACTAAAGGATTATTAATAGGTAATATATCTCATCAAAATTTTGATCAATGGTTTTTAGATTTAGAAATTGATACGAATAATTTGTTGGTTTTAAATACGGAAGATAGTGATGAGGCGAAATACTTTGGTACTGCTTTTATGAATGGAAGCGCAAGTATTTCTGGGTTAACAGATCAGTTAACCATTGATATAAATGCGAAAACAAATCCAGGTACTAAGTTTGTTGTTCCTTTAAAGGATATTGAAACCGTAAATAGTTACAAGTTAATTTATTTTAAATCTGATGCAACAATCGTTGAGGATCAGCAGAGAG
>JQIA01000964.1_pt1 | contig 15349 bp, 13 predicted proteins | sample 811431 | NCBI WGS metagenome assembly JQIA01 (sample SAMN02998118, study PRJNA258478) | marine sediment metagenome | biome: marine; feature: seafloor; material: sediment; isolation source: oil-polluted sediment collected from 3 locations (0.5 km, 0.7 km and 0.9 km)... | place: USA: Gulf of Mexico ... | reverse complement strand
AGCAACTTTTTTTGTCAATACTAGTGATGGAAAAATTATTAAAGCAAAAGGTAATTTTGCTACTATGTTTATAGGTATGCGACGTGGTGGTAGAAATATCTATGCACTTGATATAACAGATAAGGATAATCCACCAAAATTAATGTGGGTTATTAAGGGTGGTGAAAATAATTTTACTAAATTAGGCCAAACCTGGTCTGCTCCTATTATAACAGAGGTACACGAAAGTTATTGTCCTTATGCCTGGTGTAAAGTTGTAATGTTTGCTGGCGGTTACGACCCACTTGCAGATGGCGAAAATAAATTCAATCCAATTAAAAATGTTACGATGGGAAATGCTATTTATATGGTAGACCCGAATACTGGTGAACTTTTATGGTGGGCTAGTAGTAAAGATACTAATGCTGATTTAGTATTAAAAGATATGAAGTATGCAATTCCTTCTGATTTATTGTTGCAAGATACAACTGGTGATGGTTTGACAGATCGTATTTATGTTGGTGACATTGCAGGACAATTGTGGCGAATTAATATAGATACAAGAGAGGGTACTGTAGGTGGTGTTATGGCAAAGGTAGGAGAAATTACTAGTAGTGGTGCTAATAGACGAAGTTTCTTTTATCCACCAGCTTTGGCTCGTATAAATTCCATTAATATTCTGACTGCAGTTACAGGAGCTCGTCCTAACCCTTTAGCTCTTGGAACTAGTGGAGGCGGTGGATATTATGCACATGATCAATTTTATGCTATCCTTGATCCAACTAAAAACTTTGATTTTGATGAACCTATATTCCCAAAAGATCATCTAGCAAATGTTACTAAATGGAAAGATGGTATTATAAATTTACAAAATACTGGTAAAGATGGTTGGTATTTCAATTTACAAGAGCCTGATGAAGCTTGGATAGGAGAAAAAGGTTTGGGTAGGCCATTAGTGGTTGATAAAAACGTATTTTTTATCACTTATGTTCCGCCATCATCTGCCACTACTAAAACTATAGATGGTGGTTGTGGAACTTTTAATCCTGGTTCTAGTCGTTTCTATGCTATTAATTTACTTGATGGTGGCCCAGCTTTTAAGAAGAAAGATGATGGAGATGGTTACAATGAAGATGAACGTGGTACAAAGCCTTCTGATCGTGCATTAGAGGTATCCACTTTGTCTTTTGATCCTATTGTCATGTATACAGGAAATGCAACACAAGTATTATTTGCTGGTACGGAAAAAATTACAGAAACTCCTGTACCACCAGCTAGAGTTTTTTGGATGCAGAAATAAATTTTCCAGTTCCTGAATAGAGATATATTCAGGCAACTATCAAAAGGATATATCTCATATGAATAATAAAGGATTTTCATTAATTGAATTGATGATTGTTGTAGCAATTATAGGAATAATGGCTGCTATTGCTTACCCAACTTATCGTCAACATGTGTTAGAAAGCAATCGATTTGAAGCTAAATCAGCATTGATGGATATATCCCAATTACAGGAGGAATTTTTTATTGAAAATAATAAATACGCCAGTAATTTTGGTAACGGTACAAATAGTATGAATATAGAAAAAGCAGGTTTTGCAAAAGATAAAGGAAAATTTGTATCAAAAAATTCTAAGTTAGATTTATTAAATGGCTATTATGAACTTAATTTAACTGCATTAAATAATAATGAATATACATTAACTGCTGATGCTATTGGAACTCAAGTAAAAGATACAGAATGTCTTCAATTTACTATAGACCAAGCAAGTAGAAAAACAGCTACCAGCGATAAATGTTGGTAATATATGAAGCGATATTTAATAATACTTGGTTTAATTGCTTCCACATATGTTAACGCTGGAATCATATCACCAATTAATTTATCTATTTCTAAACAAACTTATGAACTAGAAAATAATTATTTAAATCTAAAATCAAATCATACTAATTTACTTATTTCAAGTGTAGCTTTAGGAACTGCACTCTATGGAGCTACTGCTTGGTGGGGTGATAGTTCAACAACTTTTAAAATTAGGCATGAAGGTTGGTTTGATGCGGATACTCCAAATGGTGGAGCTGATAAATTAGGTCATGGCTACTCTTTTTATGTTAGTACTCGCTTATTGAAAAAAGGTTTTGAATGGGCTGGACATGGTAGTAAACAGGCAGCTAAATTAGCAGGCTTGACTTCTGCTGTTTTGTCAGTAGGAGTGGAGATAATGGATGGCCTTACCGATAAATATGGGTTTAGCACTGAAGATGTAATCATGAACTTATCTGGAATTGGTATGGGAGTATTTTTAGAAAGCTATCCAAAATGGGATGAATTATTTGATTTTCGGTTAAAATACTGGCCTTCCGATGATGCCAGAGAATTAAATGAATATGATCCATTAGCTGATTATTCTGGTCAAACTTACTTATTTATAATGAAAGCTAGTGGTATACCTGCTTTACGACAAAACACATTTTCCCGCTATTTAGAACTGGCTGTTGGTTATGGAACTAGAGGTTATCAACCAACAGATGGTACTGGTAGACAAGAAATATCACGTCATTTATATTATGGAATTTCGGTGAATTTATCTTTATTGCTAAATGATACAGTATTTAAGAAGAATAGTATTTACAAAAATATATCTGAAAATTTGTTAGAATATTTACAAATACCAGGAACAAGTTTGCTAGTAGATCATAAGCTTTAATTACTTCCTAGAGAAATTTTAATAAAAAATTTACCGATGTACAACTACCACAAGATCAAAAAGTGACTCAGTTCAAAGCCTAAGAAAAATTCGTAAAGAAGGCAGGTCGTAATTTAGAACTAAATTCAACTCAAGTAATATCGTACAACAGTGAATCCCCAAAAACTACATGCTTTGTATGACAAGATAGAAATCCCAGAACTAGCAATACCATTAAGTTAAGGAAATTGATTAGGGTAACCACAAGGGATTACCCCTACGAATCATCATGTTATGTAGGGGCAATCCGGTTGACCTTAACTTAATGACATTGCAAAACTAGACTATCTCATCTGCTATAATTACAAAAATTATAATTTAAAAACAACCAATTACAATAGGAAATAAATAAATGTAAGCATATGGAAAAAATATTGCTAAAAAGTGAATACCACTTCCGTAGTTATTTTGAAGCAGCTTCAATAGGTTTAACTATTACATCACCAGAAAGAGATTGGTTATATGCTAATAGCTGTGCTTGTGATATGTTAGGTTATTCCTTGACAGAATTACAAACTATGACTTGGAATACATTAACTCATCCTGATGATTTAAACACTGATACTGATAAGTTTAAACAACTTATGGATGGTGAAATTGATGAATATAATATAGATAAGCGTTTTATTTGTAAAGATAAAACCATAATTTATATTTTTTTATCAGTTACAGCATGTTATCAAGAAAGCGGAGAAATTGATCATATTGTTGCTACGTTACAAGATATTACTGAACGTAAACAAATGGAAGAATCGTTACGCCAAGCTAAACAGCAGGCAGAAAATGCTAATAAAGCTAAAACTACTTTTTTATCCAACATGAATCACGAGCTTCGCACTCCACTTAATGGTATTTTAGGTTATGCTAATATCCTTAGACAAGATGGTGGATTAACGACTCTTCAGGAAAATGGTTTAGATATTATTCATAGTAGTGGAGAACATCTTCTAGCTTTAATCAATGATATATTAGATATTTCTAAAATTGAAGCCAATAAAATGGAGCTTTATCCTACTAAATTTAGTTTATATGATTTTTTAGAAGATATCATTAGCATTATCCGTATGCGAGCTGAAAAAAAATATATTTGGTTAGCTCTAAAAGCAAGCGAAGATTTACCTTCTACAATAGAAATGGATGAAACTAGGTTACGACAAATTTTACTCAATTTATTAGGAAATGCCATTAAATTCACTGATAATGGTGGTACAGTAATAATGCGAGTTGCAAGACAGTCATCTAAATTGAGCTTTGAAATAGAAGATACTGGAATTGGTTTAACCGATGAACAATTAACTAAAGTTTTTCAACCTTTTGAGCAAGTTGGAGATATTAAACAAAGAGCCGAAGGAACTGGGCTAGGCCTCTCTATTAGCCAACAATTGGTTAATTTAATGGGTGGAGAAATTAGTATTATTAGTAAATATAATGAAGGCAGTACTTTTGGATTTAAAGTTCCATTCATTGAAATAAAACCATTATCAAATAAGATTGAAACATCTGCAATAACAATTGATTCAGATATAATTCCTCCATCACAAGATAAATTAGTAGAATTGCATGAATTAGCTATACTTGGTTTAATACAACGATTAGAAAACCAAGCAAACCAATTAGATGAAAAAAAATTTGCTAATATAATAATCAAATTAACCCAAAAATTTGATGATGAACAGTTATTAATTTTCATTGAAAAATTTATGAAATGAATTAACTCACGACAAAATAAATTACACAATTTTTATAATTAAACAAGGTTAAATTTTGAAAATTTTTCTGCTACTATTGATAATTGTCTTTAATACTGTTGGCTGTGGGAAAACAGGTGATTTAATTCGTCCAGCATTCACAGAAACACATCAACAAACTGACAGTTAAAATTTCTATTGGTATATAATTTGAGTACAATAATATCTGGTAATTAGCACAAGGTAATATTATGAAATATCTACAAATTTTAGTATACTTAATAGTATTGATAGCTTCTTATACTGCTAAGGCTAGTCCTTATCTTTCTTATAATTGGAAAACAGTCAATCAGAATTGTATGAGCCAAGCAGAAAAAACTATGAATACTACTTTTCAATCATTAATCGTGAAAAAATATTTTGTAGTTGGTAGCTATTCTGGTTACAAAGGTATGATTTTATGCGTTAAAAATATTATGTTATTTGTTGTTAGTGGAAATAATTTTTCTGTAACCCAACAGTTAACCAACAAACTAAAATATCCTTTTATAAATACCAAAATAATTTCAGATTATTATATAAAATCTCCAGCTACTGCCATTAATTGGACGGTTTTAAATACTGATTCTTGTCTCAAACAAGCTAACAGAAGCATGAAGAATTCAGCTTTTCAAAATATTAATAAAAAATCTTTTGTAATAGGTAGTAAAAATGATTATAAAGCAATGGTTTTATGTATTAATAACCAAGCATTTTTTATTGTAAGTGGAGTCAATTTCACTATAGCTAGTAATTTTGCCAATAAATTGCGTAATAACTTTATCTCAGCATATAAAATTAATCCTATTATCAAACCTAGTACAAACAATATTTCTAATACCATTGCAACTACAAGTTTTACTAATGAAAAATCAATCTCCTGGCTTATTAAAAACCACAATGTCAATATTTTCCCAGCTTTATCTTATTTGCCAGCAACCAAACAAATAGTTCGTAATCTAATTACTATTAATCCAATAGCTTATGAAAAATTAACTCAATCGCTTTCGTCATCACAAAAATTACAAATTACCACATCAGTTAGAAATCAGCTAAAAAAATTAACTAAGATTGCTTCTCAACAAATTTTACAACAATTACATCAATGGGTTATTGTGGCTGATCTTTTGTTAAAAGTTAAACAAAATATTACACTTAAAGAATTTGTACTGTCATTTTATCAATTTTCTATTACAAAATCCTGTTTTGACTATCTGCAAGGAATTGGGATCAGTAATAGTATAGAATTTATATCTGACACTGAAATGAATACAATCCAATATTGTGCTTTTAATAAACTAGCAACTATTCCAAAATCTGAATTTAACAAACAGCTAAATGAGTTAATTAATAATTTTAGTAAAAAATAATTATTATGTGCCTAGCTTACCAGTTAAATCAACTACTCGTGAGACCTCTTCTAAGCTAGTTGTGCCTTCTAAAACTCGTCGAATACTATCTTGAACAAGGCTACGAAATCCTATAGATTTAGCATGTTTTCTAATATTATGAGTAGTAGTATGACTAGAGATTATATCTTGTAATGACTCATTAATCCGCAATAATTCCATTAATGCCATACGGCCTTTATAACCACGTTGTTCGCATAGTTCGCATTTATGAGAATGATATAAAGTTATATTTTCGGCAGTTAAATCTAATAATTTTCGATGAGTATCTGTAGGAGAATAACTCTGTTTACAAGCAGGACAAAGCTTGCGTACCAAACGTTGGCCAATAATCCCAATAATATTTTCCGCCAAAATATCTGGTAAAATTCCAATATCTAATAAACGTGGAATAGCCCCAATTGCAGAATTAGTATGTAGAGTAGAATAGACCTGATGACCAGTCATAGAAGCTCGAAACGCCATTTCTGCAGTATCATGATCTCTAATTTCTCCAACTAGAATTATATCCGGGTCTTGCCGCATCATAGAACGAATTCCATTGGCAAAATCTAATTTTACTGCTTCATTAATTGCTGTCTGTCTGACCAAGCCCAATACATATTCAACTGGGTCTTCCAGAGTCATAATGTTGATAGCTTCATTATTAAGATGTTTGAGAATGGAATATAATGTAGTAGTTTTACCGCTACCAGTTGGGCCAGTAAGTAAAATTACTCCTTCAGGCCGAGCTATCATCAATCTTAATTTTAACAAATCATCTTCTATTAAGCCAAGTTTCTCCAAAGCCATAATGCCACGTTTGCTATCCAAAATACGCAGGACAATATTTTCACCATATACAGTTGGCTGTACTGAAACCCGAAAATCGATATGTCGCCCAGCCAATCGTAATGACATTCTGCCATCTTGTGAAATACGATTTTCGGCAATATTTAAATCTGTCATGACTTTAAGTCGTACTGAAATAGCTGACCAATAATCTTTATGTAAACTACTAATTTGTTGTAATACTCCATCAATTCTATAGCGAACTCGTAAAAAACCTTTTTCTGGTTCAAAATGAATATCTGACGCTCCACGTTTCACCGCATCAGATAATAAAGCGTCGACTAATCTGATCAATGGTTGACTATATTCATCCCCAGTTACTGATAAACTTTTATAATCAATTTCTCCAGTTTCAATCTCATGTAAAATTCCATCAATAGACAGATTAAAACCATACCACTCATCAATAGTATTAATAATATCAGCTTCCCCAGCCATAACTGGCTCAATGCTAATATTTTTACCTAAAAAAGCGGTTAGTTGATCTATTGCCAATACATTAAAAACATCAGCCATTGCAACTGTGAGTTGGTTATTATCAAAATTTATGGGAAGTATAGTATAACGATAGGCTAAATCTTTTGGGATCAATTGAATTGCTTCATGATTAATTTTTACTTCAGACAAATCAACATGTGATAAACCTAAAGTTTGGCTTAATAAGTTGCGAACCTTAGTTTCAGAAACAAAACCTAAATTAATGAGAATCTTTTCTAATGGAGAAGAACTTTTTTTCTGTTCAGTTTGAGCAATCTTTAACTGGTCTAAAGTAATGAGGCCTTGGGAAATGAGAATTTCACTTAATCGATGATGGGGTTTGGAATTCATTATGAACCTAATAATATGGAAATTATAAATTCTTATTTTACAATAATTATTATATTTAAATCAAAATCAGTATAAGGCGTGTCATCAATTAAAAAACTGAAAGACTAATAATATTAAATACTTTTCCATAATATATCTTATCTCCTTTTGTAAAAATTGATAATTATATTAAGTATTTATCATGTTATTTAATCGTAGAAAATTAGGATACATTGTTATAAAATTATTTAAATATTTAGAATTCTCAGTAATTACAAAATAACAATTTCTTTGAATTTGGGTATGCAATTTAACTGTGATTTAACTACCATTGACGAACACATTCACAGGCAAAATCAGATGTGTCGTTACTAATAATATATATGCATGGTATAAAAATGTAGGAATCTAACTATAAAATGCTTTCAAAAAGACGGTTGTTGATTGAAAATATTAATCGATTGTGTAAAATTTTTCAAAACGTTAAATAGGTTTACCGATGGAAACATAAAAACTATGGTTTAAACATGGAGATTAGTTGCTGATCTTATCAACTTGATATGTCGCTCTATTTAGGAAAGATATCTAATTTTAATCAATAAGATATAGAATCAAATTTATTTGCGTAAGGTAATTCAATACTTACTCGATTAGGTAAACAGGTTATAAAGCTTTTATTATTAGTTAACCAGCCAGCATGAACACAATATTGTTGTTTACACGGTGATTTTATAAAACGAATTTTCCCATCCATTACTTCTATTATATTTTCACCGATAGAACCTTGGATTATTATTTGTTGAGGTTGGTGTAAATCTATTGTTTGTATAACTTGATCTGCTGATAAAATTACAGCATAATCTAAAGTTTTCCCACCCCAATAATGAATATACAACCATATTGTAAAGATTATTGCTAAACCAAGAATAAAGCGATCAGCAATAGTTAGAGAATTAAGAACATATTTTGTTACTTCTTTATCAAATATCACTTATTTTATATAAATTTATAGGAATTGTTTGGTTAATCAATAATTTTACATAGTTATCAATTGATATTCAATAATTTCAACCTTATATTCAAAATTCCTTATTATAATTATTGGAAAACTATGTTAATACGATCTTTGTTAATTTCATTATGTTTTATCATCACTCCGTTATCAGCGAATAGTATACAATCAGGAATATTTGCTAAAATTCATACTGATAAAGGTGTTATTACAGCTAAATTATTTTACCAACAAGCACCAATGACAGTAATGAACTTTATTGGTTTGTCTGAAGGCACAACAACTTGGGAAGACCCTAAAACTAAGCAACAGATAACCAAACCATTGTATCAAGATTTAATTTTCCACAATACTAGAGAGTTTATGGTACAAACTGGCGATCCTACTGGTACTGGCACTGGAGGCCCAGGTTTTGTATTTGCTGATGAGTTTCACCCTGATTTAAGCCATTCTAAGGCTGGCATACTTTCTATGGCGACTAGAGGACCAAATACTAATGGTAGTCAATTTATTATTACCAGTAAACCAGCACCATGGTTAGATAAACACCACAGTATTTTTGGAGAAGTTGTTAATGGTTTAGAAGTATTATCAAAAATTAAACCAAAAGATAAATTAGAAAAAATTATCATTTCTAGAGTTGGTGAAGAAGCAAAAGAATTTGATACTAAACAAGCACATAAATTAGCTAAAATTAATCAAGAGGTTTTACAAAAGACTGCTGAAAAGGTTTTACCTAAAGATTTAGGGCAATTAGATACTGCTAGAGTTCCTACTCCTGAACAACCATTAGTATCTCCTGGTGATTTTGAGTTTATTGTTATTGGCCATGCTAAAATGCGAGTTTCAGTGCCAGGAAAAATATTTTATTATAATCATGAAACTGCTTTAGAATTTGCTAATAAATTGGTTCGTCATGCTCGTTCTAAAGGAGTGGTTTTTAATGAATTGATCAAACAGTATTCAGATATGGATCGTGATGTTTTGACTAAAAATGTAAAAGATGATCCAAGCACTCCAGCACCAATGAAAGTGATTTTTCGGTTGAAACCAGGTCAAGTAAGTGAACCATTAGATTCACCAATGGGAATTTATATTTTCCATCGGTTATAATTAAATCTTAGATGCCATTTACCCAAACTTAATGTTTGGGAATGGTATTTGAAATGGATTAATTTTTAATTTGAATAAAATTGCGTAATTCTTCAATTTGAAAAATTTTGGAAGAATTATAAGCAGTGCCATGATAGTAAATATTAATAGCCTGAATTTTAGGTTCATTAGCTACAAAATTAGCAAATTGTTGCGATAAAAGTTCAGCTTGATTGTTATTTTGAATAATATTTAATGGTAAATCAACATCTAATAATAATTTATTCTCCAAATAATGTAAAGTAATATTTTCTATTTTATCAATATTATCAATTGGTTGCCTTTGTAAATTTGGAATGATTTCACTACGTTGGGGTAAATTCAAACTAGTATTGGCATGTTTAGGTTTGACATGAACTAAAACATCAATAACTTCTTCTATTTCTTCCAATAAATTAGTACGCACTACCTCAGATATTCTATGGCTTTCCGATATACTAATACGTGGTGCAACTATAATGTGCATATCAACTAAAATGTTAATCCCCATTTTACGAGTGCGTAGTTGATGCATTGAATGAACTCCATTTACAGATTCAACAATTGTTTTAATTTCAAGCAATTTTTCCTTTTTAATACTGCTATCTATTAGTTTATTTATCGCTGGTAGACATTCTTCAAAACCAATATAAGCAATCATTATAGCAATCATTATAGTAGCAATTGCATCTAACCATAAAAAACCAGCCATGCTACCTAATACACTTATGAATACTATGCTAGATGAAAGTGCATCGCTGCGATGATGCCAGGCATTGGCGGTTAACATTGGAGAATTTACTTTATTAGCAATATAAATTGTATAGTGATAGATAGATTCTTTTATTATAATTGCAATAAAAGCAATAATTAAGACAATGCTAGTAGGTTCTGAAGATGATTTATGATCAACTAAATGTTCGTAGGCTTCTGAAAATAGACTAATAGCCATAACTATCAACAATAGGCCAGCAGCTAAAGTTACTAAAGTTTCATAACGACCGTGGCCATAAGGATGTCTAGCATCTGGTGATAATAAACTATATTTGGCAGCTAATAAAACCATTGCATCAACAGCTAAACTTGAAAAAGAATGAATTCCATCGGCAATTAAAGCTTGAGAATGGCCTATAATTCCAAAAGTTATTTTAACAATGGTTAATAACAAATTTGCAATTACAGATAATATTGTAACATTGCGTATAGCGATATAACGCTCTTGTCTTGGTCGTATAAATGACATTTGCATATTGAAAACATTCTCGATTGTTGTTAAGGATTACTCTTACGATTTATGACACGTACTAAATTTATTATTAGATAGGCAAGATTTAATTGAGGTTAGATGATTTTAGTTGTTATAAATTTAAAAAACTTTAGTTTTAAAATTAGGTATTTTTTTGGCTAACATATGTTTTATTAGTTTAGGATGTGCTTTGTGTTTAACTTCAACGATAGCAATGCTAGTTTCATTAACTAATACTATGTAAAATTCATTTTCTAAGCCTGTTAGCTGGTAAGTTACGGTATATTGTATCAAAATATACTTTTCCTAAATTAGGTTCAGCAATGACCAGAGAATTCCCATGAAAACCAAACAGTCATTTTGGCAATTTTCTCACCATCTAAATTATATAAATAACCAGAATTAATTGTGAATTAGTGAATAGCTAATGGTTAATTTTTAATGAAAATCAAAAGCTGTGTTAATTAACCATTATTAATTCACAATTAGTTAAAAATTATCCAGAATACCTATGTTTAATCTGCTCTTAATTTAACAAGGGCCACAAATCCGATTATTTCGATCTCTAAATTGACAATTATGTTCAGTTTTAGCATCTCCATATCTGCTAGTCATTGGATTACATAGCATTGTTTTAGAGAACCAATTACCATCTTTTGTCATATAACAATCTTTATTAATCAAAGTTTCCTTGCCATTAAAAACTTCATAAATAGTTACATTATCTGGAGTTATTTGACGCTTTTTTAAGAAATTGGTTAAAGTACAGATTTTATCTGCCATATAAGAAATTTGTACTGAATCATCATCTTCAATTACATTTATAATAGCATGATATGTATAAGGGATATCCTTGTCATATTTAGAACCAAACAGTTTAGTTAGCAATTTCATATTATGTGTCTCAACGAATTATGGGTCCTAAAAAACGGGCTTCTTCTGTAATAGCTGACTTTGGATCATCTTTTACAGTTAAATGAAAAGTAATTGTCATACTACGCTTTGATAGATTTTTAACTTCTGCTATTAAGCGAATTGGTACGGTAATGATACTTCCCTTATTAGTTTGGATATCTTGGTCTTTCAGTAATTTTAAGCCTTCAATACCAGTTACAGTTAAATCATAATTATGTGGTTTGTCATCTAAATTCATAATTCGTAATTGATATACATTTTCGATTAAATCAGCCCCTACTTCTTTAAATAAACTACTACGGTCTCTAATAACATCCATTTCAGCCATTGAACGTCCACTAATAGATATACCTATACCAATAAACATAGCCAGTAAGATACCACCATAAATAAAAATTCTGGGTCGCAATACGTTAACTGGAGTTCCGTTAAGATTATTTTCAGTAGTGTAACTTATCAAACTTCTGGGATAATCCATTTTATCCATGATGTCATTGCATACATCAATACAAGCCGAACAACTAATACATTGATATTGTAAACCATCTCGAATGTCAATCCCAACTGGACAAACTTGAACGCACATCGTACAATTAATACAATCACCTAAATCTTTTTGTTTATGAACAGCATTCCTTTTCCTTGGACCTCGATTTTCTCCACGTTTTTCGTCATAGGCTATGATCATGGTATTGTTATCAAACATGGCACTTTGGAAGCGAGCATAGGGACACATATACATACATACTTGTTCCCGTAAAAAACCTGCATTTCCATAAGTGGCAAATCCATAAAATAAGATCCAAAAAGTCTCCCAATCACCAAAACTAAATATTAAAAGTTCACGAGTTAGCTCATGTATAGGAGTAAAATAACCAACGAAAGTAAATCCAGTAAATAGCGAAAAAATTATCCATAAGGTTTGTTTCGTTATTATGAGACGAAATTTACGCAATGACATTGGAGCTTGGGCAAGTTTAAGCTGTTTAGGCCTATCTCCTTCTACTAAACGTTCCATCCATAAAAAAACATCAGTCCAAATAGTTTGAGGACAAGCAAATCCACACCACAAGCGTCCAGCCAATGTAGTAAAGAAAAACAATGTTATAGCTGCTAGGATTAAGATAAAAGCTAAATAAATAAAATCCTGAGGCCAAAATGTAATACCAAAAATATGGAATTGACGAGCAGGTAAATCAAATAATACTGCTTGCCTATCTCCCCATTGTAACCAAGGAGATATATAATAAAGTCCTAGTAAAATTAATCCACTTAAAACCTTTAAGCGAGAAAAAAATCCAAATGCAATACGCGGATAAATTTTCTTATGTTTAGCGTACAATTCTTCTGTTGGAGAGTCGTTATTTGATGATTTCATATTTATAAAAAATTATTTAATAGTATGTAAGTATTTATTTTAATAATTTATTTGGGCAAAACTTTATGGTTAAACTAATAGAAAATTTTGAGCTTTAATATTTAAAATATGATTTTTAGTGTAAAATTCAAATTTTAGTTTTATTAGTCTTTAATTAGATAGGTGTATAGTAATTCTTAATCATGAATGCTTAATTAAATTCAAAAAATATTAATCACTTATATTAGTATGATGTATAAAATTATTTGACAGAATATTTCTTGAAAATATTTTTTCCTAACAGATAGCCTATAATAACTCCCAAACTTAATTCTATTAAAACAGTCCAAAAGCGAAATAATAAACTTAGAAAGATTGCTTGTTCTAATGGCATTACTTGTGACAAAATAATACTAGATATGGATTCTCTTACACCTATACCAGCAGGTGCAAAAAATGCGAAAAATCCTAATGTTATGCTTATTGTATTAGCTAAAATTATCCAAACTATTATTGTTAAATTAAATTCGTTTTGGATTGTAAAATATATTCCACTAAAAATACAACCAGATAAAATCCAGATCATCATATAAAAAATTAATAAACGAAGATAATTTTGCTGAGTTATTATTTCTTTTACTTCAAGTATATTTTTTTTAAAAAAATTCATTAAAAAGTTATATGCCGCAATTAAAAAAAGTTGAATATATCTTCCTATAAATCCACTTAATAATATTACAATCATAAGTAAATAAGTCCAATTTGTTTCTATTAAAAAAATAATAGATATAGAACTTACAATTACACTAGCATGTATTAGTAATATCTGTTCTTGAATACTTATGACAAAGATTTTTTTTACATCAATCCCAAGTTCTTTCAATTGAGTACCACGAGCTATCATCCCCCAAATTTTTCCTGGTATGTATTTACCAACACTCACAAGTACTAGCTGGGAAAAACTTTGAAAGAGAGAGATAGACGCATTACAAGTAATTAACAGTAAATATCTCCAGGTAAAACTAGCTGTAATCCAAAATAAAATAGTGAATAAAACCATTAAAAAGAAGAATATCCACGAAAAATAAAGTGGTTTGGAAACATGAACTGCTTGTTCAAGTAGATAATTTAATATGAAAACAAAACTACATATCAAAAAAATCACCAGCCAAAATTTTTTGAGCAAATTAAACATGCTTATTTTTATATTCAATGGTTTGTGTCGTCAATTATAGATATATAGTATGATCTATCTTTGTACAGGGCAAAAATATTATAACGTAGAGACAAGGCATGCCTTGTTTCTACAATTTGGATTATTATGCTTCAATACTTGGCTGGGTAGAATGATAACAAAACCCAGAAATTTATAAAGTATTATATTTTTTGTTCTGTACAAAGCTGTGTATTAATGAAAGTAAAAAATATTAGTAATTAACCATTCTTCATTCACTAATTCACAATTAAAAGTTTATTCCAAAATACTTTATGATGATTAAAGCATATAAAATATTTGGGTAATTTTAGCTAGATAATTAGGAATTGCGGTTTGAGTTAATGCCACTGAAACTAAATAAAAAAAGGTTGCTAATGCTAGAAAAAAAGCTGTTAGTCGAATAGTTTTAGTTTTGCCTCGTTTTAAAGCAATACTACCTATAATAATATAAACTAATAATGCCACTAATTTTGCAGTTAACCAAGTTTGAGTTCCTGGATATTGGTGTAATATCATGATTAAACCAATACCACTGAACAACAAAGTTGTATCAATAAAATGAGGTATAATTTTTACCAAGCGGTGTTGTAATATAGGACTATCTTGCAACATCCAAATACCTCGTAAAGAAAAGGATAAAAAAGTAAGAATAACGCAAGAAATATGAATATTTTTTATTATTGGATACATATTTTAAACTTAAATTACTGTATTTTTTAAATTAGAATGATTCACGCAATTAGTCATCACCACGTTGTTGTTTTACCAATTTTTGTCTAATACGTTGACGTTTTAAAGATGATAATCGATCTACAAATAACCTACCATTTAGATGATCAATTTCATGTTGGATGCACACTGCTAAGATTTTGTCTGCTGTCATAGTAAATTGTTCACCAGCTTGATTCAAAGCTTGTACTGTAATTTGTTCAGCTCTTTCTACTTGTTCAAATATACCAGGAACTGATAAAC
>JQIA01000963.1_pt1 | contig 15351 bp, 16 predicted proteins | sample 811431 | NCBI WGS metagenome assembly JQIA01 (sample SAMN02998118, study PRJNA258478) | marine sediment metagenome | biome: marine; feature: seafloor; material: sediment; isolation source: oil-polluted sediment collected from 3 locations (0.5 km, 0.7 km and 0.9 km)... | place: USA: Gulf of Mexico ... | reverse complement strand
CCGTTTTTAACAACAGGTTTCTGTACAATTGCACCTACAGATAAAATAGCTGAGTTTGGCTGGTTGATGATAGAATTAAAATTTTCGATACCAAACATACCTAAATTAGAAACAGTAAACGTGCTACCTTGCATTTCTGTAGGAGCTAATTTCTTGTTTCTTGCTTTACCTGCTAAATCTCTAACACCTGCACCAATTTGAGTCAAACTTAATTGGTCTGTGAACTTAATTACAGGTACTAATAAACCATCATCTACAGCAACAGCTACACCTACGTGTATATGGCTGTGGTAAACTGTGTTTGTTTCTGTCCAAGAAGTGTTTACTTGTGGATGCTTTTTTAATGCCATAGCACAAGCCTTAACCACCATATCATTAAAAGATACTTTAGTGTCTGGAATTGCATTTATGGTTTTTCTAGAAGCCATTGCATTGTCCATATCAACTTCAATATTTAAACTGAAATCGGGTGCAGTGAATTTAGAATTACCTAAAGATTTTGCAATTGCTTTACGCATTTGAGAATTCTTAACTTCTTCCGAGCTTTCAACGCCAGCAGCAGGAGCAGCAATATTTGCAACAGCAGCAGCAGCTTCAACTTTAGCAACAGGAGTATAGTTTTCTACATCTTTTTTAATGATTCTTCCGTTTTCACCAGAACCATTTACATCCGCTAAATTAATTCCTTTGTCAGAAGCAATTTTCTTAGCTAAAGGTGATGCAAAAATGCGTCCACCTGAATTATTTGTAGAAGTATTTGCCGTTGATTTAGTTTCAACAACTTTTTCTTCTTTTTTCTCTTCTTTCTTTTCCGATGGTGCAGCTGCGGTTGCAGTTGGAGCAGAACCCCCATTTGCAACTACTGCAGAAACATCTGTTCCGGCAGGGCCAATAATAGTTAATAAACTATCTACTGGTGCAGTTTCACCTTCTTGAACACCAATGTATAATATTGTTCCTTCATAGAAACATTCAAATTCCATTGTTGCTTTATCTGTTTCTATTTCAGCAAGCATATCACCTTCCTCAACAGAGTCTCCAACTTTTTTTAACCATGTTGCCACAGTACCATCAGTCATTGTATCACTTAAACGAGGCATCATAATTACTTGAACTCCTTCAGGAATTGCAGCAGCAGTTGAACTTTCAACAACAACTTCTTCTTTTACCTCTGCAGCAGTTTCTACTTTTGCAGATTCTGAACTTCCGTTTATAATAGCAGAAATGTCTTCACCTTCTTCACCAATAACAGCTAATAAAACATCAACAGGAGAAGTTTCTCCTTCTTGAATACCAATATACAAAAGAGTTCCTTCGTAGAAAGACTCAAATTCCATTGTAGCTTTATCAGTTTCTATTTCAGCTAAAATATCGCCTTCTTCGATTTTATCTCCAACATTTTTTAACCATTTTGCCACAACACCTTCTTCCATGGTGTCACTTAATCTGGGCATGTTTATAACTGTAGCCATATCTTAACTTATAAAAGGATAATCTTCTTGTTCATATACCATATCATACATTTGTTTAGGATCTGGATAAGGAGAATCTTCTGCAAATTTCTCGCATTCATTCACTCTATCTTTTACATCTTTAACAATTGCTGCTATTTCTTCTTCTGTTGCGTAGTTGTTTTCTTTAATAACATCTAAAACTTGCGTAATAGGGTCAATTTTTTTGTATTCTTCAACTTCGTCTTTTGTTCTATAATGTTGTGCATCAGACATTGAGTGACCTCTATATCTGTATGTTTTCATTTCTAAGAAAGTTGGCCCGTCTCCACGTCTTGCTCTTTGTATAGCTTCGTCTACAGCTTCAGCAACTTTAATAGGGTTCATTGCATCTACAGGTCCACAAGGCATTTCATACCCTAAACCCAGTTTCCAAATATCAGCATGATTTGCTGTTCTTTCTACAGAAGTACCCATCGCGTAACCATTGTTTTCAACAATAAAAATTACTGGTAATTTCCATAACATAGCCATATTAAAAGCTTCATGTAAAGAACCTTGTCTAGAAGCTCCATCACCAAAACAAGTTAAGGTAACAGCATCACTTCCTTTATATTTGTCTCCAAAAGCAATACCAGCTCCTAAAGGTATTTGTCCACCAACAATACCGTGACCTCCATAAAAACCAAATTCTTTAGAGAAAATGTGCATAGACCCACCCATTCCTTTGGATGTTCCTGTAACTTTTCCATACAATTCAGCCATCACACGTTTAGGATCTTCTCCCATACCAATTGGTTGTACGTGATTTCTATAAGCGGTTATCATTTTGTCTTTTGATAAATCCATTGCATGAAGTGCTCCAGCTAAAATAGCTTCTTGACCATTATACAAGTGTAAGAAACCTCTTACTTTTTGCTGAATGTAAACAGATGCTAACTTGTCTTCGAACTTACGCCAGAAAAGCATGTCTCTGTACCAATCTAAATAGGTTTGTTTAGTGATTTCTTTCATTCTTAATGAGTGTTGTTTGTTGTATGAGTTCTCTATTTAATTTAAATAATAGAAATACAAAAATAACTGTTTTGTAAAGAATAAAAAAACTTGAATTTTTAAAATCAACGAAAACGATTTCGTAGCTTGTTTATTGGTCTCGAATTTATTTAAAACTATGCACTTTAGTGGATAGTTTTAGCTTCTAAAAACATTTATCTTTTGTTAAGTGGGAAATCCAAGAACTAATGGTTATACCGTTTCAAGTTTAACAGTTCATATAGTTTGGAGTACAAGGTTTTGATTGGTGATATTCAGTAACGATGTATAACACTGTTGATCCAAATTTTTGATTCAGAAGATATTATAATATTGAAAGGTGTTGTTTCTCTAGACCATATTCACATGTATCTAGAGTATCGTCCATCACAAGATGTTAGTAGTATTGTAAAGAAACTAAAAGGAAGAACATCAAGTAAAATTCAAAAAGAGTTTCCAAGATTAAGGAAACAATATTTGAGCAGACATTTCTGGACTATTGGATTTGGATGTTGGAGCACGGGTAATATAACCGATAAAATGGTAAATGAATATTTAGAGCATCATCGCAAATCAAGCAATGATAGAGGTAATTTCATATTAGAGTAATTTCGTCAGATTCCGACCAGCTGACTTTAGTTAGATTTTAAAACCTATTGACTTTTAGTCCGTAGTGGTTTATTTATCTTTTGCTATGACTATTGTAGCCTTAGCACCTGTTGCTAAATTCCATTCATTAGAAGAAAGTAATACGCCTGTATCGTTGTAAACTTTAAAAGCTGCCGTGTTTGGGCCAGAAGTTCCTTGATTTAATGCTTTGAATGCTATTTTATTAATACCTATTTCCAAAGGGATATTGAATTTCTGATAACTTTGTTTTAAAACAATATTGTGTATTACAGGAATATCGTTTATCAGAATTGTAACTCTATCGCCATCTGGGTATTGATAATCTCTACATATAATGTAAACACTTTTTGAGTCAGTTCTAAAACTACCTAAATCTTGGTCGATTACTGGTATTAGATATTGACCATTTATTTTTTTAAACGATTTTAAAAACCGCTGCTCACTCAATTTTGCTCTGGTAAGAATACCTTTGTTTTTTAAATTGTCTTCTTTTTGCTTTTTATTAAGTTTCTCCTTCTCTTTATTATATGCGTTCTTAAAACCTTCGGTGCCATCTAAATCTAATGATTTTGGTCTCTTGACTTCCTTAGAATTATTTAAAACAGTTGTATTTATTTTACCTTTTTCTTTGCTGCCAGTATTGTTGTCTAGTTGAGCGAATAGAGTAGTGGATAAAAAAAAAGTACTAAGAATACAGTAAGATTTAAAAATTGATTTCATTATTATATTAAGTTACAAGCAATTATCTAACAAAGATAATGCCGATTCTTTGTGAAGCTCTTTACAAAATGTTAAAACTTATTTCTGATAGGGAAATTGAAGTATGTTTTAGGAAACGGTTCTTGTTTTAAAGTAAAATGCCACCATTCATTATCATATGGTTTAAAGTTATTTGCTAGCATTAATTGACGTAGATATAATCTGTTTGCTTTCTGTGGTTTATTTATTTTTTTATAAAAAGGATGAGATTCAATTCCGAAAAAATCATAAGGACTTCCCATATCCAATTCTTTTCCTGTTTTTCTGTCAATAATTGTTAAATCGACTGTACTACCTCTTGTATGACCAGATTTTGATGCAATATATCCTTTCTTAAATAGTTCTGATTTATGTACTTCTGGATAGTATTCTTTTTTCATTAATGTGTCATTCAATACTTTTGCCCATTTTACAAAATGATCTACAGCTTGTTGTGGTCTGTAGGCATCAAAAATTTTAAGACTCAACCCTTTTTTTGATAAAATAGTTTGAATGTTATGTAACTCATTAGCGGTTTCTTTGGTAACAATTACACAGTTATCAAAATAACCATTTATTGTTTTTCCTATAAAATTATTATTGTTTAGATACCGTAGTTCAGATTTTATAGTTCCATCAATATCGGAAAGGTAAACAAATCCTTTTGGCAGTTCTTGACCACAAAATGTTAGACTAAAAACAAACATAAAAAAGAAAAGAAGGTTTTTCATAACTCAAAAGTACAGAAAATGATTTTATCCTTATTTAAGTTTAAAATATTAATTAATTTTGACAACTTATGGAAGAACTTACTTTAACAACACCTGCATTATTATTTTCTGCAATTTCATTGATTATGCTGGCTTATACAAATCGTTTTTTAGCGTACGCATCTGTAATTAGAGATTTGCATGACAGGTATTTAGAGGAACCTAAAGAGTCTTTGTTAAAACAAATAAAAAATATAAAGTTACGATTGTATTTAACAAGATATATGCAGATATTTGGTATTACCAGTTTGCTTTTTTGTGTGTTAACAATGTTTTTAATATATATAGATTATCAAACAATTGCTGTTTGGGTTTTTGGGATGGCACTTATTTTATTAATTATTTCATTATCTCTTTTAATTAGAGAAATACAAATTTCTGCGCAATCGGTACAACATCATATCGCTGATATTGAAGATCATTTAGGGAAGAAGTAAGGTTTTAATTACTATTAGGTAAATGTCTTTTGGGCTTATTGGTCTTCTTTATAAATAAAAATTAAATTAGATTTTTTTGAATTAAAGAAAGACTATAATAAGATCTTTATAAAAAGTAAGCGTCGTTTTTTTACAAAACGACGACTTACCAAGTAAACTAATAAAACCAAGTATTAGTAACAATATTAGAAGTTAGCTTTCTAATAAATTTTTATTCTGTTAAAGGTTGATGATTATAACTCAACACTCTTTTTAATTTCCAAATTTCGTTTTCTAAAATCCAGATATGTGTAAAATCTGCAATCCCAACAGTTTTCATTTCTCCATCAATTATTTGCTGAAACTTATGTTTACCTTTCTGGATTGCACCATACAATTTGTTGTTTTTTTTCAGAGGGAAAACGGTTAAAGAATTTTTAACAAGTTTTCTTTTATTAATGCCTGGGTTAGCGCAAATATTTTCTTTTACGGCAGTTATAAAACCTTCTCTGTCTTGAATACCACCAATATCATGATAAAATTCAAAGTCTTGTGCTATGATTGGTTCAAGTTTTTCAAGTTCACATTTATTGAATGTTCTCTCAAAAATAATGCTGTCTTTAGATTTTAGTATTTTATATAAATCTGAACTTATTTCAACTTGTGCAAAAGAGAATAAACTGTAAAAGAATAATATAATTGCAAGTACTATTTTAAAAATAAATGATTCTTTAAAAGGTGTTAAAAACGAATTCATAGCAGTTGTTTTGGTTAAAATCTAGAGGCTTTTATAACCTCTAGATTTTAGTTTTGGTTGATTTTTTTTAAATTTATTTGGCAGAAATATCTCCTCCGGATGATGATTTTTTATTCACATTTTTAGGGTTTCCTTTAAAATCAATATCTCCACCGCTGGTTGCATTTGCATCAAGACTTTCTGAAGCATATACATTAATGTCTGCTCCACTTGTAACGTTTACAATTACATTCTTACTATGTAAGTCATAAGCATCTATAGACGCACCACTTGTTGCACTAGAAATGTGTTTGTTTGATATTCCAGAAATTTCAATGTCAGATCCACTCGTAGAACTTGTTTCTACAGTATTTGCATCCACAGAAATGTTGATGTCTGCACCACTTGTAGAACTGATTCTTATATCATCAACTTTTAAAGTCTCTTTGGTATAAACGTCTGCACCACTTGTTGCAGTTACCGCTTCTAAATCTTTAATGGTCACAAATATTTTTTTAGATTTTGCTCTCCAAATACTTTTTTCAGAATAAATTTTTAGGACACCGTTATTCACTTCTGTAATAATAATGTCTTGTAAATTTTCATCGGCTTCAACTGTAATTTTGTTTTTAGGTCCTTGATGAATATGTAATTCTAACCCTGTACTTACTTTAATTTCTGTGAAATTTTCTTTAGTACTTCTGTCTTCAGTAACAACATTTTTGTTACCATTAACTCTATTAAACATATCTACAGCACAAGAACTAAAAAGTGTTGCTACAAATAGTACGGTTAGAAACTTTGTGATTGGTGTTTTCATAATGTTTTATTTTTATTTTCGATTCAAATGTCTTCTATTAGACGCTTGATAAGAAAGTTTGGTTACTGAATTGTTGTTTTTTTAGGTTGAGTTGTGTATTAAATAGTTTCTTCCTCTATTTCTTCTATTTCCTCAATCTCTTCTATGCAATCTGTACATTTTAAAGTACTATCTGTCATTATAAAGTGATGATTGGCCATGTCTTTATCATAAATTTCCGCCTCATTTTTAACATCATCTAGAAAGTTTTTAGTTGAATTATCAAAATAAACAGTAATATTTTCTGGTATAAAAAGAGTTATATTAATCTCTTCATCTTTCCACATATTAGGAAATGCTGATAAGTAATAAGCATCAAACACAATTGTGTTGTCAATTACTTCATATTTGTAATTTATTTTTTTAGAATTACTATTGGCGATACTTCTGTTTTGACCTCTAGATTCTTTTTGAATAATGATATAACTTTCATCAGAGTTACTCTTTTTAACATCAACATTAACATTGTTGCTATAGATCATTGGTATACCATCAATATCAACTTCCTCTTTATGAGTGCTATTTCTTAAGTTATGGCGATAATAGATTTCATCATCATTTATCATTTTTAATTTTAAGGTGTCATTCTCAACAATATTCAGTGTATTTTTTTCTGATGATTTACCAAAGGTAGAGTGTGATGTTCCGAATTCTAAACCTGTAAAAATCATTGTTAATAAAGCAACAATCCAAATACCTAAAAGCGTTAAAGAGGTTGGTTTACCTATTTTTTTTACGCTACTTGATAAAATTCTTAACCCTAAAATAAATAAGATTAAAAATGGAATTCCAACCAATAAAAATGCAGATAATGTAAGCACCCAAATAGGTATAACTGATTCATGGAAAAATTGTGGATATTGTAAAAAAGCTCCATCAACATTTAACCATTCTAAACTTCCTACAGAAAACCCTCCTATGACTAGAGATAAAATAACAGCAGCAGAAACAAATATGATAATGATACCGATAAATTTACCAACTATTTTAAAAATAGCAAGTATAATTTTACCGAGTGTATCTAAAAAATCTTGTAATCCGTTATTTTTTTTCGTCTTTCCCGTAAAAGTTTTACTCATTTTTTCAGAAAATTCGCTAGCTCCATCTTTTATTTTTTCGGATGCTTTATTTGCTAAAACAGATACGTTTTCTGAAACATTGTTAAATTCTTCACGAATCTTTTTTTCTATATTATCAATGTTTACAGGTTCTCCTTCCATCTGTAATTTCTCAGCCGTTGTTTTTGCTTCTGGTAATAAAATCCAAAGAATAATATAAACTAAAATTCCAAAACCAGCACCAAAGAATAATGCTAATAGACCAAGACGTATCCAAATAGTATCAATATCGAAGTAATGAGCAATTCCAGAAGCAACTCCTCCTAAAAATTTATCATCACCATCTCTAAATAATTTTTTTCCTGATGCACTATTTCTAGAATAAGAATAACTAGCGTCATTATATTCTTGTTCAGCCTCAGCGTAATCTTCTGGCTGACCCATTATTACAATAATATCATCAATATCGCCTTCATTTACAACTTGTCTTGCATCAGTAATTTTTTCTGATAAAAGCTCACTAATTCTAGCTTCAATATCTGCAATGATTTCGTTTTTTCCTTGAGGATCATCACTTAAAGATTTAGAAATGGATTCTAAATATCTTCGTAGTTTTTGATAGGCTACTTCATCTATATGGAAGAAAAATCCGCCTAAATTTATATTTATAGTCTTATTCATTTGTAGTTGGTTTTTTACTAGTTACTTGGTGTACTGCATTTAATAAATTGTTCCATGTTTTGTTTAATTCTTTTAAAAACATGCCTCCGTTTTCTGTTAAAACGTAATATTTTCTTGGTGGTCCTGAGGTTGATTCTTCCCATCTATACGTTAATAAACCTGCGTTTTTTAAACGAGTTAATAACGGATAAATGGTTCCTTCAACCACAATCATCTCTGCACTTTTTAGCGTTGAAAGAATTTCAGAAGTATATGCATCTCCATTTTTTAGGATAGATAAAATGCAGAATTCTAAAACACCTTTTCGCATTTGTGCTTTTGTGTTTTCAATCTTCATGTATTGTGGTTTAAATTTTTATTTTATAAATTTTATAGTAAAAGGATACTTGTAATTTTCTCCTTCTCTTGCTTTTATTGATGCTATAATTACGAGTGCTATTCCTATTAAATACACAATCCCTGTAATTGATCCTAACCCTATAAACCCAAAAATATTATCAAAGTCAAAATCAAAATTAAAATGATTGTTTCCTCTAAAATTATTATGGTTTCTAAAAATAGATCCAATGGCAAAAGGAATAAATGTAAGTGTTAAAAGAAATATATATAATGTATAACTAATGTTAAAATTTACAGCTTCTTTACCTTGTTCATCTAAAAAAGAGCTTCTATCTTTTAAAGTTTGCCAAGCGATTAATGGAGTAATTATATTGCCAAAAGGAAATAATAAACCTGCAAATGCACAAATGTGTATTAAAAATGCGTTGGTGTTTTCGTTGTTTTTTTTCATGGTTTCTAAAAAGGTTATAATACTATCCTATGCAAATATATGTCTTTAAAAAGGTATTATGCAATACATAGTACTATAATTAACATTTTATTAACATTCTTGTTTTGTATTTGATAGCGTAAAAAACGCTATAAGTATTGTTGTTGCTAGGTTTTAAAAAAAATAACTATCTTGTGAGAAATATTGTTTTTAACAGAATAAAATTTATTCTATTCACATTTTTAAAATATATAAATGAAATTTACACCAGCTAAAGTCAATCTTTTTAACCTGATAAAACTTCCATTAGCATATTTTGGAGGAGTTAGAGTGCAGTCAATTACAGATAAAGAGGTTATAGTTACTATAAAACATAGATGGATGAATCAGAATCCATTTAAAAGTGTGTTTTGGGCAGCACAAGGTATGGCAGCAGAAATGCCAACGGGTGTTTTAGTTATGAAAGCTATTGATGATTCTAAAAGAAAAATTTCTATGTTAGTTACGCATCAAGAAGCGCAGTTTTATAAAAAAGCAACTGGAAGAATTACTTTTTCTTGTACAGGAGGAAATGAAATTAGAGAAGCAATTCAAGAATCTATAAAAACAGGAGAAGGACAAGTTATTGTTTTAACATCCGAAGGAAAGAACAAAGATGGAGTAGTGGTTTCTAAATTCCAATTTCATTGGAGTTTAAGAGTGAAAAGTTGAAAATCGGCATAAAAGTTGATACTCGATTAGGAAATATTTTCTTATGAAATCAAAATTACTTTTAGTATTACTTACAAGTATTTTATTTGTAAAGTGCAGCCCACAATTAAATTATTTGGGAAATTCTTATTCTACAACAAATAAAGTTGAATTATTTTTTGACGTTAAAGAAATTAACAGAGTTTATACTGTTATGGGGTTGCTTAATTTAAAAATTGGACCAGTGTTATTTAATCAGGAAGATAATTATATTACAAACTTAATTATTGAAAAAGCTAAAAAAGTTGGTGCGGATGGTGTGCTTATCACTCGTTTTTCTAATGAAATTCATCAAGAAGTTGATGAACATATTATGACTAAAAGAATATCGACAGAACAGCACGAAAATATTAATATAGAAGCAAAATTTCTAAAGTTTAAAGATTAATATTGAATTATATCAATTAGTCTTTCTTTTGATATAATTCAGGTCTTTCTTCGTTATAATCACAATCTTGAAAAATACCACAAGAAACACTTGTGCGTGCTAATGATTTTGTTTTTTCAAATTCTTTATAGAAAGCTTCTAATTCTGGAGTTAAATATTTCATTATTCCTTATTTTTAAATTGGTATCGATGTTATTCTATATCAAAAATAAGATTTTTGTTAAAATGAGAATACAATAATAAGTTAATTTACTGTTATTATAATGCTTCGGAATTACTGCCGGAATTTTAAATAAATTAATTTAAAACTTATTTGATATGTTGTTGTAACAAAAGTGCACTCAGACCATCTAATATTATATAAACCTAAAAAAGATATTATGTTTCAAGATAAAATTCCACAAAATTCATCAAATAGAAATGCACACGAAATTGATTATAAAATCTTTGGTGAAGAAATGCAATTCGTAGAAATTGAGTTAGATCCGGAAGAAGGAGTTGTTGCGGAAGCTGGGACTTTTATGATGATGGATGACAACATTAAAATGAATACTATTTTAGGTGATGGCTCAAATCAAGAAAAAGGACTTTTAGGAAAAATATTCTCGGCAGGAAAAAGAATTTTAACCGGAGAAAGTTTATTTATGACTGTGTTTACCAATGCCGGAGTTGGTAAAAAACAAATTTCCTTTGCTTCTCCATATCCAGGTAAAATTATTCCTATTGATTTAACTGAATTTGGTGGCAAATTTATCTGTCAGAAAGATGCTTTTTTGTGTGCTGCAAAAGGAGTTTCTATCGGAATCGAATTTTCTAAAAAATTAGGAAGAGGATTGTTCGGTGGTGAGGGGTTTATCATGCAAAAAATAGAAGGTGATGGTTTAGGGTTTATTCATGCAGGGGGAACAATGGCGAAAAAAGTGTTAAAACCTGGAGAGGTTTTAAAAGTTGATACAGGTTGTATTGTTGGCTTTACACAAGATGTACAGTATGATATTGAGTTTGTTGGCGGAATTAAAAATACCGTTTTTGGTGGTGAAGGTTTGTTCTTTGCAACTTTAAAAGGTCCTGGAACTGTGTATATACAATCTTTACCATTTAGTAGACTGGCAGGCAGGGTTTTGGCAATGGCGCCAAGAACAGGAAGTGGAACAAAAGGTGAAGGAAGTATTTTAGGAGGGATAGGAGATTTGTTAGATGGAGATAATTAGTTTTAAATCAAAAAAAAATCCCAAACTCTTAAGATTTGGGATTTTTTTTATGTAAAATTTTATGTGAGAATTAAACTTCCATAGAATGAAATACATTTTGTACATCATCATCTTCTTCTAATTTTTCTAAAAGCTTTTCAACATCAGCTTGCTGAGCTTCATTTAATTTTGTGGTAGTTGTTGGAATTCTTTCAAACCCAGATGATAAAATTTCTGTATTATTTTCTTCAAAGTAAGTTTGTATTGCTCCAAATTGTTCAAAAGGGGCATAAATAATAACTCCTTCTTCATCATCAAAAACTTCTTCAACTTCAAAATCAATTAGTTCTAATTCTAATTCTTCTAAATCAATGATAATATCTTCCTTTTTAATGGTAAAAGTACAAACATGATCAAACATAAAGATTACTGAACCAGAAGTACCTAAATTTCCATCACATTTATTAAAAGCAGATCTAACATTAGCTACGGTTCTATTATTATTGTCTGTAGCAGTTTCTAAAACAAGTGCTATTCCGTGAGGTGCATAGCCTTCAAAAAGTGCTTCTTTATAATTTGCTGTATCTTTATCAGTAGCTTTCTTTATAGCACGCTCTACATTCTCTTTAGGCATGTTTGCAGCTTTTGCATTCTGCATAACTGCTCTTAATCTAGAATTTGAATCTGGGTTTGGACCACCATCTTTAATAGCCATAACAATGTCTTTACCTATTCTGGTAAAAGTTTTTGCCATTGCTGACCATCGTTTCATTTTACGTCCTTTTCTAAGTTCGAATGCTCTACCCATTTCTAATGATTGTTTTTATTAAAATCCATACAAATGTAAAGGTTTGAATGTTTTATTACAATTTTTACATGGCTTTTAAAAAGTAAAAAGTCAAAAAAATACACTAAATTTTCAATCTGAGGTTTGGTTAATGAATATATTTTTAATAATTGATGTTTATAAATAGGTTTGGTGACAAAAAAATAAAGAAAATATTTAATTATCTAAGAAAAATCAGAGATTTATGATTTGAGTTTTTTTAAATATACCTATTAATAGGTATTGACTATGTTAAAATAAATCTATAGTTTTGTTTAACACAAGTATTTATCCCTCGACTTCATTAAATTGGAAAACCCTTCAAACTTTAAAAATTTGAAGGGTTTTTTTTGCAACTAAATGTGTAGTTACTCTACTTTAAAAGAGTATATGATTGTTTTGCAATCTCAATTTCTTCGTTTGTTGGAATGATCAAAATTTTAACTTTCGCATTCTCTTTTTGAATTTCTCTTATTTCTTTAGAACGAATAGCGTTTATTTCTTCATCTAATTCAATTCCTAAAACATCTAAATTTTCACAAGACATTTTTCTCATTAAACTTGAGTTTTCTCCAATTCCTGCAGTAAAAACAATTGCATCTAAACCATTTAATGCTGTTGTATAAGCACCAATGTATTTTTTAATTTTATAAGCAGCTAAGTTTAATGCGTTTTGACATTTAGCATCTCCATTATTTGCTTTTTCTTCAATTTCTCTTAAATCAGAAAAACCAGTTAAACCTTTCATTCCAGATTCTTTCTGTAATAAACTGTTTATATCATCAATAGATTTATTTAACTTTTTCATTAAATAGAAAATCACAGATTGATCGATGTCTCCAGAGCGAGTTCCCATAACCAAACCATTCATTGGTCCAAAACCTAAAGAGTTTTCGATACTTTTTCCGTCTTTTATTGCAGACATACTGCAACCGTTACCTAAGTGAATAGTAATAATATTTTTAGATTTTTCTCCTAAATATTCAATCGCTTTTTCTGAAACATATTTATGACTTGTTCCGTGAAAACCATAAGCTCTAATTTTATGTTCTTCTAAATATGAATTAGGGATTGCATATTGATAGGCTTCCTTAGGCATCGTTTGATGAAATGCTGTATCAAAAATAGCAATCTGTTTTGCAGATGTAAAAATTGTTTCGGCAATTTCTATACCTGTTAAATTTGCAGGGTTATGCAATGGAGCTAATTCGAATAATTCACGAATACTATCTTTAACTTCTTCAGTAACTACAACTGTGCTGCTAAATTTGCTTCCACCATGAACAACTCTATGTCCAACTGCCTGAATTTCATCAACAGAATTTATAACACCGATATTAACATCCATTAAAGTTTTTGCTACTTTTTTTAAACCAATCTCGTGATTTAAAATAGGTAAAACTTCAGTGTGCTTTTCGCTATCTTTTTCATGTGTAAAGATAGCATCATCCATACCAATTCTTTCTAAAAGACCAACACATTTTACTGATTGTGATGGCATTTCTATCAATTGATATTTTAAAGATGAAGAACCTGCATTTATTACTAAAATATTCATAATTATCCTTGGTGTGCTTGTATTGCTGTTAATAAAACTGTGTTAAAAATATCTTCTACTGTGCAGCCTCTACTTAAATCGTTTACAGGTTTGTTTAATCCTTGTAACATTGGACCAATTGCTAAAGCGCCTGTTTCTCTTTGAATTGCTTTGTATGTATTGTTACCTGTATTTAAATCAGGGAAAATTAATACAGATGCTTGACCAGCTACTTCAGAGTCTGGCATTTTTGTTTTTGCAACAGACATGTCTACTGCAGCATCATATTGAATTGGACCTTCAATTTTTAATTCAGGACGTAATTTGTTAACGATCTCTGTTGCTTTTCTTACTTTTTCTACTTCTTCTCCTTTTCCAGAACTTCCAGAAGAATAAGAAAGCATTGCTACTTTTGCTTCAATTCCAAAAGCTTCTGCAGATATTGCTGAAGAAATTGCGATTTCTGCTAATTGTTCTGCATTCGGGTTTGGGTTTACAGCACAATCTCCCATTACAGAAACCCTGTCAGATAAACACATAAAGAATACAGATGAAACGACAGAAACTCCAGGTTTTGTTTTAATTAATTGTAATGCCGGTTTTATCGTGTGCATTGTAGTATGTACAGCTCCAGAAACCATTCCGTCTGCTAAACCATTCATAATCATTAAAGTTCCGTAATAAGAAACATCAGCTACTAAATCTTGTGCAGCAGTTTCTGTCATTCCTTTATGTTTACGAGCTTTAAATAATGTATCTGCAAAAGCGTCGTTATGAATAGAATCATCAGGGTTTAAAATGTTTATTTTATCTAAATCGATTTGTAAACCAATCTGATCACATTTTAATTGAATTACATTTCTATCACCCAATAATGTTAAATCTACAATATCTAATAATTGTAAACGAGCAGCAGCTTTAATAACTCTTTCATCATCACCTTCTGGTAAAACAATGTGTTTTTTATTTGCTCTTGCTTTTTGTAGTAAATTGTATTGAAACATACTAGGGGTTAACCTGTCTGATTGATAAGAGGTCAAAGTATTTGTTAACCCTTCTGCGTTTACATATTTATCAAAAGTATCTAAAGATAATAATATTTTTTTGTTGTGAGTAGAGTAGATTTTAGATTTTACAGAGCCAATTTTGTTGGTGATTCCAAAGGTTCCTCCATCAACAGAAATAATAGGAACTGTAGATTGTACTCCCTCTATTAGTTTAACAATAGATTCTTCTGGTGTTAATGACCCCGTTAAGATTATTCCAGAAATTTTAGGATAATTACTTGAAGCATTTGCTTGTAAAGCACCTAAAATAATATCTGCTCTATCTCCTGGGGTAATTACCAAGGCGTTTTCTCTAATTCTTGTTAAATAGTTACGCAGTTGCATTGCACCTGTACTGTAACTTCCAATAGCATTGTCTAAAAATTGTTCTCCAAATAAAACACGACCACTTAAAGCTTGTACAACTTCTTTAACAGTTGGGTATGCTAAGAAATCTACTTTTGGAATAATATC
>JQIA01000961.1_pt1 | contig 15368 bp, 16 predicted proteins | sample 811431 | NCBI WGS metagenome assembly JQIA01 (sample SAMN02998118, study PRJNA258478) | marine sediment metagenome | biome: marine; feature: seafloor; material: sediment; isolation source: oil-polluted sediment collected from 3 locations (0.5 km, 0.7 km and 0.9 km)... | place: USA: Gulf of Mexico ... | reverse complement strand
GTGCACAGGGCTTCGAAAATGTTGAAACAATTAGAAAAAACCCATACCAATGCAGACGTGAAAGAAACACTAAAAAATGCTACTGAAAATGAGTTACAATTAAGTTTTTTTAACCTAGACGATCCTTTATTAGAAGATATTAAAGAAGAAATTCTCTCGACAAACATTGATGCACTTACACCTATTGAGGCTTTAATGAAATTGAATGAAATTAAACGCATGCTAACTCCTAAAAAATAATAAAGCTGAAGCTCTTGAAACCTTTAAACATCCTAGGCGCCATGTGTATTTGTTAGGTGTAGATGACCATGGTTTATCTAAACTTGCACAAGAAAAATTTCATTTATTAGTGAAATTTAAATCTAGCCTAAGTTTAAACGTTTCTGTAGTTGGAAGCATTGTAATGTATAATAGACAATCTGAGATCTCTTAACACTTTCTGTTCGCTTAATTTAAGCTTTTTATAGTATCTTTGCATAAAATTTAAATCAAATGTATCTATTTATTAGCGGAGCTGAAATATTTGTAATTCTACTTATTGTAGTCATGCTGTTTGGTGCTGATAAACTTCCTGAAATTGCACGAGGACTAGGAAAGGGTATGCGTCAAATAAAAGATGCGACTAACGATATTAAGAGAGAAATAAAACACAGTGCTGAAAAAAATGATCTTGATATTGATGTTGCTTCTAAAGTAAAAGATGAAATTAATAAAGTAAAAGATAATATTGACGACTTTACTAGGCCAGTCTCGAAAATAAAAAAAACAATTATTGATGATATCACTGGGCCTGTTAAAAGAAGTAAATAATTTTGGATATTCTCAATTCACTTATTAGTTACGACAAGCAGTTACTTCTTATTTTACATTCTAAAGGGTCTCTTTTGTGGGATTCTTTTTGGCTTTTTGTTACAAATCCTATTCATTGGATTCCCTTATTTTTTGTACTCCTTTTTTTAGGTTATAAAGTGTATGATATAAAAAAATCTGTGCTAGTTACTTTTTTTACCATTCTAAGCGGAGCAACTTCTTTAATTATTGTGAATGCTATTAAAAACTCCGTTCAAAGAGTTAGACCTATAAATGATACTTCTGTAAATAACTCCATTCGAATTCTAATTGAGCAAAACGATTTTAGTTTTGTTTCTGGTCATTCAACGGTTTCTTTTACAATTGCCTTTATTTCTTTCTGGGTATTAAAAAACAATTACAAAATGGCTTTTTTAATATTCTTGTTTCCAATATTATTTGCTTATAGTCGAATTTATCTCGCTGCTCACTACCCTATTGATATTTTATTTGGAATGTTATTGGGGTATCTAATTGCGCTTATTTACTATAAATTAATTCAACACTTCGTACTTGAAAAATAAGATTATTTAACTCTACTAATTGTTAGCCCATCTCTAATTGGCAATACAACTGTTTCAACTCTATTGTCAGTGTTTAACAACTTATTATAGTTAACTAGAGCTATGGTATCAACATCTTTTGGATTAATTTTTTCAACAACTTTACCACTCCACAAAACATTGTCTGATAGAATAACTCCACCTGAATTCATTTTATCTACAATAAGTTCAAAATAATTGCTATAGTTCGATTTATCAGCATCTATAAACACCAAATCAAATTTATGATCGAGAGTTGGTATAATATCTAATGCATTTCCTATGAGTTGCTTTATGTTGTTTTTATATGGAGATTTATCAAAGTATTTTTTTGAAAATCCTTCTAATTCTTCATTCTTATCAATAGTGAACAGAGTTCCATGTGTTTGCATACCTTCAGCTAAACACAATGCTGAATACCCAGTGTATGTCCCTATTTCTAAAATATTATATGGATGTATTAATTTGGAAAGCATTGACAACACTCGCCCTTGAAAAGGGCCGCTTAACATTCTAGGATTTAATACTTTTTGCCAGGTTTCTTTATTTAATTGCTGTAAAAGATCTGGCTCTTTTTGTGAGTGATCTACAACATAGCTGTCTATATTTTTTGGTAAAAAATTCATTTCTTTTTTAGTAAAAATACAAAAAAAGGAACTTAAATTAAGTTCCTTAGTACTGTTTTAGGTTTATTATTGGTGGTTATATTCTAACTTTCAATTCTTTTTCTAAGTGCTTTTTTTCAGGCTCACTTAAGCAATGTGTTTTTTTATTTTCTGCATCTTTATGAATATCGTAACATTTAGTCATTGTATTATTTTGCTTGGAGTAAAGACCGCATTTTTCACATAAAAAAATATGGATGCTTAGTTTTATTTTCTCCCACAAAGTAGCTTCGTTATATTGATTCTTATCGCATATTGAGGTTGCCTCATCACAGGTTAATTTCATACTTCTAACTTTTAATTTTTAAACCAACTATCTTCCATACATTTTCTTAGCTGAGTCCTGGCTCTATGGATAATTACCCAAAGATTTGACGAGGTTATTTCAAGTTCCTTACAAATTTCTTCGGTCTCAAATTGCTGTATAGTTTTCATTCTAAACACCATAGCATACTTTTCAGGCAAGTCGCTAATACACTTTTCCAACGCTAAATTGAGTTCGTCATTTTCTATGTTTCTATCTATCTCATTTTTCCACGAAGAAGGCACTCTTTCTTCAATCCATTCACCTTCTCGATCTCCATCTGAATAGAAGTTCATTTTTACTTCCGCTTTTCCTTTTGCTGAGTTTATTTTTCGGTAATGATCAATAATTTTCCTTTTCAAAATGGAAATTAACCAGGTTCGTTCACTAGCCTTTCCTTGAAAATTATCTTTAGCTTTTAAAGCTGCAAAAAAAGTATCTTGAATAATGTCTTTGGCTAAATCTTTATCATTAATCCTACTAATGGTATAGTTATACAGATAATCTGCATGAAGTTCTATCCATTTATTTGGATTAAGTATGTGTTTGTTAGTTGATGACATTTTATATGACTGCTTGATTGCTAAAGTAAATAATTATTTAGAATAAAAACACTATTCGTTATTTAATCATTCTTTGAATTCACATCCTTGTTTTCTTCTAGTGTCTATTAGGTATATAATTTCCCAGTTTCCATTATTGTTAAATAACTGAAAAGAATTTACTCCACAATGGCTAAATTTGTTATTGAAATAGAATTCGTAAGGTGTCCAAACACTTGCCATATCTTGGTCAATTTTAATAGTAATAGTGCGTAATTTTTCTAACCAAATATCTGTTGAGTTTTTAGTTACTATTGACTTTAAAAAATCTTCTTTTAAGTTAGTTTTTAAGATGCTTTCCCCTTTAGCATTGATAAATGAAGTTTGAATTTTAAGATCCTTATGTATTGTTTTGTTTATAATTGCGGTATCAGCTTTATGGAATCCTTCGAAAAAAGTTTCTATTGTATTTCTTACTTCAATTTCTTTTACTTCATTTTGTGAGTGTACATAACTTCCAATTAATAAAAATAGTACTAGCAGTAGATTTTTCAACACGGTTATCAATTTAGTTTGTGAATTTTCCAATCATAGAAAAAAGCAATTTTTTATCTATTGGTTTTGTTAAATAGGCATTAAATCCGCTTTCTAGTGCCGCTTTTTTATCAGATTCCATAGCGAACGCAGACAATGCTATTATTGGTAGATTTGGCTTTTCTTTTTTAATTTCTTTCATTGCCGTGTTTCCATCCATAATAGGCATTTTAATATCCATTAAAATTAAATCAATTTCAGGGTGTTTATGAGCTAACTCAATTGCTTTTCTCCCATTATCTGCTTCAATAATATTAAAATTTGTTTTTGAAAACAATTCGTTAATATACATCATATTATACTCTTCATCTTCGGCTACTAAAATTGTTAGTTTTTGATCTTTCACTTGAGTTGCTAGTTTTTGTTCTTCTATCACAGAAGTTATTAGTGGTATTTTTGATTTTCTATATGGTATTGTAAAATATACAGTGGTTCCTTTATTACTTGATTCTAGCCAGATTTCTCCTCCAAATAATTGAATGAATTTTTTTGAAATTGCCAAACCTAGCCCAGTTCCTTGAAGTTTTTTACTTAGGTCTTGTTTTGCTTGAATAAACCTATCAAAAATTTTATTTTGAAGTTCTTCTTCAATACCAACACCTGTATCTTTTACATGAAATTTCAACTTATTATCTAAAAGTTGATATCCAAATTCTATACTCCCTTCTTCTGTAAATTTAAACGCATTGGACAATAGGTTTGTTAAAACTTGATTCAATTTAGTGCTATCAATTTCAACCATACTCTTGAAATTTTCAAGTCCTTTTACAGATCGTAACTCTATGTTATTATCTGTTGCTTTTTGCTTAAAGAAGATATACAAATCATCAATTAGTTTATTTATATTAACGTTTTCATAGTTTAATTGAACTACGCCAGCTTCTATTTTTGAAATATCTAAAATATCATTTACAATAGAAAGTAGTTGTTTACTACTGTTAATTACAATTTCTGCATATTTTCTTCTTTCCTTCTCTACTAAATTAGGCTCTAAAAATAATTCAGAAAATCCTATAATCCCATTCATAGGAGTTCTAATTTCATGGCTCATATTTGCTAAAAATGAAGACTTCAACTTATCTGATTCTTGTGCCTTTGTTAATGCCCTTTTTAGTTCATTTTCAGCTTTTTTTCGTTGAATTGTAGTACTAATTTGATCGGCCACAAATTCTAATAATTGCACATCATTTTCAGTATATGCATGTTCATTTACATAACTTTGAACTACAATTGCACCAAATACGTTCTCCTGAATTTTTAAGGGAACACCTATCCAAATTTTAGCAAGTTCACCAACCAGACTTATTTTTCCTCTTTCAATAAAATCACGTTGAGATTGCTCATTCAGCATCAAAGGTTCCTTGCTTTTAATTACATATCCTGTTAGGGTGTTTTTTGCTGGAAATTCTTGAATGTCTTCCTTTTCATCAACAAAAATTGGTGTTGTAATAATATCTGTTTCTTTATTATAAAGAGCTATATAAAAATTACTTGTGTCAATTAGTTTATGCAATTCATTTTTAATAAATAAACTAAATTCATTAAAATCATTAATTGTTAAAGCGGCTTTAGAAATATTGTATAAAACATCTTCTAAAGCTTCATTTTTTACTCTTTCTGTAATATCCTTAACAACAGCGTGTATAGTAGGAACCCTCTCTCTTTCGTCAATTCTTGTCAATGAAACCTCTGCTGGAAAAATATGCCCAGATTTTTGTTGATGTAACCATCTAAACCTATTGCTGCCATTTTCTAAAGCAATTTTCATCATTCTTTCTGATTTCATAAAAGAACTCTCTCCACCTATTTGTTTTTCTGGAGATATTTTTGAAGGGTGTATTGTCAGTAACAAATCTTTATTTAAATATCCAAACATATTGATGGCTGACTCGTTACAATCAATAAATTGACCCTCTTTTAGAATAAAAACAGCATCTACCGTTTTTTCAAAAATATCTCTATATTTTTTTTCTGATTTTTCAATTATTCTTTTGGAATTAACTCTATCAGTAATATCATCAACCAATGATGCTACTCCAATAATATTCCCGTTGGCATCCTTTAAGGTAACATTGTACCAATCACATGTAATTATTTTTCCACTTTTTGTGATGTTATTATTGGTGTTTCTGTGACCCGCTTTTTTTCCCAATAATGTCTCTGTAACTTTTTTCATTTCTGAAACTAGGTTCGGAGGGGTCAATAAGTCTTTCGTGTTTTTCCCTTTAGCTTCTTCTGCTGTATATCCAAAAATATGCTCCGCAGAATCATTCCATTCAATTACATTAAAATCAACATCCCAAATAATAGAGGCTAAAGGAGTATTGTTAAACTGATCTTTAAGTCGCTGATTACTTTCAAAAAGTAGGTCTTCTGCTTTTTTTCGCTCTGTAATGTCTTCAACTACACCCTGAACGTGCGTTATTTTATGTTGCTTATTTCTTATTGCATAGAATTTAGTTTGAACCCATTTTACTGATTTATTTTTAGTAATAATTCTAAAAGGTTTTGGATGGAAATGATTTTTATCAACGCTATTATCTAATTCAGAAAGCCCATAAGTAACAGCATTTAAATCTTCAGGGTGAATTATATCAACTATTTTAATTTTATTTGTTAAAAATTCTGAATGCGCATACCCTGTTAGATTTAATGTGTTTTCAGATGCAAATTCAACAGGGAAATTATGTTCATATCTAGATAAAACAGCTACTGAAGAACTTTTATTAATAATATTATACGCTTCTTTGATTTTATTTTCTGATATTTTTTTATCTGTTATTTCATGGAAAAATAACAACATTCCTTCATCTGAAGGTATTATTCTGTTTTCAAACCAGCGATTCCAAGGCTCAAAATAATTATCAAACCTAACAGGTTTTCTTGTTTCTAGAGCCTTTTGATAATTATCAAAAAAAGCATCCCCTTTTTTTTCTGGGAACTCTGTCCAAATATGTTTCCCTATAAGATCCTGTGGGTTTGTAACTTCTAGTAAATCTGCTGCTTCCTGATTAACATATAAGTAATTAGAGTTGTAATCTAAAATTACAAAACCATCTTTAATACTCGAAAGTGTATTAGAAAATAGATTTTTTGTAGCATTTAATTTTTGCTCTGAAAGTACAGTTTCAGTTACATCTTGACAAATTCCAATTATTTTTAAAATTCTTCCATTTTCAACAAGTACACTTCGCTTTTCGCTGATATATTTTACAGCTCCTTGTTCTGTAATAATTCTGTATTGTAAATTTTGATTTTGATTTTTTAATAAAAATTCTGGATGAAAGTTTTTGACTAATTTTTTGTCGTCTTCATGAACAAATGACAAGTAAAATTTTATACTCAACTTTTCTTTTTGATGTTTAACGCCCAATAAATTATATGCTTCATGGGACCAATGCAAGCTCTTCTCGTTATAATCATAAAACCAACTCCCCATTTTAGCAACCTCTTGAGATTCCTTATATCTTTTTTCGCTATCAGCTAAGGCTGTTCTAGATTTTATTCTTTCGGTGATGTTTTCAACTGATACTACAACATTTTCTAATGTATCTTGGCTCCCATCAATTACTTTAAATTTAATGGATACATTAAATTCCTCACCATCTAAAGTATTATTAACAGTTTCTATTTCTGTTTCATTACTTCCCTTTAAAATATCTATCAATAATTTTGAAAAAGCCTCACCAGAGCTTTTGGTAAAAGTTCTATCTAAATTTGCTAATAATTCTTGTTTTGATTTTGCTTTGTATAAATTTAAAGCGGTCGTATTTACATCTTTTATAGTAACCAAAGAACCCAGTTTTTCTACTATATTGGGATTAGATAAGATATAAGACTGAATATCTGTATTATTTTCTTTAGCTACTTTATCTATATATATTTTAACTTTAGAAAAGTCTTCAATCCAAAGTGCAACAGGAGCATACTCAAAAAAAGTTAAATATTTTTCTTTCTCCCCTGATAGCTGTTTCATTCCAGCCTCAAGGGTTTTTATTTGATCTATTGAATCAATAAGAATAGTTTTTGTGTCAACTTTCTTTTTCATTCTGTTTTTTTAGGGGTTTTGAAGTCCTTAAATATACGAAAAAAAATAAATTATAGATACCTAAATATTTAGCTGAATACAAGGCTTTCAACTAGATTGGTAAAATTATTTATTTATTCAATGAAAGGGTAACGGCCGTTCCAACACCATAATTACTTATTATAGAAATTTTTCCATGATGATTTTCTGTAATTTTATTCGAAATTGCTAGACCTAGCCCTATACATTTTTGTTTGTCTTCAGAATACGTATTTACCACAAAAAATTCATTTAAAACCTGTGGTAAATCTTCTTGTAAGATTCCAATTCCCTCATCAGAAATTACCATTTCTACAGAGGTTGAATTTTCTTTTATCTCAATTCTAATAGTTGTATTTTCTTTAGAATACCGAAAAGCATTGTGAACTATATTTTTAATTGCAAGAGAAATATCATCTACACTTAAAGTTAAAACTACTGGAGTAGGTGGGAAAATTCTTTCTATTTTAATGTTTTTCTCAATGGATAAAGCATTAAATTCGTTTAAAACATTTTCTACTAATTCTATATAATTAACGCTTTTAAAGGTATTTGCTATGGTTTGAGATTGCAATTGAGAATATTTTGCAATAGAACTAAGTAATTGAATTGAGAAATTAGCTGAAGTATTAATTATTTGTAGATGCTTTTCTAATTTTTCTTTAGAATAATCTTCAAGATCTTCTAAAATCATATCAGAAAAAGAGTAAATAACTCCAACTGGGTTTCTTAAATTATGAACTAATCTTCCAATCGTTTTTTTATTATTTTCACTTAGTGTACTTAATTCATTTTTTTTGCTTTTTAAGCGTAAACTAAGATCAATAATTTTTTCTTCTAATTCATTGATGTACTTTTCAGAATTATTATTCTCCTCCAAAACAAAATTAATTTAAAGTAAATATAACCTTATTATAATTATTTTTCAAATTTTTATTGAACAGCTTTTTGAAATTTTAAAAAATCAAAAAAATCAAAAAAAATATCTTTTAAGAACACCACTGAATTTTCACTACTTTTACCTTTTAGAATTAAACCATGAAAAATGTCAACAGCAAAAAAAGACTATAAGAGAATTACTACTAAAAGTTTAGTGGAAATGAAAAATAATGGTGAAAAGATTGCCATGCTCACAGCTTATGATTATACAATGGCTAAAATTGTAGATAATGCTGGAATAGACATCCTATTAGTTGGAGACTCTGCATCAAATGTAATGGCGGGACATGAAACAACATTGCCCATTACGTTAGACCAAATGATTTACCATGCCAGCTCAGTAGTAAGAGGTGTCATGCGCTGTTTAGTGGTAGTTGACCTCCCTTTTGGAAGTTACCAAGGAAATTCTAAGAGTGCTTTGGATTCTGCCATTAGAATTATGAAAGAATCTGGTGGGCATGCGGTAAAATTAGAAGGCGGTAGTGAAATTAGAGAATCTATATCTCGAATATTAACAGCTGGAATACCTGTAATGGGACACCTTGGTTTAACACCGCAATCCATTTATAAATTTGGGACTTACACTGTAAGAGCTAAAGAAGAAGAAGAAGCTATAAAATTAATGGAGGATGCTTTATTGCTAGAAGAATTAGGTTGTTTTGCTTTAGTATTAGAAAAAGTACCTGCAAAACTAGCTAAAGAAGTTGCAGAAAGTCTTACCATTCCAGTCATAGGAATTGGCGCAGGAAATGGCGTAGACGGACAAGTACTTGTAACACATGATATGTTAGGGATGACTCATGAGTTTCACCCTCGATTTTTACGTCGTTATTTAGATTTATATGCTGAAATGAACACTGCTTTTGAAAGCTATATCTCCGATGTAAAAAGCAAAGATTTTCCAAACGAAGAAGAACAATATTAATGAAAATCCTTCTTATTGATACCAACCACCCTTTACTTCAAGCTGGCTTAGAAGAACTTGGCTGTATTTGTCATGAAGATTACTCTTCAACTAAACATCAAATTGAAGAAAAAATAAGTAGTTACGATGGTATAGTTATAAGAAGTAGATTTGATATTGACAAGCAATTTTTATCTAAAGCAACTAATTTAAAATTTATTGCTCGGGTTGGAGCTGGTCTTGAAAGTATTGATGTTAATGTTGCTACTAAAAAAGGAATTCAATTGATTTCAGCACCCGAAGGGAATAGAAATGCCGTTGGTGAACATGCTTTAGGAATGCTACTTATGCTATTTAACAATCTGAAGAAGGCAGATTTAGAAATAAGAAATGGAAAATGGTTAAGAGAAGCAAATAGAGGAATTGAATTAGACGGTAAAACCGTTGGCATTATAGGTTATGGGAATATGGGTAAAGCCTTTGCTAAAAAATTAAGAGGATTCGATGTTAATGTTATTTGTTACGATATAAAAGAAGGGGTTGGTGACGAAAATTGCAAGCAAGTTTCTTTAAAAGAGCTACAAGAAAAAACAGATGTCTTAAGTTTACATACTCCTTTTAATGAACTTTCACATAAAATGATAAATGATACATTTATCCAAAATTTTAAGAACTCTTTTTATCTAATAAATACGGCTAGAGGCTCTGCAGTTGTAACAAATGATCTGGTAGAAGGACTTATAAGTAAAAAGGTATTAGGCGCTTGTTTAGACGTCTTAGAGTACGAAAAGTTATCTTTCGAAAATTTATTCGAAAATGAAAGCTTTCCAGAAGCATTTGATTATTTAATTCATGCTGAAAATGTACTACTTTCACCTCATGTTGCAGGTTGGACCCATGAATCTAAAATTAAATTAGCACAAACCATTGTTGATAAGGTAGAAGCCTTGTTTTTTAAAGATGACACCCCGAAACCTTCATCAGAAATTAAAAGAGTTACTGGTATTGGAGGGCTATTCTTTAAAACAGAAAATCCTAAAAAATTAAAAGAATGGTATAAAACCCATTTAGGGTTTCAAGCTGATGACTGGGGTTGTACATTTTGGTGGCAACAAAAAGATGGGAAACCAGCAAGTACTCAATGGAGTCCTTTTAAAAGTGATACCAAATACTTTTCACCATCAACCAAAGAATTTATGTTTAACTATAGAGTTGATAATTTAAAAACACTACTGAATAAACTAAAAGAAGAAGGTGTTACTATTGTTGGAGAAATAGAAGAATATGAGTACGGTAAGTTTGGGTGGGTTTTAGATCCAGATGGAAATAAAATTGAATTATGGGAACCAGTAGATGCTGCTTTTTTATAATAATAATTTTGTAATTTTATAAAACTAAAAAAATAAATAATGGATGTATTAGATGAAAATGGAAATGTAATTCCAAAAAGCAATGAAGAAAGCAAAAGAGTAATTGCAGGAATTTTAGCAATATTATTAGGCCCTTTTGGTGTACATAAATTTATTCTTGGCTATACAACTCAAGGAATTATTATGCTGGCTATTACTATTGTAACATGTGGAATTGGCGCCGCAGTTACTAGTATTATAGGCTTAATTGAAGGTGTTGTATATCTTACAAAATCTGATGAAGAGTTTATTTATACCTATCAAACCAATAAAAAAGAGTGGTTTTAATATCATAAAAGGCTCATTTTTTTACAAATGAGTTTTTTTATTAAATTTATTATCGTAATATTACAATGTTAAAACAATGTAATGGGAACTACTAAATCGCAAATTTTTACAAAACAACAAAATACGTTGGCTCAAATTGCTAAGGTGTTGGGGCATCCAGCACGTATTGCAATTTTAGAACATATTATTAAAACCAACGCTTGTATTTGTAATGACTTGGTTGATGAAATTGGGTTGGCTCAAGCTACAATATCACAACATCTAAAAGAATTGAAAGCCATTGGGATAATTTCAGGAACCATCGAAGGAAAACGTATTTGTTATTGTATTAATTCAAAACGATGGAATGAAATTCAACAACAACTAATTACATTTTTTAACACTACAGCAAATTCAGGAAAGTCCTGTTAAAAAAATTTATTAATCAACATCGTAATATTACGATGCTTAATCTCTTAAAACATGAAAACACAAACATTCTTAACTATCTTAAAACAGCATTTAAACAAAGAGCTTTTGTTTGAATATGCTCCTGATACATTTGTAAAAGCAAATTATCATATTACAGAAATCAAAAATCTATCTATTGAATCTGTAGATTGTGGGGGTACCTCAAATTCATGGAAAGAAACCATTGTACAACTATGGGAAAGTCCTTTAGAAATTGGCAAACGTACCTATATGACCGTTTCAAAAGCAGTAGAAATATTTGAACGGGTTGATTCTATAAAGCCGTTACTATTAGATACTGAACTAAAAATAGAATATGGTAACAGCTCTTTTCACACAGCCAATTTAGTGGTAAATTCTATTGCAGAAAATGATAAAAGCATTATTGTAAAACTCCATTCAGATACAACACAATGTAAGGCTAGTGATTCCTGTTGTACACAAGATAAAGAAGAAATTAACGCTGCTTGTTGTACTCCTGCTGAAAGTAATTGCTGCTAATAATTTATTACAATGAAGGTGAAGTTGTTGAAATTTCATCTTCATTTTTTTCATTTTCAACATTCTTCTCCAATTCGGCTTGAAACTCTTCCATAACAGGTTTTACTGTACTCTCAGGAATGTCTGAAATTCTAATATACATCAAACCATCAACAGCATTATTGAATTTAGGGTCCACATTAAACGCCACCAAACGAGCGTTTTGTTTTACGTATTTTTTAATTAAAACTGGAATTCGTAATGCTCCTGGTTCAATTTCATCAATAATTCTATCAAACTTGTTCATATCTGCTTGAGTAGCATCAAAAACAAAATCTTTATCCGCATCATTCAACTTTACTTTATATTCCTTTTTAGGATGGATATATTGCGCAATATATGGGTCGTAATAATGAGATTTCATAAACTCTATCATTAACGATTTTGAGAAATTTGAAAACTGATTGCTAATACTAACACCTCCTATTAAATACTTATATTCTGGGTAACGCAATGTAATATGAACAATACCTTTCCAAAGTAGAAACAGCGGCATTGGTTTTTGCTGGTATTCTTTAATAATAAAAGCACGTCCCATTTCAATAGAATTTTCCATCATTGAATACAACTCAGGTTCAAATTTAAATAACGACTGCACATAAAACCCTTCAATACCATATTTTTCAAAAATACCTTTCCCAAGTCCCATGCGATAGGCTCCAACTAACCTATCTGCAACAACATCCCATAAAAATAAATGATGATAATAGCCATCAAAAACATCCAAATCTATTGATTCATTCGTTCCTTCTCCAACCTCTCTAAAGGTAATTTCGCGCAATCGTCCAATTTCAAACATAATGTTTGGAATTTTCTTGCTTGGTGCAAAAAATATTTCATAATTTTTACTCTTAAGTAAACGCCCACTATTATTTCGTAAGGCATCAACTTCAAGAATCATTTTATCTATATTTCTCTGATAAACAATTTCTTTAGGTGATTTTGATATTTTTAACGCAGATGTATTTAATATGTTTGACTCCTTTTCAAACGGATTTGCCAACATATATGTTTTTCTTCGAATAAAATCACAAAAATCTTGTGTTTGTTTATACTCTTCCTGTGATTTAACAGGTATTGGTCTTCCTATTCGAACTTTTATAATTCGCCCTTTTTGAGACAAAAGTTCAGATGGTAATTTTGCCGTTCTTAATTTGCTGTTAAATTTTGATAAAAAGTAAAATAATGGACTATTCTTTGCGTGAAAATAAATAGGTATTACGGGTACTTTTGCTTTTTGAATTAATTTGATAGCACCTTCTTCCCATGGACGGTCAACAATTAATTTTCCATCTTTATAGGTAGACACTTCCCCTGCCGGGAAAACCCCAAGTGGATTCCCCTCTTTTAAATGTGCCAATGCACTTTTCAAGCCTGTAATGCTAGACTGTTTATCCTTTCTGTCTTCAAACGGATTTACTGGCATAATAAAAGGCTTCATAGGCTCAATTCTATGCAATAAAAAATTAGCTATAATTTTATAATCTGGTCGTTTATCAATCAATAATTTTAATAATAAAACGCCATCAATTCCTCCAAGCGGATGGTTAGAAACGGTTATAAAACTACCATCTTTGGGGATTCTTTTTAAATCTTCTTCTGGAATTTCAAACTTAATTTGTAGGTCTTCTAAAAGCGCTGTAAAAAAGGCTAAATCCTTTAGATGTTTGTGCTTATTGTAAATTTTATTTATGGTAGAAATTCTAAGTATTTTCATGAGTAACCACCCGAAAAAAGTGCCAATAAACCCATACTTATCGAGGTTAATTACTTTGGCAATTTCTTTAGCTGTTACTAAGCTCATTCATTTAAAATTAATGGTAAATACAAAAATACACAAAATTATTGCATAATAACTTGGGCAGTTCCTTTTGTTACTTGTTTTAATAAAACTTCCCCTTTTTGCTCTATATTACTTATTGCTTCTTCGTTGGCATGTCTAATTGTATATAATGAAACGTCCTTAACATAGTTTATGTTGTATTTCAACGCTACCTCACTTAAAAATTCATTAAAATTATCAAATTTATCTTCAATACAAACAGAAAAACTCAAAGCTGAATTTTGAATCAAATTTACTTTTAGTTTGTAATTGTGTAATTTTTTAAATAATTCACTAATGTTGTGTTCCACCATAAATGAAAAATCAATGGCCGAAAATGAGACGAATATTTGATCTTCCTTTAAAATAAAACAAGGTATTTCTGGAACTAAATTGTTCCCTTTCCTAACAGTTGTACCCTTTTTCTCCAGCGTATAAAAAGACCGTACATGCAAGGGTATATTTTTATTTTCAAGTGGTTTTAACGTTTTTGGATGAATTACTGAAGCTCCATAAAATGCCATTTCAATGGCCTCTGAATATGAAATTTCCTGCAATAATTGTGTCTCGTTAAAATAACGAGGATCTGCACTTAAAACCCCTTCAACATCTTTCCAAATAGTTAAACTTTTAGCATTTAAACAATAGGCAAATATCGCCGCAGTATAATCGGATCCTTCTCTCCCTAAAGTAGTAGTTGTATCCGTAGCATCAGCACTTAGAAACCCTTGCGTAATATACAATTCTTGAGTATTCAACGCTAAAATACGAGCTTTTGTATCCTGCCAGTTTACATGAGCATCTCTATAATTCGTATCTGTTTTAATGTAATCTCTTACATCCATCCATTTGTTCTCAATGTTATGCTCATTTAAATAACTACTTATTATTTTAGTTGAAAGCATTTCTCCATAGCCAACAATCTGGTCGTAAATAAAATTATAGTCTGTAGATGTATTTTTGATTAAAAATCCGCTTAGTTGCCCAAATAACAATTCAACTTCAGTATAAATTTGATGGTTTTTATCTTCAAATAAATTTTCTATTATCTCTAAATGAAATGTTCTTACAAATTCAATATGTTGCTTTAAATCAGCTGTTTTTTGATGATATGAATTTATTATTTTTTCAAAAGCATTGGTCATTTTACCCATTGCAGAAATAACAATAAGCGTATTTTTAAATCCCTCATGATTTAAAATTCGAAGAATGTTTCTTACTCCATCTGCATCTTTTACTGACGCCCCACCAAATTTAAAAATTCTCATTTAACTAATTCTAAATAGTTCTTAATTGCTTGCTCATCTATTTGTGCCGTATTCCAATCATCTAAAATAACAGCCCCTGTTTTTTTATAAAATTCAATCGCTGGTGTATTCCAATCTAAAACCACCCATTCTATTCGTTTCACTCCTTTGTTATACCCATACTCTAAAACCTTGTTGTACAAAGCT
>JQIA01000959.1_pt1 | contig 15376 bp, 11 predicted proteins | sample 811431 | NCBI WGS metagenome assembly JQIA01 (sample SAMN02998118, study PRJNA258478) | marine sediment metagenome | biome: marine; feature: seafloor; material: sediment; isolation source: oil-polluted sediment collected from 3 locations (0.5 km, 0.7 km and 0.9 km)... | place: USA: Gulf of Mexico ... | reverse complement strand
GTCTCCGGAAGACGTATTGCGGCTGGAGGTGGATGCCGCCAATGCATTAAGGCCCGGCGGTGCGCGTTGGGTGATCATCGCTCATGCCTTTGTAACAGGAGGCCTGCCAAGCGAGTCAGAACGTAAGCTGTCCGTTGGCACAGTTGAGACAGTTTCAAGCAGCCTATTCGATGGCGCAGACTATGTAGCGCTTGGACATCTACATCGAGCTCAGACAGCTGGCCACGAAACAATTCGTTATAGCGGATCACCGTTGGCCTTTGGGTTCGATGAGGCTGACACAACTAAAACCATGACCGTTTTTGATTTGGTTGCAGACGGAAGTGTAGAGAACCTAAAAGAGATCGACTTTGAACCCCTCCGCAACGTGCGGGAAGTCAAAGGATTGATCGCCGACCTCGTCCTTGAAGCCGAAAAAGCACCAAGTGACGATTACATCTGTGCGGTTCTTCTGGATGAAGGTGCAGTGGTAGAACCGGCAGCGCAATTGCGGCCCCACTATCCAAACATTTTGCAAACCCTGCGCGAGAAGAAACGCGATCTCGTACATGCAAGCGCAGGCCGTGCTCACTCTAAATTGGACGATCCGATGGGGGTGATTGAGGAATTCGTAGAATTTGTGCGTGGTGAAAAACCAAGTGAGGCCGAAACCAGCGTGGTCACACAACTGATCGACCAACCTATTAGGGAGGTCATCTAATGCGTCCGATACGTTTAACATTGAACGCGTTTGGTCCCTATGCGGGCAAAGAGGTGGTTGATTTCACAGCAGCTCTTGATGCTGGAATATTTGGTATTTACGGTGATACAGGCGCGGGCAAAACAACCATCTTTGATGGGATTGCGTTTGCTCTTTTCGGGCAATCATCGGGTGCAGAGCGCGTGTCTGATGACATGATCTCCCACTATGCGGGCCCAAGAGAACTCACCTATGTTGAACTGGTCTTTGATCTTGGTGAAAAGCGCTATGTTATCCGCCGCATACCCAGACAAGAACGTGCTGCTAATCGAGGTGGTGGTACAACATCACAGGCACATGAGGTCTACCTCTTTGATGCTACAGGACTGACTTTAAACCAGATCACGGAAGAAAACTCCGGTGATATTTTGGCCGAGAAGAAGACAAGCTTGGTTGACCCGATGGTCAAGGATTTGCTTGGTTATGATGCTGCCCAATTCCGTCAGATCGTCTTGCTGCCACAGGGTGATTTTCGCAAAATTTTGACGGCCAGTTCCGACGAGCGCTCGCCAATTTTGAAACGCCTGTTTGATGTGTCGCTCTATGAGAGCTTTGTACAGAAAATCCGCCTTCAAGCATCAACGATGCACCGTGAAATAAAGGACGAGCGGTTACGCAAAGAAACAATTCTAGAGGGCAACACGGAAGACGCACTGAAGGAAGAGATTGCATCACGTGAAAAATACATCGGTGAACTTGGTGGTCAATTGAAGGTGCTGGCAACACAAGTGGAAGCCCATCAGAAAACGCTTACATCAGCGGAAACGCTAATTGGAAAATTCACATCATTGGCGGATGCCAAAAGTGATGAGATAGAACTCGGGTCAAAGGCAGAAGCGATCAAGACGAGCGTCAACCGCGTTGCAAACGCCCGCGCCGCGCAATCGGTACTTCCTTCTGAAACCCTTCGCGATCGAACACTGCAAGAATTGTCAGGCGCTTCACAGCAAAAGACAGATGCAGATGGTGCATCTGTCGAGGCGCAGTCGAAGCATGCAGAAGCAACTGCTGAACAAGTGCGTATAGAGGTTCAGTTGCCCGTGAGGGAGGCTGCGGCAGCTAATGTTCAAAAGCTTGACCGCTGGAAAGACATTCTGGACAAAGCCTCCGGACTTCAACAGCCCGTGGACGAGGCCAATGAAGCTGTTGAAACTGCTTTGGAAACAGAGACCGGGGCCAAAGGCATGGCGTCCGATGCCCATCGGAAGTTGCAGGAACTGCAGGTGCTTCAAAAAGCACTGCCTGATCACACCAAAGCTGTGAGTGATGCCACCGCTAGTTTGAACAAGCTTGACCAAGAAGCAGAAGTGTCTGGCAGATTTGAGGCATCTCTTTTGAAGAGAGACCAACAATCTTGCAAGGTCGAGGGGCTAACGAGCGCGCATCAAGCAACGCTGACCCATTTAACAGGCTGCAGAGAGCTATTTGCGCGAGCCGAACAGGCACTGACCGACATTCAAGCTGTGCATGTGGCGAGAAAGTTGGTGCCCGGAGAACCTTGCCCAGCATGTGGTTCACATGATCATCCGGATCCTGCAAACGGTGATCCTGAGCGCCTTGGTCGGCATGAGACCTTTGAGGCCGCTGAACAGGCGCTCAACAAAGCACAAGAGGACGAACGCGAAGCCAACGGTCAATTGGACTCTGGTAAAGCCATTTTGGTTGATCGTCAGCAAGAGCTGGATGCATTGATCAGGCCAGAACGCGACCGCGAAACTTTATTGATGTTGCTGCCGACAGCAAGAATCACAAAGGAGACCCTAGAAAACGATGCCCGGTTCAATGAACTTGAGTCCCGACTGTCGGAAGCTGAACAGCTTTTCACAACGAATGAGACCGTTAGTAAGAATGCGTCACAAGAAGTGGTGCGACTAAAAGAGGTCAGGTCCAACGCACAAACAGCCTTGTCGACCACGCTATCGGAAGTCCCCGAGGAGTGGCGAAAGGGTGATGTTTTAGAGAACGCGCTTTCAGTAGCAAAAGCAGAGAGGGATCGTCTGGAGCATGACCGTACCGCCGTTGCACATGCTGAAAAAACGACAGCGCTCCTTCTGGCGTCTACACAAGAGGCGCAACGCAACGCTATCTCCCACTTAGCCGGTGCGCAGACTGCTTCGACGGAAGCAGCAACTGCACACTCCAAAAGTTTGGAGACGTCCAAACTGAGCACAGAGGGCTTTCAAACTGCAAAAGCCGACATTCAACATCTGGGCGAACTGGAAGCTTCTATACAGCTCCACACCAATAAAATTGCATCGAACACCGATCGTCTAAAACGGCTTTTGGAAGAAATCGGAGAGCAAGAGCGACCTGATTTCGATGGCCTTCAAGCAATCGCCAAAACTTGTTCTGACAAGCTGGAAACGGGTCGCGCTGAACAGACGCGTTTGTCGACGGAGCTTGAGCGCAAGAATGCGGTCTTCGCATCGGTCACGAAGCTTTCAACAAAAATTGGTGGGCTGGAAAAAGCGTATGAGCCGTTAGGCGAGATTTCCAATCTGGTCAGCGGCGAAAACGACTTAAAAGTCAGACTTCCTGATTTTGCAATCGCCGCCATGTTTGACGAAATACTGGGCGCAGCAAATCTTCGTCTTGGGCCAATGACCAATCAGCGCTATCAGCTACATCGGCCTGTTGAAACCACTGGTGGCAGAACCAAACGGGGCCTCGATATCGCAGTATTTGATTCCAATACTGAAAAGTCGCGTTCGACAACCAGCCTGTCAGGCGGAGAAGGATTTCAAGCCTCGCTTGCTCTAGCATTGGGACTTTCTGATGTGGTGCAGCAGAACAGCGGCGGCATCAAGCTGGATGCAATCTTCATCGACGAGGGCTTTGGCACGCTCGATCAAGAAACTCTGGACACAGCGTTAGATACATTGAGTTCATTGACCGGTGAAATGCGAGCCGTTGGCCTGATTTCACACACCGAACAAGTGAAGACGCTGATCACGGCTGGATTTGACATTGAAGTCACTCCCTCGGGATCACATATCCACGCGCGCTCGGATGCAGCATAGCTAATGGCACAGCGAACTCCCCCGAAACCAATGATGATCAAAACGAGCTGATTGAGATGCGATTTGCGATACACAAAGACCTGCGGATTGAAGCAACGCCTGGGGCTAAAGGCAAATGCCCCGGATGCGATGCCGAGCTCATTGCTAAGTGCGGAACAAAGAAAATTTGGCATTGGGCACACAAAGGTCAGCCTCACTGTGACCATTGGTGGGAAAACGAAACGCAATGGCATAGAGACTGGAAGAACAACTTCCCATCTGATTGGCAAGAGATTGCGGCTCGCGACGATACCGGTGAGTTGCACATCGCCGACGTGAAGACACCCAAAGGCTTGGTAGTCGAATTTCAACACTCTTACTTGAAGCCGCAAGAGGCAAGGAAAAGAACTGATTTTCACCACCCGATGTTTTGGGTTGTTGATGGAACGCGCCGGAAAACCGATCGTACGCAATTCGAAACTGCTGTGTCAGACGGTGTCAAGCACCCGACCAAAGATGGATTGGTTCAACAGCTTTGGGTCTATGACTCTCGGTTGTTGAAAGAGTGGGTCCATGTTGGTGTCATTGTTGCATTCGATTTCGGTCAGGACACCGTTTGGTTGCTACGACGTATTAAAGACGATTGGGTCTACGGGTTCGAATATCCAAAATCCAAACTTGTAGAGCACATTGCGAAGGGTACACCAATTCCTGATGTGTTGTTTGGTAAACCTGCTCGCCAGACCGTGCGACATCGTAGACGTCGCGCCAGGTTCTGAACAACCACCTGCGTCCACCGACGATGAATTCAATGCTCTTTGCACCTTGGCTATGTCAGTACTGACGAAGAAATTCAGAACCTGCCGAGGAACCACCCGCTTTAGTAGGTCTGGACTCTTTCCTGTCGTTAGCTGTGCTGAATTTGAACCCCCGCTTCGGCTAAATGAAACAATTCGGTGGTCAGAAAGAAGCAACGTAACTGTAACTGAGAATTATAAGGCCAGGTCATGGGCAATGGGCAACTTGCCCCTTCTGGATGAGGTGGTGCACCATAAGTCCGCCTTCTTCAAGACTGCTTCCGCAAAATATGAAGATGCAAAACCAGGCACATTGCGGCTGATCCCAAATGCGGGGTTGGAGGCAAAGCTACGTCGAGATTATACTGGCATGCAGGAGATGATTATCGGTGACGCGCCGAGTTTTGATGAAGTTATTGGACGCATCGCATCATTAGACAAGAAATAAAACAGGGCGCTGCGTGATCAGGCCCATCAAAACACAAAAGGTATTGGTCAGTTAATTATTGCAAAGATAATTCTGAGGAATTCGGTTACTGAACGCATGATTGTGCCTTGATGAGATTCAAATTAGTCCAACCTCGATTCAAAAAATTATATCCTTGCAATTATCCAAGAATATGCGATAAATATCGAGAATTCACCGATAATTTCTAAGGGATAGCGATATGGACCATTTTTCCGTCATACAAAGCATCATACGCGCTGGTTTATCGGGTGACTCAGATTCATTCGACAAACAGGTTGCGCGTCTTCGTGCCAGATTAGAAAAGTCAGGCGCTTCAAAAGAGGCCGCCACCATTGACCGGTTGCTTAAATCCTCTGTTGAAACAAAAGAGATCAAACCAAGTCGTGTAGAGATATCCCGAGCGCATATCCGTGGGGAAATTTTGACTTTAGAGACAAATCCACCGATTGATCGCGAGACGGGCGCGACGCTTTGCGAAGTGCACTTCCCAAATGAACAGCATGCAGTCCCTGTCTATGAGGATCGCGTCAAAGATGCAATTACCGGCCTCCTTGAGGAATGGACAAGCGCAGATGCGTTGCGCGATGTTGGTGTTGAGCCAACAAGGTCGCTGTTAATCTTTGGTCCCCCTGGGTCAGGTAAAACGCTTACTGCGCATTATATTGCCGAAACGCTTGGGCTGCCGCTCGTTACCGCAAAAATTGACGGCCTGATTTCGTCGTTTCTCGGTACTACAGCGCGTAACATCGCCAATCTGTTCGACTTTGCCAATCGCTATGCTTGCATACTTTTGCTCGATGAGTTTGATGCTTTGGCCAAAGTGAGGGATGATCCCCAAGAAGTTGGTGAGATTAAGCGTGTTGTAAACTCACTTCTCCAAAATCTCGACCAGCGTCGTAAATTTGGCGTTACAATTGCGATTACCAATCACGACAAATTACTTGATCCAGCGGTTTGGCGACGATTTGAAACACATGTCCATATCGGTGAGCCTGGTGGTCAAGCACGAACCAAGCTTATCGAGCGATTTCTTGCACCCCTCAAACCAGAAGCATCCATTTTCAGCATTATTGCTTACTGCCTTGAGGGACATTCAGGAGCTGATCTCGAGCGAATTTGCGTTTCAGTGAAACGCACGCTTGCGCTTAGTGGAGAGAGTCATGACGGACCGGGTCTTTTCCATGCCCTGAGTGCTGTTCTCAGCCGCCTTCCTTCCCACTATCACAGTCCAGCACGCATCCTCGCAAGTGATCCCGAAGCATTTATTAGTTTGATTGCAAACGATCTAGAATTCCCACTTAAGCAAGCTGAGATAGGCCAGGCAACTGGTTATGGGCAGTCAAAAGTCAGTGATATTAAAAAGGCCAAGCGCCATTTGCTCATGAAGGATGCGATCAATGCCTAGCAATCCCGTCCAGATCATCCTTAATCATTCAGATTTTCTAAGAGCGCCTGACCCTGTACATGGTGGAGGTGGCAAGGACTTCTTTCCAGATGCGGATGCTGCATTTGATGAACACAAACGTGCCCTGATCGCCACAATTGATCAGATCATCGCGCAGGTTCAAGTAAGCCCATATGGTCCCGCAGTTTATCTTAAAGTTCAAATGCGAAATGAGGCTCTGGCCAAGTCTTATCGACCGGTGAGCTACCTCTTTCATCCTGATCAGTTTCCTTGTGTTGGCGCGGAAGCCGTCGGAACGATTTTCTTCAGGGCGCCTTTAATCTATCTTGAGGGACTTCGTCGTCGAATTGACGCTGCGGAGTACACCGTCGTAATCAATATCTCAAAGAACACGGGGAAGCCGTACAAAGCACCCACTCCGGCAAGATCGGAGGTCGGTGCGATAGAGACGATCGAAATTTCACCGCCTGCCAACAAGCGCAGTTTTTCAACAGCCACTGCTATGCAAATGTTCGACGACCCACGAACTGTGTCTGGGTATCACATTGAGCTATTTGAAACTCCCGGTGATAACGTGATTGCCGATGATCCGCTTGGACGATATGCCCTACGCAGTTCCCTTCAGGAAATTTTGATTGGCCTCGGCACGGGGGCACAGACGTTCTTTGCAAGTGAAGTGGGTCGCACTCCAGTACTTGAGCTTCAACTCACAAGCGGCACAGCAAACGCACTTGTCGACAACCGTCTTGGCCTTGCCGGGCGAGACGTCGCGACGGTTAGCGTGTCGGCACCTGTCGATCTCAACCCTGACCGCCACGAGATGGCGCTCAACAAACTCGCAGACCACCCTCTGGTTCGGTCTATTCAGCAACCCATTCAGCTGCAACTTGCAGATGGCGAGACTTCACCATCAGACGGCGGGTCTTATGGGACACAAGTCGGTACGCTGTCTTTGCCAACACCGTCGGTTGACGCAATTTATCCAATAGTTGGGGTGATTGACTCAGGCGTTGCTCCTATTCTCGAGCCCTGGATCGAAGGGCGGTTCGACTACCTCAACGATACTGAGTACAATGCCACACATGGGACGGGTGTCGCAGGGTTGATAGCCGCTGGCCAGGCAGCGAATGGGCCTGATGTGACTCCAGAACCAGACGGATGTAAAATTTACGATGCGCCGCTCTACCCGACAGGTCCATTCATGGACAAATATGCCAACGGCTTTACAGATTTTCTGGAAGAACTTGAGCAGGCAGTGGCTGAAGCCTCACAGGAACACGGTGTTCGTATTTTTAATTTATCCATTAATGCGATTTCTGATGTCGAGCGACATCGCTACAGCATCTATGCAGCCAGACTCGACCAGATTGCAGATACCTACGGAGTGGTCTTTGTGAATTCGTCTGGTAACTTGCCTCAAGGCCAGGCAAGGGCTGAATGGCAAAAAAAACCTATTGATGTCGTACGATACTTCGCTAATCGGACCCAGCCCGATACAATTTACAAGCCTTCAGAGAGCGTTCGTTCTATATCAGTCGGTGCGCTGAATCCACCGATGACCGGTCAGATTGAAGGAGCTCCGACTATTTATACTACCCGTGGTCCAGGCCTTCAGGTTGGTGTAAAACCTGACGTTGCGGCATTTGGCGGCGCAGGCGGAGTCGGCCCTGGCAAACCCACAGGTCTTGCATCGATAACAACCGTTGGTGCTAAGCAAGATGTCATCGGAACTAGTTACGCAGCTCCGTTGGTGGCGAGAACGCTTGCTGGGCTGGATGCATCTACACAAGGGGGTTTGCAGACCGAAGCATTGCGCGCAATGCTACTTCACCATACCCAAATGCCAGATCCTCTAGCGAAACGCGGTCTTAAGGACATAGGTCGACAGTTCGCAGGTTTTGGGCAACCTAAAAGTGTGCTGGAGATGCTGGAAACAGATGATCATCAGGTGACAATGTTATTTCAGAGTCGTTTGACAGTCGGCGAACGCAGACCGGCCATTTTGCGGTTTCCCTTTGAGTGGCCACGCAGCCTCGTAAATCCGGACGGCTCATGTTCTGGCCTCGCTAAAATGACGCTCGTATATTCTCCACCCCTCGATCCTGCTTTTGGTGCAGAGTTTGTTCGGGTGAATCTTGAGGCCAGTCTAAGGCAGCGGCAGCCAAAAACTAAAAAGGACGGCAGCGCAAGTTACACCAATCAGATAACCTCTCACTATCTACCAAAGACAGCAGGTCTGGGCATCCCGGAGAAGGCCCTAATCGATCACGGACTGAAATGGTGGCCCTCAAAACAGTATGAATCCAATTTCAGGGACAAAGGCGAGTTTTCGAATTGGCGCCTTGAGGTCTCTAGTCTTGTACGCGCTGAATCACGTTTTCCTGTCGAAGGGGTCCCGTTCGCAGTGCTGTTAACGATTGAAGATCCAGAGAAGCGCAAACCAATATTCAGTGAAATGCGTCTGGCTCTCCAGTCGAGCAATGCAGTTGCGCAGGACATTCGAACAGCTACCCGTGTCCGCCCACGCGGGTAGATCCATGAGGATCATCGAAAAATACGATATGTGAAACTAATCAATCCATTTATGTGATTTGGACTAATGAAAGTAAAGATATGCATCGAATACTAATTCCAATTGATAGCCAAGACGCAGACTCTTGGACCTATGCCCTCGCCTATGCAGAAAAAATCAATAAATCTCGTCAAAACGCGGCGAATGTGATCCTTCTTGTGCATACGAAAAATCAGATTAGCAGCACCAGCCTTTCGTCACATATTGGGTCTTCTCACGCCAAAAAGTTAAATACTGGCAACCAGCTGACATTGCCATCTGGTGCACATCTCCAACTCAAAACTCTTAAAACTCTTGGTTACACTTTGCGAGACACAATCGTCATTGCATTCTATGCCGACGAAAAATTGCTTCAAGTGGTGGATGATCATAAGGAATTAGCTGGCGTTATCGCTGTCCCCGACCTTCCCGGCGACGCAGATCGGTGGGTTGCTCGATGGGCACCCATGATCCATGGACAAGCCGCCAAACCTGCGGAAAAATTAATAACAGACCCAGTAGTTGAAAATGCGCTGCTTACGATTACTCGGACGATCAACTTATCCACTGGGCTTAGCAATCCTAGGGACAAAGAGGCTGCCAATGATATCTTGCGCATATTGAGGACGAAAAAACATTCATTGGAGCCCGACATTGTTCGTTCATGGGCTATACAAAACGGATGGCGCTCTAATGGAGCGAATGATCTGGCAGCACTCACACAAAAAATCTGGACTTTAAAGAACAATCCAAGCCTGTCGAAAATCTATAACTGGAGAGAGCGCTACGCGTCATGGTCCGGATAATGATCCTAAGAAGCTGTGGCAATTTGCATAGCCCATAAGACAATAGCTCCGCCCAATTGATCCATGCAAAGCCTGAGCTTCGTTCACGGCACCCGTCAGGCCCCACCCAATGGGATTACCGTAGAGGTTGATATGACCGATGATCAGATAATAATTGCAGAGTGTGGCCCCCTACAGATTGGCCAACTTCCAGACATTTCCTACGAGAGCGGTTCAGTTGAAAATCCTGACATAAGGGAGCTTGTTTGCAGCATTCTAGAGGGCGGTAAAGCGGCCTTCAAAGATAGAGCAAAAGGCTCCAGATTGACTGATTGGAAGCGAGCCAATGGCTGAGAAAACCTAAATGGGATTTTGTGACGATGCGCGAATTACCGCGAACCTTATTTGATATATATGCGCTTGCTCTACCGTGCGGCCATGGGTTTGGAAATCGACCGCCCATCAGCACGTGGCAAAGCGGTGACGGTTTGGCCTATGGGGTGATCACACGGCACGTCGGTACAGGAGATATTGGCATCCTTGTCATGTGCCGTCGTATCGACAGTACATGGGCCCAAATGGCTGCGGAAACCGGGCTCTCCTCTCAACAAGAAGCCATGTCAAAGTTGTTGCCGCTGTTGCAGAGCGATCTGCCACGAGAGCCAATGCCATCTAACACCGCGCCGCGACCAGCCCTTTACGATATTGGTACACGCGAGCCGAGCGACGTTTTCAAGGTGCTGGCTACGAAGTCTCATTTGATTGCTGCCTGGACACTCAATCAACTTTACCTAGCGATGCCAAATCCGGACAAAAACTGGGTAGGCGACTGTCAAACCGGGAATTTCCATACGCGCTTATGGGAGGCGCAATTGTTGGCAAACTTTCGAGAACAAGGCCTTCTCGTGACCCAACCTCACCCTTCCCCTGACTTTCGGATCGAAAATCGCAAGGGCGGCGCAGCTTGGGTAGAAGCGGTGACTGCCAATCCTACCACACCCTATAACCACGTCAACGCACAACCAAGCAGCCAACCCACAGAGCGTGACGAACTGTTCTTTGGTGCGGCCGCGGTACGCTTTGCGAAGACACTTGGGAGCAAATTACAGCGAAAATACCATCAGCTTGCCCATGTCGAAGGCATGCCATTTGCTATCGCAATTTCAGACTTCCATGCCCCGGCCTCGATGATGTGGAGTCGCGAAGCGTTGATTGGGTATCTGTATGGCGAGGGTGCCGAGGCTCAAGAGGTCGATGGCACCAATATTGCCGTCCCCACAACCGCATCGCATCTCCATGGGCCCGCCGCTTTTCCTGCAGGGCTTTTCTCTGACGGGAGGCAAAAAGAGCTTTCCGCTGTCATCTTTTCCAATGCCTGTACGATCTCAAAGCTGAGCCGCGTCAGCATTTGTGGAGGCGCAGATGACAAGGGCCTACGGTACATGCGCATTGGCCGTTTCTTTGATCGCACACCAGGAGCATTGGAGGGCATACCCTTTTGCCTCGATATCACTAGTGAAGAATACAGGTCACTTTGGCCACAAGGATACGAACCTTGGTCTGCTGAATTGGAGGTGTTTCACAATCCGCATGCTCGCCATCCTTTGCCAAAGGCTTTGATTCCGGAAGCTACGCATTGGTTCGAGCGCGATGGAGAAACAATCTGCGAGTCGTTTTATGAAACATCCATCCTCTGGTCCCAAACTAGGATTCTAAATCAGAATGACCGCGTGCCTGCGTTGGATGATTTCCTTCCAAACGGGGAAGCTGAGCAATGATTGATATTAATAAGATGCGCGACCCTGCCATTCGGCTGCACGGTCTTACAAAAGCCGATGAGCCATACACATTTTACTACGACGAAACGAACAACATCCGGCGCTTGCTGATCACACCTGATGGATTAAACGTTCGAAATCCACAGTGTTTCGTCTTAGGCGGCATCGCATACACGGGGAGTGTTCGCGACCTCAATATCGAAACACTGCGCACAGCGCTGAAGATCCAAAAATCCGCAAAGGAGATCAAGCTCAAGCATATTGGTAAGGGTGATTTTCTCAAGCTTTTAGGCTCTCAAAAGGTCGCGACGTTTCTAGACTGGTTGCTCGCAGAGCAGCTGCTAATTCACTATCAAGTGCTCGACGTCATGTATTGGTCCATCGTTGACATCGTGGATTCGATTGTCACTGAACTAGGCCAAGCAGAGCTCATGGTAATTGCACCCGCACTGAAGAACGATCTCTATACCGTTTTGAGAGACGACCTCGACGGCACTGTCGAATTGCTCAATCGCTACACCTATCCTGATGTTGGCCGCCAGCATCGCTCTGCCTTTCTTGGCGAATTGACCAAGCTGGTGATAGCGCGTCGAGTTCCGCTTCCAGACTTCAACTTTCAAATGTTGAAAGGCGTCTTAGAAATGGCGGCCACTTTGGACTCTCTGCCTTACCTCGAGGATGAGGACCCGAATGTCTTGATTGATGAGTTCAGCGCGTTTTACATCAACAGAATCTGTTTATTCAAAAACTCGTCCCATCTTTTCGACATCGAAAAATTGATAGAGGATCGCTTAGCCGACAAATCGTTTCTCGACAACGGGCGACCCGTTGAGAACTTTCGATTTGTCGACTCCAAACAAGAGGTTGGAGTCCAAATCGCTGACATCGCTGTTGGATTGCTCGGCAAGGCGTTCACATTTTTCAATCGCACCGGAATGAGCGAATTGCAAGATATACAAGGAGCCTTGTCGCCAGTTCAAGCAGGCAATCTTTCGAGACTGACTTCGCTGATAGATCGATCAATCGCCGAGAACGCTGCCTTTGCCCACCAACTGCTAAGCCATGAAGATCAGCGGCGGGCCGCCCTCTTCTTCGGAAACTGATGACCGATCAGTTTGATACTGCAATTTATTCAATATCAATGTAGCTTCTAACGCGGCTATAGCTGCAATCTTTGGAAAGCACCTTCGGGGAAAAAGGCGTTGAAGACAGGACCAGCTCGGGCATCTATAGGTGTTTCGGAAGTAGAGTCGGCAAGGTTTCTGGCCACCTTTTTTGCGATTGATGGAACGTCTAGAAGATCAGGTCTAAGAGACTTCGATAGGTTTTTGAACGCGTGCGAAAACCATCTACGCTCCTTGGGTTCTAGCAAGAGGGAGTTCGCCAGGTGAGGCAGGTTCGATATCTCAATCTTCGTCTTAACCGTTATTTCATTTCGCCTGATTGAAGCTAACACGCCTAAGGCTCGCACGATGTTGTAAGGTTCGCCAAGCGCTTCCCAAGACATCCCACCGACGACTTCTGCCACTTGATCCCAAGCGGCACCAGCCGCATGTTCGTCACATGATTTCAGCGCTAAATAGAATTGCGCCCTCAGTCCACGAAGCATATCATTGCGATCCACGAGACTATCAAGGTAGGAATCATAGCTGCCACTTGCCGACTTGGGCCGATCCCCCTCTACGCCCCAGTCTATCTCTGATGCTGCAACTATCCGGTGACGCCAAATTGGTTGGAAGCCACTACTTACACTTCCCGGCAAAAGCCGAAAAAGCCTAAATCTAGGAGCACTTGCTGATCTGGCAGCTGCCAGAACGTCGCCATCCACCCCAAGGATCTGACCATCATTGCGAAGATATATATCTTTGAAGGTCCGGCGTTCGAGTTGTGCTAAGTCGCCGCCTACCATCCAACAAAGTCTGATCCCTCCAGCCGCATAAAAATCTTCACGACGTATGATGGTCGGCAGCTGTGTGGTCGCAAGTTGGATCTCGAAGGCGGCAGCACCACCCTGCCACGACGTCGCATAGACATCTGGAAATGCATAATTTCCATCAGTGCCTTTCGTGTAGCGTTCTGGCGTGACACCTGCTTCGGAGGTGGCTGGGTCAAGATTGAGGATTTCACAGATCATCGCCTTCAATTGCTTGTGACGTTCCCCTTCTTGGTTTCCACCAAATTTGGATGCATCGATGGCACCGAAGTTTTCCGCGTTGGCTGACGACCAACGGCAGTCTTTGAGCTCTGTTCCAAAATGATAACAGTGGCGTCGACCTGCTGCGGACTCTCTCGCGTAGACCGGACCACGACAGTCACCACATAACAGGGCAGGTTGCCCGGCGCGACGCGAGCGTGTCGCAAGCGCCCTAAGTTCCGCCCATTCTGTGTCCGACAGAGAATTCAAGAAACGTTCTGTATGAACGGGACGTTGCAGGTTTGGTGGCACTATTGCCTCAATCGTAAGGTCGGTCGTTTTCATACATCCACACCTGCGGATATGTCCAGATCAGGTAGATCCCGCAAGCTCTGCAATTCAAACATCGCTAAGAAATTCAGAGTTGTGACGAACGTATGCGGCGCACCGGGTCGCGGACTTTTCGGGCCATTGCCGATCAGCTTCTTGTACCGTAACCGACTGAGCAAATCCCGATTGATCTCCTTGCCAAAGATGTCCGCGAGGCCTGCCCTATCGACAGGCTGGTGATAGGCAACGGCGCAGAGCACGGCCATCTCTTCTTCGGTAAAATCGTGTTTCTGATCGCCAAGATCTGCTGCTGTGCGAATGGCAGCCGCATACTGCGCTCTTGATCTAAACATCCATCCGCCGGCGACAGCGACAATCTCATAGGGTTTGCCTTTGAGATCCGCCTGTATGTCTTCAATGACCAAATCAACGTTTGCTTGTCGCCCAACCACACGTGCCACGGCGTCTCTCTCAACTGGACTAGCACTTGCAAAAATTACGGCTTCGATGCGGTTCATCCATTCGCGCCAGCGTAACTCATCTGGTAAGTCCTCAAGTTCCAGATCGAGGATCTCGGTTTCTTCTTCCGATTTACGCGCAACGCCCATTATGCAACCCCGTAGAGGCGAAACGTCGACCGGCCCGTCAGTTCACGTGCGACGCCCAACTCCACCAACCGCTCGCAAAAGCGCAGCGCTGAACGCGGGGTCATGAGCGTGCTTGATCCACGAATAGTCGGGGTGAGCATCGGCGAGATCACCACGGCGTCTTCTGACAAAAAGAGCCGGGTTGCATCTCTGGATCCCTTGGAACGCAGTTTCGGTTCAATAGAACGCAGTCGCGCGCCGCGCCGCGCAAGGTCATGCCCAAGGCGGATCGTATCTTGGGCCGCGCGCGCGATCGCGTGATGACAGGCAATCCGAATATCTGTCCCATCAAATATTGCTCGAAGCTCTGCGCGCCTTAGATATTGCGAAAGCAACGGCAGTGGTCGATCCCATCCCAATGCGCGTGCCAGGACAATGTCCGCACAGAGCAACGCAGCTGCTTCTTGACGCGGAAACGCTGTCATGATCTGAACCAAGATGAAATTAGCCTTCTCGACCGGACTGTGCAGGCGATCATCGGCAGCCTCAAACCAGTCTGGAACGTATTCTTGCATTGATGTCGGCAAAAGCTCAGTGAAACGATCTCGCCAACCGGCGTTTCGCAATCCGATGCCAGCCCCTTTGCGCCAGAAGGCCAGCATGTCACCATTCGGTCCCATGGCATCGCCGGGTGCCGTTAGGTAATACGCGTCCCGCAAATCAACCTCGGTGACCGCCCTGCCCTCAATTTTGTTTCCATGAACCGCAGCGCGCAGCGCCAGCCGAGACCGCAGCAAGTCCT
>JQIA01000943.1_pt1 | contig 15384 bp, 18 predicted proteins | sample 811431 | NCBI WGS metagenome assembly JQIA01 (sample SAMN02998118, study PRJNA258478) | marine sediment metagenome | biome: marine; feature: seafloor; material: sediment; isolation source: oil-polluted sediment collected from 3 locations (0.5 km, 0.7 km and 0.9 km)... | place: USA: Gulf of Mexico ... | reverse complement strand
AAAGCAGCCTTAACGATATTAGACACTCTTCTTTTCATGAATGTAAGTTGAGCTAAAGCCATATTTACTTTCATGCCTCTAATTACATCAGTTACTTGCTCTAATTTATAATGACTTGTTCTAATGCTTTTAACGAAAACCTTCGCTTCATTATCTGTAAGTCTTCTTGGTGTTGCCTTTTTTGCCATATTCAAAACCTTATTTTTATTTTAATAATCATCCTGAAGAAGTCGTTTAATTCGGACACTACGCTGAATTAAAGCCATTCTTACAAAAACAATTTTTATCCCTTATTCAAAAAGGGTGTGTATTCTATGCGATTTTTTTTGAGTTTCAAGTGTTTTTTTATAAAAAAAGTTCTTGCATGTCAAAAATCTTTGTATATCATGTTTGCTCTTTTAAAACAAAGGAAAAAAATAATGGCAAGATCAGTTTGGAAAGGTCCATTTGTAGATGGATATTTATTGAAAAAAATAGAAGCAGCAAAAAGCTCTACTAAAAGACTTATTATAAAGACTTGGTCTCGTAGATCAACTATTTTACCAGAAGCAATAGGGCTTACATTCGCTGTTCATAACGGAAAGAAATTCATTCCTGTATTAGTTACAGAGGAAATGGTGGGACATAAATTCGGTGAATTTTCTCCTACAAGAACTCCTTCTCGTCATGCTACAGACGGTAAGAAAAAAGTAAAAAGATAAACGAATAATACTTTCAACCTACTAAATGGGCTTTCAATTGGAGGCTCATTTTTTTATGTCTGAATTTATATCCAGATATTCCAACCGTTCTTTTATAAAGTAATTTATAAAGTTTTGCTCGCCCTCGGACAGGTCGTCATATTCATCAGCGATGGCTTTCATAATTAAATATGCCTCTTCTTTTTCCCCCAATTCCTCATGGATAAACGCGGCACTTTGCCTTGCCCATATAGGAATATCGCCTTTTACTGCATTTAATTTATATGCAATTTCCAAAGCCAATTGTTTATCTTTTAGTTTTGAATTGGCTAAATACGATGCCTGATACATCCACCACCAATTTTTTTCTATATTTTTCTCGGAATGCGTAACTAAATAATCCACAATATACCGCACATCAGGTTTATTTTGCGTTTGGGAGAAATAATACGCGGCAATTGACGGTGGAAAATTAGATTTTTCATCCAAATCATCCAATAAAAAGAACCATTTTTGCAATTTTTTATAATTATAATCTTTTAATGGGGTGTTCTGCCCGAAAGTATCGCCTGCAATTTGAATATCCATTGCATATTTTCGAAACATAAACTGTGTATCGGATAAAATTTCCGTTTCTATTTTGGAAGGAATAGGAGGAATAAGTTGCAATACGGGTTTAATATCCTTTGTAAAATAGGAAAAACACACCTGTATTATAAGTAATAATGTAAAAAATATCCTATTCATGAGGCTGAATTTTACATTAAATTTCGTATTTGTCTATGATTTGCATGACAAATTGCAGTCGCTAACGCATCGGCGGTATCCGAATTAGTGATATTACTCGCGGGAAGTAGGATTTTTATCATCGCGATAATTTGATTTTTATCCGCCTTGCCCGCTCCCGTAATGGATTTTTTGATTAAATTCGGGGAATATTCGGAAATCGGGATGTCATGCGACGCACCCGTAACAATTAAAACGCCCCTCGCATGTCCTAATTTCAAGCTAGATAATGCATTTTTATTCACAAAAGTTTCCTCAATTGCCATTTCATCGGGCTTATATAACTCAATTACTTCTTTTAAATTCGTATGTAATTGCAATAATCTCTTTGGCATACCGAGTTTTGGCGTAGTATGGATTACGCCACCTGCAATAAATGATATATTACTACCGTTTACTTTGATAACTCCCCATCCCGTATGTTGCAAACCCGGATCTATACCTAAAATTATTGTCAAAATTTCCACATATTTTTATAAAAAGGTATACGTTTTTTCTAAGTATTCAATCTCTCATTGCTATTAACGCAATATTAAGTCACGATATATTACAATATAATTGAGTGATGCATTTAAATATTGGAGGATGCCATGGAATATAACGAATTACCAGAAGAAGCACAAAAAGCAATTGATTGGAAAATCAACATATGGCTGGAAAGAGTTTCCAGAGGTGGAAGTTTACAATGGGGAGAAGGAACTATTTTAGCTAAAGAAAATCCATCCAGATTTAAGGAAGTAATGGAAAAATACCTTTGCTGTAAATATGTTATAGATAGAGAACCTATTCAAGATTTGATCGAGGAATATAGAGAAAGAAAATGCTGATTTAATTTATCCACCAAAACCAGCAACCGCCAATTCTGCAATTTTCAAAAGGCATGATGGATGCAAAACGAATGCCAACAAGGCTACGCTGGATACCAAAACCGTGTAATATATTTGGGCGGAGTAGGGGGTGTCCAAAGGTTCATCCGACACATCAATATACATAATTTTTATCACGCGGAGATAATAAAATGCTGATACGACGCTCATAATCACACCGAAAACCGCCACTCCAAATAATCCGCTTTCAATAGCTGGTAGGAATACATATAGCTTTCCGAAAAATCCCGCAAATGGTGGGACGGCAGCCAATGAAAACATAATAATCGCCATTGCGAATGCCCACACGGGATTATATTTTGATAATCCCGCTAAGTCGTTGATATTTCCGACTTCTTTTCCGCCTCGTCTCATAAGCAATACGCCCGCAAATGCTCCTAAATTTCCCACTATATATATAGCAAGGAAGATAAATGCCCCTTTAATTCCTGCGACCGATCCGCTAGCCAATGCCAACAAAACATATCCCATATTTCCAATCGTGCTGTATGCAAGTAGTCGTTTTATATTTGTTTGTCGTAATGCTCCGAATGCACCAACTGCCATAGATGCGACGGATAAAAACGCGACCAAAGTTTGCCAATCGGTTTTCATTGCGAAAAATGGCGTGAATAATACTCGGACGAGCAATCCCACCACTGCAATTTTCGGTGCAATTGCCAAAAATGTTGTGATGGGAGTTGGTGAGCCTTCGTATACATCAGGTGTCCACATATGAAATGGAGCGGCGGATAATTTAAATGCCACGCCCGATACGACCAAAATCATCCCGATTAAAACGCCCGTAGATGTTTCCAAAGTGGAATGTAAAACGGTGAAATCTAGCGTGCCAGTAAGTCCGTATATCAATGAGCAACCATATAATAATATGCCCGATGCTATTGCTCCTAGGATGAAATATTTCATGCCCGCCTCGGAGGATTTTACGTTTTTCCGTTCCAAACTAACTAGGATATACATAGGTAAACTGTGTAATTCCAATGCTAGATATAACGACATGAAATTATTCGCCGATACCATGAGCATCATTCCCACGGTGCATAATAAAATCAAAACTGGGTATTCAAATAATTTGAGTTTTTTTGTGTAGTTTAGTGAAATAAATATGCTGAAAAATACGGAGATTAGAATTAGTCCTTTGAAATAGGTTCCTAAATTATCATGCACAAATAAATTGTTGAATATAGGGGTAGGGGCTGTGTTCCCCGTAAAAAGCAATACGAAAGTTGCGATAACTAATGCTAGACTTAGGACTGAGCAAATCACGGGTTTATTAAAAAAAGTTCCGAACATCAGAACGAATATCGCTCCTAATACCAGAAATATCTCGGGAAATGCGGTGGTGAAATCAGACGTGTTCATACTTTTTTTTTGTGAAAATAATACGGAGTATAGCAACAAAATATATTTATAACAGAAAAAACAAAAGGACTACACATTTTGAAAAATATAATTTAAGGTAGCCGAACATAATAAATAAAGACAAGATGCTTGATACACCGATTTATCTTTCCACATTATTACTTCCACTCGTGGCGTTTATACTCGTGGGGCTGTTTGGGAAAACACTTGGAGAGCGGGTTTCGCAATGGATTTCCGTGGGTGTAGTGGCGATAACAGCCGTGCTTTCCACCGTGATTTTCTACGATGTGGCAATTCTCGGAAATGAATACAAAGAAGTTGTATATACTTGGATAAAAAGCGGTCAATTCTCCGCCGATATAAAGTTGCAATTTGATGTCCTAACCGCCGTCATGATGATTGTCGTAAGTTGGGTATCAACCGCCGTTCACCTATATGCAGTGGGGTATATGAAGGGTGATAAAAACGTATCGCGGTTTATGTCGTTCCTATTATTTTTCACATTTTCAATGTTTTTATTAGTAAGTAGTGGGAATTTACTGCAATCATTTTTGGGCTGGGAAGGCGTAGGGTTTGCGTCATATTTACTGATTGGATTTTACACCAAAAAAGCCACGGCAAATACCGCCTCCATGAAAGCATTCATAATGAACCGTGTTGCAGATATGGGATTTTTACTCGGAATATTCACTATATATCAGATATTCGGCACGCTGGATTTCGACGCAATTTTTGCCACGAGAGAACTACACATCCGCGATGGATTATACTTCTTCGGATATGGATTCAACGGAATTACCCTCGCATGTGCGTTTTTATTCTTCGGTGCGATGGGAAAATCGGCACAATTCGGATTACATTCTTGGCTACCCGACGCGATGGAAGGTCCTACACCCGTTTCCGCACTTTTACACTCGGCAACTATGGTAAGTGCGGGAGTATTTCTAATAGTGCGATGCTCACCGTTATTTGAAAATGCCTATTACGTATCTGCGGCAATAACGGTAGTCGGAGCATTGAGTTGTATATACGGAGCAATTGTTGCCACGAAATCCAATGACATTAAAAAAGTCATTGCATATTCCACCATTAGCCAACTTGGATATATGTTTTTGGCCTGTGGACTTGGAGCATATTCAGTTGCGATATTCCATTTATTTACACATGCGTTTTTCAAAGCGTTATTATTTGTAAGTGCGGGGTCGGTGATACACGCTATGTCTGGCAAACAAGATATGCGGGAAATGGGCGGATTATGGAAAAAAATTCCATATACATACGCTGCAATTTGGATAGGATCCATCGCCATTGCTGGAATTCCGCCACTATCTGGGTTTTTCTCAAAGGATTTGATTTTAGAAACGGCATTTGCCTCATCGTCAACGCTAACGGGTGGAATGGGTTATATCATGGGAACTTTCGGTGTAATTATGAGTGCATTTTACTCATGGAGATTGATATTTTTAACCTTCCATGGAAAACCGCGGGCATCTGCCGATGTCGTGGCTCATGTGCATGAATCTCCTGCTATTATGCTGATTCCTATGGGATTTTTATCCATAATGGCTGCGGTGGCGGGTTGGATAGGATATACAAAATTTCATATGCCATCCATTGAATTTTGGAATGGTTCTATATTTATATTAGCGGGAAATACAGTGCTACAAAAAGCACATCATACGCCCGCGTTGGTGAAATATATTCCACTTGTGTTGACGGGTTTGGGGATAATTTTCGCATACTATATCGTTATAAAAAAGAAGGATAAAATTTCGTTATTTAAGGGCGTGAACGCGAACAGACCAGATAAATTATACGAAAAGGCATCTCGTTTTGTCTTTAAAGCAGGGGACTTTTTCTTCGCGATAGAACGGGGATTAAATAAAATTTATGACTCATTTATCACCATGAGTTTTATCCTTTTCGGACGGCATTTATGGAAAATATGGGATAATATTATTATAGACGGCTCTATATCAAAAGGACTGAGTGGGCTTTCTTTGAAGGCTGCAAATCGTGTCAGTGCTATACAAAGCGGATATGTTTTCCATTATGCATTCGTCATGATATTAGGAATTATTGTGCTGATGGGTTGGGGATTGTTTTCTATATTGTTTTAAATCGTAACATTTCTTTAACATTTTCATGTAATTATTAAATATATTATAATATAGGAGATTAGATATGAATTCGTTTTTTGTAAGAGCCTTAAATAAAGTAAAAAAGCCTACGTTATTGTTTTCTGTAGGTTGTTTGTCTATGCTTTCTGGATGTGTTGCCACACATTCACAAAAGAGCCAAATACAAGATTTTATACAAAATCATGAATCATATGAATTAAAACAAGACGCCAATCAAGCTTTAGATTATCTAATTGATTTTCAGGGATTTACTCAAGAAGAAGAGAAGTTCGTTAAGAAAGGAACGGTGCTAATGGCAGATGGAGACATTGATATAATGAAGGGCATGGAAGAATTGAGAGCAAAAACGGGCAGACCATTTATTATTGAAAAATCAACTGGAGGAGATTCATCCTATTATAGGAGATCATCTCGTGATCCAGTTGGACGTATAGGGGTCAATATTGATTGGGCGTGGAGTTATTTAAAAGAGGGAGGCAATTCACGCAACCCAGATGATTGGGCACAGATTCATCCCGATGATTTGAGGCAGGTTGCGGTAAAGTTAGCTCATGAGATTGGACATCTTTTTCAAGAGCTTCTGGGAATGAATCAATCTGAGCAAATTTCTATGAAGTTCGGAGATAGACAACGGAAACATTTAGGTATTGATAATGAAAGAAATTCGGATTATTATGCTACCGATTCAGTTCAGACGTATGGACAATTAGCAAGAGCTTTTTCACAACTTTCACAAAGTAGGAAGACACAAGAGGAGATGCAAGTTATGATGCTTTTTTCTGCTATTGCGGATAGATATGCAGATATAGAAGGTAATAAAGCCTTTCCTTTAAATGAAATGGTGGAAAAAACAGTGAAAAGTGCTACTCCAGACCTCTCAACGAAAGAAATTAAAAAATTTGCAGACGCTGTTGCAAAAAATGCAGCTGTCATAAATTTTAATAATAGGTGAAAAATTATGTTAATAGATTCGCATTGTCATTTGAATTATTTCGAAGAAGAGGAAATTCCTGCGTTGGTGAAAGAGGCTCGCGATGCGGGCGTTACTATGATGCAAAACGTATGCACAAAGCTCTCCGAATTTGATGCAATTCATGCCACAGCGATGCAATATCCCAATGTATATGCCTCCGTTGGAATGCATCCGAATGAAGTGGCGACACAGCCTGATTTCACCGTGGAGGATATTATCGCATATACAAAGCGGGAAAAAGTCATTGGTATTGGTGAAACGGGGTTGGATTACTACCGTGATAGTACAGATAAAGGACAGCAAAAAGACGCGTTTGAAAAACATATTGAAGCCTCGCGACAAAGCGGTTTGCCACTAATTATTCATACTCGCGATGCAGATGATGATATGTGTGAGGTGTTAAAATCCGAGATGAAAAGAGGCAAATTTACAGGAGTTATACATTGTTTTACGGGCGGTGAAGAACTCGCAAAAACAGCCGTTGAACTCGGTTTTTATATTTCCATATCGGGAATTATCACATTTAAAAATGCAAATGAATTACGGGATGTTGTAAAGCAAATTCCTATGGAACGGCTGCTGATTGAAACCGATGCACCGTTTTTAGCACCCGTCCCACATCGGAGTAAAAAAAATCATCCCGCATATGTGAAATATGTCGCGGAGAAATTATCAGAAATAATGGAAATTTCGCCCGAAAAATGTGCCTCAATCACGACGGAAAATTTTAAAACCTTGTTTAAGGTTGCGTAGTAGCTATAGTTTGCACTATGAAAATTACCATACTGGGTTGCGGAACATCAACAGGCGTACCACTTTTGGGTTGCGATTGTGCCGTATGTCTTTCCAAAGATCCGAAAAATAAACGCTCACGTCCATCGATTTTAGTGGAGCAGGGAGAGACGGCGGTACTTATCGATACGGCACCCGATTTTCGCGAGCAAATTCTGCAAAACGGCATTCGTAAAATTGACGCGGTGTTATATACGCACGATCACGCCGACCATGTTCACGGGCTGGATGAGCTACGTTCGTTTAATTATATGCAGAATCGAGCGATGGATATATATAGTGATGTCGGGACTATTCACACGATTAAACAACGATTTCCATATGCGTTTTTGGATGCATCGCACAACTGGGTGATTCCGTGCTTGGTTCCGCATATTATTGAACCGTATAAGAAATTTACTATTGGTGAGTTTGAAATTCTGCCCTTTGAGCAGGAGCATGGACGGACGAAAAGTCTTGGATTTCGATTCGGTGATTTTGCCTACGCAACGGATGTGAATAATTTCTCCGATGAAGCGGTGGAGGCAATGTGCGGGGTGGATACCTTAGTGATTGATAGTGTCGGATATAAAAAATTACCGACGCATTTTCATCTGGAGGAAACACTTGCGTGGATTGATAAATTAGCTCCACGCCGTGCGATTTTAACTCACATGAGCCACGGTTTTGATTATGAAAAACTGCACGATGAATTGCCTGAAAACGTTGAACCTGCATATGATGGCATGGTGTTGGAAGTTTAGTCTAGGCTATGACTGGGCTATAAGAAGAAGTATCTTTTTGCTATTTTTGATGTATAGTTGTAATATAATATTTGGTAATCAAGAAGATGCTAAGGTTAATATTCAAGCAATTATGGTTTGCATTTATTCCTCTCGTTGCCTATTTAATATGGGTAAATCTTGGGGAAAATAAGGAACATCCGCACAGACAAAAAGTTAAAAGATATTCCATAGGTGCTTGTTTTATAATAGCAATTGTGACGCTGTTGATTTTGGGTATAGCAAGTAAACCGCTTGATGGTGAGTATAAACCCGCACGATATGAAAATGGTGTTTTGATAGATGGTGAAATTAAATAACCCAACTTGGATTTTTGAGAAAAACACGCAGAAGTTGATTGCGACACTTGGTGCGGATAACATGCGATTTGTGGGCGGATGCGTGCGAAATCATCTCCTTGAAATGCACACGGATGATATTGATATTGCTACGATTTTAGAGCCTGAGGCGGTTATAAAAAAGTTGTCGGAAAGTGGTATAAAAGTTATTCCGACTGGGCTGGATCACGGCACCGTTACCGCGATTATAGAAAAAAATCACTATGAGATTACGACGCTTCGGACTGATATTGAATGTCATGGTCGGCACGCCGAAGTTGCGTATATAAATTGTTGGGAAGAGGATGCAAAACGGCGAGATTTCACAATAAATGCATTGTATGCCGATATGGATGGAAATATAACGGATTATTTCGGCGGAATTGACGATATAAAACAAGGGCTTATTCGGTTTATAGGAAATCCAGAAGAGAGAATAAAAGAGGACGGATTGCGAATACTACGCTTTTTCCGATTTTATGCATATTATGGAAAAACAAAACCTGTTGACGCTGATATTGCCGCGATTTTCAAGTTAAAACAATGTGTTAGTGAATTGTCTGGTGAGCGTATTCAGGCGGAAATGTTTAAGTTATTGGCTGCCGATAATATGCTGTCAGTATTTTTGGAAATGCATGAATTGGGCGTTTTGGCAGAAATAGAATTGGATATAAAATCGCTCTCATTGCCAAATGATTTACCAAAAACAAAACCAATAGTTTTTCTTGCCTCTGTCATAGAAAAAAACTCCGCTAATAAACTGGTTGAAAGGTGGAAATTATCCAATAAAAACAAAAAGTTATTATTGTTTTTAACCTCTAATAATATCCCGAAAAATGCCGATAACCTAACCTTGAAAAAAGCAATTAGAAGCAATGGAAAATCGCAGTTTATGGATTTATGTTTTGTGTCATATGCCAGCGGTGAAATATCCAATACGGAATATCAGAATGCCATAAATTTGGCAGAAAACTGGGATATTCCAGAATTTCCAATAAAAGCGAACGATTTAATGCAGGTAGGTTTTGAGGAAGGCAAAAAATTAGGTCAAACCCTAAAGGCACTTGAAATAAAATGGGAAAATAGTGATTATAAAATGTCAAAAAAAGAGCTTCTTAAAACGCTCTAACTTTCTTGAAACGGACTAAACATACCCATAATTTGCTTCCACAACTTAATGTTTTGACCGTGTAGCGTTTCCATTTGAGAAACAGGTGAATAACCAACAAATGTTTGATCAAAAAAGTCCTTAATTTCCGTCTTATGAGTGAAAAAATTCTCCATCATAATTTCCAAATATGGCGGAATTACCCTCATTAAGTCATTGCCATATAAGCTAATAATGCGTCGTAAAAAGTTAACTGGCAACATATTATATCCCTTAGATTCCAAATCAAAAATAATCTGAATAAGCAACATCCGAGTTAAATCCTGCCCAGTTTTCACATCCTGAACAAGAAAAGGAACGTTTTCACTTATAAGTTGACACAAATCCTCATGCGTAACATAAGTGCTGGTTTCCGTATTATACAAACGACGATTTGCGTATTTTTTTATAACGATTGGGCTGGACATAATAACAATTACCTATATATTCAACTATAAATAACAGAGAAAAACTTATTGTGCAATGCAAAAAGAATATGAAAAAATGGCAGAGCAGTTTGTAAAATTATGGCAAGAACAAGTCTCAGGATATATGAAAGATCCCGCTGTAATGAAGGCGACGATGGACGCTTGGCAAAATTTCTCAAAAACACATCCACAACAGGGAGGATTTGAAGATGTTAGCAAGTCTTCAATTAATGTTGATGCTAATACGCTCAACAACTTACTTGCCCGCCTTGCAAATTGCGAACAAAGAATTGCTAAACTTGAATCCGAACTTAACGCCGATTCTAAACGAAAAACTACAGAAAGAAGTAAAAAAACTGTCCGAGAAAAAGCTGACTGAGTTTCTGCAAGGTGTTGATTTATATCGCCGTTATTTGCAGGATTATCAGGGAGAAGAGCGATTGGATGGCAAGGTTATATGGCAATCTGGAAGCGTTAGTTTGATAGATTATAATGAGGAATTATCGGGTGAATATACCGTTTTTTTAATTCCATCGCTTATAAATAAATCATATATTTTTGATATCTCTCCAGAGAAAAGTTTTATCCGATTTTTAAAAAAACAAGGGGTAAATGTTTTTCTTATAGATTGGGGCGAACCTACTGAGTTAGAACACGATTTTAACTGCACGGATTATATAGAGAAACGCCTACTTCCAGCTTTTGCTGCACTGCGAAATAAAGTTTCCGAAAATAAAAATAGTAAAATAATACCCGTTGGATATTGCCTAGGCGGAATGTTTGCGATGGCGTTGGCTCAATTGAAAAAGGATGAGGTTGATGGGCTGGCTCTTTTGGCGACTCCATGGGATTTTAGCACTGATGAACTTTGGCATTTTTCCGATACCGAGATGCTTTCTAACATGCTGAATTGTTATAAAATTTTACCTCCTTTCGCACTGCAATATATTTTTATGTTGATGAATATTGAAACTATAGAGGAGAAATTTCGGAAGCTATATATGTGTAAAGATGTGTCGGGATTTATGGCGATTGAGGGTTGGCTTAATGACGGCGTTTCAATTACTGTTCCCGCTGCGAAAGAGCTTTTTATTGACCTTGTGCATGAAAACAAAGCGTATAAAGGTGAGTGGATTGTTTGTGGAGAAGTTATTCAGCCTGAGAAAATAGAGACTCCAACGCTTATTGTTGTGCCGAAAAAGGATAAGATTGTTCCTGCGTCTTGCTCTGGTATTCTCTCTGAAAGGTTGCCAAACAATACTTTGCTTGAAAATAATTCGGGACATATAGGTATGCTTATTGGTAATAAAGCCCGTGCTGAATTGTGGAAGCCTTTTGCGGACTGGTTGAAAAAGGCTTTATAAAACAGCTTGATAACGCTAAAATCCTCCTTTAGTTGAAAAAGCGTAGCAGTGTAGTATTTAGTAATAAAACAGGGGTTTATATGTTTTCGCCTGTCATTTATAATACGGCATATGAAACAAAAAACATTAGGAAATGAAATCGGCTGTTCAGGAGTGGGACTACACTCTGGAAAACAGGTCAGTTTGCTTATAAAACCAGCTCCAGCTAACACAGGAATTGTGTTCAGACGGACAGATTTAAATAAAGAAATTAAAGCATCCTATGAAAAAGTATCATGCACAATGCTTGGTACAACTATTTCCGATGGCGATGTAAAAGTTTCCACTATTGAACACCTTATGGCAGCATTTTGGGGATGCGATATCGATAACGCAATCGTGGAAATAGATGCTCCTGAAATTCCAATTATGGATGGAAGTGCAGAACCCTTTGTATTTCTTATGGATTGTGCAGGCGTAGTTTCGCAAGATGCTCCAAAATACTATATTCAAGTTATGAAAAAAATAGAAGTTCAAGACGGGGATAGCACAATTGTTATTGAACCTAGTGATGAATTTTCCGTTCAGTTAGAAGTTGATTTTAATGATAATGTTATTGGAAAACAACGAGGAACTTTTACTGTTGATGAAAATTGTTTCAAACGTGATATATCCCGTGCGAGAACATTCGGTTTTGAACGCGAAATTTTTGCATTACGCAAGCAAGGTCTGGCACTTGGTGGATCTTTGGATAACGCAATTGTTGTTGGTGATGAAAAAGTTTTAAATAGCAAAGGTCTTCGTTATGTTGATGAATTCGCTCGCCATAAGATACTGGATTGTATCGGTGATTTATTCTTAGCAGGCACGAAAATCAAAGGAAAAGTCACTGCGTATAAATCTGGACACTCAATAAATAATAAAGTTCTAAAAACTATGTTTGCAGATAAAGAAAGTTTTGCAGTTATGCCAGATGTAAGACTTGGTGTCATCGCAATGAAAAAAGCTGTTATGTAGCATTATTTTTTAGAATTTTTTGGATTGTGGCAATGATAACCAGTTTTTTTACTGTTATGACATCCAGACGAATTCGTTCTTCCTGATGTAGCGTTTGCACTAAATGAAAATGTTATAAGAAGTAAAAATAAAACTATCTCTTTCATACCAATATCCCGCAAATAAAAAAGTCTTATTACGCTAAACCACAGGTTGCAATAACTGAAAACAAAAAAAGGGAGCTGAAAAACAACCCCCTTTATTTTTTGCATTTTTATAATTTAAACTTCTTCCACTTCAATTAAGTGTTGAACTTTAAATATCATACCCTGCACGGACGGTGTATTTTCAAGTTCTTTAGTATTTCCAATCCGACCCAATCCAAGTCCTACCAAAGTTTGCAACTGGTCATTTCTTCTTCCAATAGCACTTCCTGTTTGTTTAACTATTATTTTCTTACTCATTTGCTTCCTCTTTTACATCTTTTTCATCACCAGTAGTTGCTTTTGAATCATTAGAATCAGACTCTCTTCTACTTATAAGATCACCAATTCTTTTTCCTCTTTTTCCAGCAATAGCTCTTGGAGAACTAATGTTTTGCAAAGCATCAAATGTCGCTCTAAGTAAGTTATATGGGTTTGTAGATCCAATGGATTTTGAAACAACATCTTGCACACCCAATCCTTCAAACACAGAACGCATCGCACCACCTGCGATAATTCCTGTTCCCGGAGGAGCATAACGAAGAATAACTTTAGAAGCTCCGAAATTCCCTTCTACATCATGATGAAGTCTAGCACCGTCTCTCAAAGGAACTCTAATTAAAGAACCCATAGCACTTTTCGTTGCTTTACTAACTGCGTCCTGAACTTCTTTAGCTTTTCCAACTCCGAATCCAACACGACCACTTCCATCACCAACAACAACAATTGAGGAGAATGAGAATGTTCTACCACCTTTTACAACGGTTGAAACTCTATTTACAGAAACAATAGCTGTTGAAAACTCGGTTTCCTTTTCTCTATTTTTGTTATTATTATTTTTATTATTATTTGATTTTGCCATAGGTTAAAACTCCAATTCAGTTCTTGCTTCTGTTGCTAATGCCGATACACGACCATGATATTTTTTATCGCCTCTATCAAACAAAACTTTTGTGATACCAGCTTCTTTAGCTGCTTTTGCGATTGCCAATCCGACTTTCTTTGCAGCTTCAGTATTCCCGCCACTTTCCAGTTTTAGTCCTTGAGATGAAGCAGAAGCTAAAGTAGTTCCTTGTTTATCGTCAATTATTTGAGCGTATATATGTTGTAAAGAACAGAACACAGATAGTCTAGGGCGATTCATCTTGCCTTTCACCTTTAGATTTACACGTAACCGTCTTTTTCTTCTATTTGATTTAGTTTCTTTCATTATCCATCCACCTTATTTTTCTGTCAAAAAGGGAAATGCATTATAGGCAGTTAATTTGGTATTTCAAGAGCTTTTTACCAAAAATCCCAAATTTTTCACATATAGCATTTATCCACCTTAATTTTTTCGTATCTTCAGTCGGTCTATAAGCCGGATCTTGTCCAAGATGCAAAGCATCTCTGTGTGATCATTCATCTGGGATATACGTTACCGTATACCTCGTGCTACCTACCCGAACGACGGATGCGGAATACACCATATGCCGTTCCTACTTGGTATTGCTCTAGGTGGGGTTTTACATGCCGTTTGTGTCGCCACGAACGCGGTGCGCTCTTACCGCACCTTTTCACCCTTACCTTATAAATAAGGCGGTTTACTTCTCTGTGTCACTTTCCATAGGATCACTCCTTCTGGTAATTATCCAGCACCTTATTCCGTAGAGTCCGGACTTTCCTCTATCCTGCGAACAGAACAGCAATCACCCGACCAACTGAAGAACCGCAACTTACTACTTATTACAACGTTATTCAATATATAAATCATTTGCTATCGCGGAATCTTCCTGATAAATTTACTTTATGAATAAAACTTTTGTAACAAATATACTTGCTTTTGGTGTGACAGTATATGGATATTGCACCGATAATCAGCACCTTTTAATGATTGGATATTTTTCCCTATCGGGAGCGATAACTAATTGGCTTGCGGTATATATGTTATTTGAAAAAGTTCCTTTATTATACGGTTCAGGAGTTATTCCTAATAGATTTGAAGATTTTAAAGACGGTATAAAAGGGCTGATAATCAACGAATTTTTCAACAAAAGACATATAGAGAAATTTTTCAAAGAAAGCGATGGAGGCGTATCGCCGTTTCATAAAATCGCAGAACAAATTAACTTTGATAAAGTATACGACAGCTTGGTGGAAGAGGTTATGAAAAGCCCGTTGGGTGGAATGCTTGGTATGTTCGGTGGAGCGGATGCATTAAAACCGCTCAAAGAACCGATAAAAGAAAGGCTAATACAGGTTATTAAGAAAATGGCGGAAGACCCTGAAACAGCAGGTTTGGGATACGATGCTTTAATAGAAAAAGCCGAGGATTTAGTTCAAAAACGGCTGGATGAACTTACGCCACAAATGGTGAAGGAAATCATACAGAATATGATACGGGAGCATCTCGGATGGCTTGTTGTATGGGGTGGAGTATTTGGTGGAATTATAGGACTTGGTGTAAGTTTTAGTTAAACAACTATGGAATTATGGAATAGATGACATTTTTAACTCCATTTATAATAAGTATCATCGCCGCAATAGTAGCGTCTTGCGGAGTTGTAT
>JQIA01000958.1_pt1 | contig 15387 bp, 14 predicted proteins | sample 811431 | NCBI WGS metagenome assembly JQIA01 (sample SAMN02998118, study PRJNA258478) | marine sediment metagenome | biome: marine; feature: seafloor; material: sediment; isolation source: oil-polluted sediment collected from 3 locations (0.5 km, 0.7 km and 0.9 km)... | place: USA: Gulf of Mexico ... | reverse complement strand
TCTTCAAGGCGCATATAAACATTACGCACATTGTTGAATGAATACCCTTTAGTATCTGGGTCATAAATGGTCAATGTGACAACAATTTTAGTCACATCAAATGGAATGACAGAAAAATCGATAACAATTTGTTCGTCATCTCCTGATCCGGCGCCTGAGCGGCTGTCTCCTGAATGTTTAATACCACCATCAAGGGTTTCCAGATTACCATAAAAAACAAAATCTTCATCTTCACGTGTTTGATCATTTTTATCCAAGAGGAGGAGGCTTACATCCAAATCAGCAGCACTTTCATCAAACCCAATTAAGTCCCAACCGACACCAATTGTTCCTTTTTTTAACTGAGGGGCTAGCTCTAGTAGCTCTACTGTGTCGCCGTGTGATACTTTGTTAAAGCGTTCTTCAGGACGACTGGCATCAAACATTTCAGGTTCATCGTTGTCTTCCTCGGGCGTAGGTGCGGATGTTGCTTCTGCTACAATGGGTGTTTCTATCACTGGGTCAGGGTCAGGTGGTGTGTCTGGTGCGGGAGCAGAAGGAGCAGGGTTTGAGCTAGTCTCGGGCGCGGGATTCGAACCTGCTTCTGGAGCGGCGTTACCTGGTGCAGGATTCGATCCTGTCGCTGGTGCTGGGTTGCTTCCCTCAGAAGATGTGTTTTTATCTTCTTCTTTATCATGTGGATCCATCGGGTTCATCTGCATATTCTCCTAAAGTGGGCTATAGCTTGGTATTGTTGCGCCGTCGCCCCAGTATAAAGCGAAAAGACCAAAAATATAAGCACAATAGACAACTACCATGAGGATACCTGCCGTACGGTTAATTTTCTTAAAGACAAAGACCAGTAAACTAAAGAATAGTGCCACGCCAACAACAGCCCAAATATCAAACTGTACCATTTGAGGAGAAATAGATTCTTGTGTAAACGGTTGAACTAAAGATGCAATTCCTAAAATAGAAAGAATGTTAAAAACGTTTGAGCCAATGATGTTCCCTAGGAGTAACTCGGTATGTCGTCTGCGTGCCGCAGCAATCCCTGTTGCAAGTTCGGGCAATGATGTTCCGATCGCAATCACAGTTAAGCCAATTACGGCATCAGGAATACCAATAATGGCAGCACTTACTTGCGCGCCACGTACCAAGAATTCAGCGCCTAAAGAAATAAGAGCCAATCCTAAAATAAGAAAGGATACGGCCAACCACATATTTTTATAACTTGCATCTTCAACAGGAATATCGAGATCAGTGTCCTTGCCTTTGAAAGACATAGCTTGCCAAATAACATAAATAATAAGCAAAGAAAGCATCATTCCACCCGCGAGAGCAGAGATACTTCCATGAATAAGAAGTGCTGCCAAGATACCTGTAGAAATAAGCATCATTAAAATATCGCGCCATAAGGCACGTGGGCATGCAATTAATGGCGTTACACAAGCGGCCGCTCCAATCACAAGAAGGATATTGGCAATGTTTGAGCCAAGGACGTTCCCGAGAGCAATACCACCAGCACCTTTAAGATTCGCATTAATGGCGACAATAAGCTCAGGCAATGATGTCCCGAACCCCACAATTGTAAATCCAACCAGTAAAGGAGATATGCCAAATTTATTGGCAATATAAACAGATGTATTAACCGTTGTGTCCCCACCTCGAATAAGCATCCATATTCCAAGACCTAAAGCCCCGCATGCCAAAAACAAGAGTTGGCCTTGTGTTAATTCATCCATATTAAATTATAACTTTCATATATTTACGCGGGAGTTTTTTCGCCGTCATCCCATTCCAGACCAAACCCGTAGGCACGATCCATCTCATCATGACCCGGAAAGTACTCTGTATAGTTCGTAACTACAATACCATTTCGTACATTTTCAAGCTCAGCAATAACGCATAGGCCAAGCTCTTTCATATGTGCAGATAATGTGACAACAATAGGGTGTTCATTTGGCACACGAATTTGAATTTGTGGCTTAGCTTGCGCCCAGTCCAGCGCACCCTCGTAAATATAGACATAGACTAATATACGCTTAATATCTGACCATTTCTTGCCGTTGATGATCATAAATTCATCATCACCTTCAGAGTCTCCTGTGCGCTCATCTCCTGAAAGACGAATATAAGGTGCTTTTTTTAAATAGCCGTATAAATCACCAAACGCTTGAATCGCACCGCGTGTGCCATCGTGAAGTTCATAAAGACACCCAAGGTCGAGGTCTATATTTGCTTTTTTCTTTGTTTTAACAAGTCCGAACAACTTTGAGTCTTCGATATAAACATTGTCCCATGCCGCCCCAACTTTAATTTTTGTAAAGCCACCTTCTGGGGGTGAAATAGATTGCGCATCTCCACTTCGTTTAACAAAGTCATAGTTTCCTGTGACGTCACTGGGGTTTACATATCCTGCTGCGCCCTTTGAACGCCCACGTCCTGAAAAATTTGCACGTGATGTTGTAGCATTCTTAAGGGCTTCTTGTGATCCGTCACTCATGTATTCTCTCCATATTTACCGTATACAGAGTAAGCGATCCCACAGAAAGGGAAAAGTAAAATATCATTTATTTTTGATTGTCGTCCATTCAGCTCTTATCATTCATCGTACCTTATGTCATAAACAAAGATATTATGCGCGTATTCGGAAAATTCATTTTATGGTGTGTGTCTTTAGGTCTCTTGGGGCTTATCTGTGGATCTACGATTATAATCGGGGTCTTCTTACACTATAGCCAAGATTTACCTGACCATTCTTTCTTAAAAGACTATGAGCCACCTGTTGTAACACGTGTTCACACAGGGGACGGCCGCCTATTGGCTGAATTTGCTCAAGAGCGTCGTATATTTGTTCCAATCGAAGAAATCCCGGAGCTTGTAAAGAATGCCTTTCTTGCTGCAGAAGATCAAAACTTCTATACGCATCCAGGTGTAGATTTTAAGGCTGTGCTACGTGCTGTTGTTATAAATTTAAAAAACTATGGCACAGGAAAAAGAATGGTTGGTGCGTCAACCATTTCTCAACAAGTTGCAAAAAACTTCCTACTGACAAATGAACGATCTTTTGAGCGTAAAATTCGCGAAGCCATCGTTGCTTACCGTATGGATAAAGCAATGTCCAAAGATAGAATTCTCGAGCTCTATCTAAATGAAATTTTTCTTGGAAATCGTTCTTATGGCGTGGGCGCAGCGGGCTTAAACTATTTTAACAAGCCTCTCGATAAACTCACAATCAGTGAAGTTGCCTACTTGGCCGCCCTTCCAAAGGCACCCAGTAAATACAATCCAGTGCGCAATTATGATGCTGCTCTTGGAAGAAGAGACTGGGTCATCGGGCGTATGGCAATCGTTGGATTTATCACAGACGGACAAGCAGAACTTGCAAAGGCAACCCCATTGCAAACCGAGAAACGCGATAAAAAACATATTGTAGAAGCGCCATATTTCGCGGAAGAAGTGCGTCGTAAAATGATTGAAGCTTACGACGAAGATAGCATTTATAAGCAAGGCTTATCTATTCGCACAACCGTGAACCCAGAATATCAAAACATCGCAACACAAGCATTGAGAGATGGTTTAAAAGCCTATGACCGCAGGCATGGATGGCGTGGACCTGTAAAACGTGGATCAGATAGCGATGATTTCTTAAGTGTCCTTATTCAAGAAGGAATGTTGGAAACATGGGAATTGGCGCTGGTTAAAAACAAGGCAGGGGCAATTAAAACACAAGGTGGGGCATCTGGAACTATTCAGGAAAAAGACCTGAAATGGGCAAAAATTCAAAAGTCACTAAAGTCTGGTGATGTTGTTATGGTTGAAAAACTTAAAGACAAAGCATATGCCCTTCATCAAGTGCCAAAAATCCAAGGTGCAATCATTGTTATGGATCCACATACAGGACGCGTACTTGCAATGCAGGGCGGGTGGAATTTCGGAAAAAGTGAGTATAACCGCGCAACACAAGCTGAACGCCAGCCTGGCTCAGCCTTTAAACCGTTTGTGTATCTCGCCGCTTTGGAAGAAGGGTTAACCCCTTCAACGCGGATCTTGGATGCGCCGTTTGAATATGAAGATCGTCCTGGAAATATCTGGAGACCCAAAAACTATTCAAATAAATATTACGGAATTACTCCACTGCGTGTTGGAATTGAGAAATCTAAAAACCTAATGACTGTGCGTCTTGCACACCATATTGGTATGGAAAAAATTGTTGATACTGCTACACGCTTTGGTGTTGATCCTGATTTGAAACCGCTTCTTGCTAATTCATTAGGGGCGAGTGAAACCACGCTTCTTAATATTACATCCGCTTATGCGATGCTGGTAAATGGCGGGAAAAAAGTAGCCCCGACATTTATTGATAGAATTCAAAACCGCTATGGAGAGACCATATTCCAACACGATAATCGCACATGTCACGAATGTGGAGATTTAATCCAATGGGAGCACCAAGCTGTTCCATCCATCCTTGATGGTAGAGAGGCTGTGAGTAACCCAAAAAATGTTTACCAGATTGTATCCATATTGGAAGGTGTAGTTGAACGTGGAACAGGGCGGCGTTTGCGTTCCCTAAACCGCCCATTAGCAGGAAAAACAGGAACAACAAATGAGTCACGTGATGCGTGGTTTATCGGATTTTCACCTGACCTAGTGGTTGGTGTTTACACAGGCTTTGATACACCCAAGACCCTTGGGAAAAAAGAAACGGGATCATCCGTAGCCCTTCCAGTTTTTAAAAGTTTCATGGAAAAAGCACTTGAAGGTGTGCCCGCTACTCCTTTCCGTGTTCCAGAAGGCATGCGTCAAATCCGCGTAAATCCAAAAACTGGGCAACGTGTAAGTCCGTTGGATGAAAGTGGAATTTGGGAAGCCTTTGTTCCAGGTACAAGCCCGGAAAACTCAACATTAATTATTGAGGGTGGGCGCACAAATGAAGAAGGCGGTTTACTGCCTGATGAATATGGTTATGGATTTGATAACCCATATGGTGCTTATCATACACCAAGTGATCTATATATGCGTCCAAACCAAAATCAACCAAACCAACCGAATCCATCTGGCCGCCAAAGCGCACCTAGTACAGGTACAGGTGGGTTGTACTAAATTTTTGTGTTTATAAATCTATATTAGAAAAATAGCATTTATATATTTATTATTTATTGTTATGGTGCGCACATGAAAAACTCATTGGCTGGAAAAATACTAATCTCATCTCCCCATATTGATGACCCTCGTTTTGAAAAAACGGTTATCTTCATCTGTGCGCATGATGAAGAAGGCGCAATGGGATTAACAATCAACAAACGCCTCACAGATTTAAACCTTTCTGAGCTATTGGCAGAATCCAGTGAAGAGGACAATCTGGAAAAAGTGAAGCTCCCAGTTTTTATTGGTGGACCGTTAGAGCCAGAGCGCGGGTTTCTTCTACACTCATCAGTACATAATCGTTCGGACAGCACAATCGTTGGTGATGATTTCGGTGTGTCTGGAACACTCGACACGCTTAAATCTATATCCTCACAAGATGAGCTTCCAAAAGATGTGATTTTTGCCCTTGGATACGCAGGGTGGGGTAATGGACAGCTTGAAAAAGAGTTAAAAGAGGATGTTTGGCTAATGATTGATGCGAGCAAAAACTTGGTCTTTGAAATAGAGAGTGAAAGCTTATGGGATACATCCATGTCTCTTTTGGGTGTTGATCCTTTGTTACTTGCCACGCATACTGGACAAGCTTAAGCTAAGGACTCAGAAAACAAGGAGAGCATCATGGAGAAATCCGCAAAACCAAAAAACAACACTGGTTTAAAGCGCGTCTACAACGCCTTCTTTTTTTCCATTGATGGTTTGAAAAGTAGTTTCAAAACAGAAGCCGCTTTCCGACAAGAAGTTGCTCTTATGATCGTTGCAATTCCTTTGGCGCTATGGCTTGGGCAAACGCCTGTAGAGAAAGTATTATTGATAAGTTCCTTATTGTTCATTCTGATTGCCGAGCTGGTCAATACTGCTATTGAATGTGCGATTGATAGAATCTCATTAGAAAAACATGAGCTTTCAAAAAATGCCAAAGATGTTGGTTCTGCAATTGTCCTTATTGCGTTGATCAATGCCGTTATAACATGGGCGTTGCTTCTTATATGATGATAAAGCACCTTTCCCTTATCTTGGTTTGTTTACTGGTTTCTCCAGTCGTTGCGCATGCAGAAAAAAACCTAATCGTGACTCCCACTTATGAGGATTTAAAATACGGCAATGCAACGCGGAACAAGTTAGACGTTTATACTCCCACTGATGTGGCTAAAAACGCACCGATCATTTTTATGGTGCATGGTGGTGCATGGAAAATAGGGGACAAGACCAGTAATCTTGTAGTTGAAAATAAGGTCGAAAAATGGGTGTCTGAAGGCTTTATATTTGTTTCAACAAATTACCGTTTCTTACCTGTCGCGCCTTATAATCAAGCCCAAGATATTCGCAAAGCGCTCGCCTTTGTGCAAACGCATGCGCGTGAGTGGGGCGGTGATCCCGATAAAGTGATTATGATGGGACATTCTGCAGGTGCGCATTTGGTGGGGCTTGTGAATGCCTATCCAGAGCTTGCGTACAGATTAAAAGTAAAGCCATGGCTAGGAAGTATCATACTTGATAGTGCGGCAATGAATGTCGTTTCAATTATGGAGAACAAGCATCATGCACTCTATGATCGTGCGTTTAGCAATAAGCCCTTTTTATGGAGAAGAAATTCCCCGTATCATCAGTTGAAGAAAGATGCTTTTCCTATGCTTCTGGTCTGTTCTACGCGCCGTGAAGTATCGTGTACACAAGTAGATGATTTTGCAAAGCATGCAAAATCTCTTGGTGTGAAAACGAGTGTTTCAAAACAAGACTTGTCACACCGCCAAATCAATAAATATTTGGGTTTAGATAGTGAATATACGGATACCGTGGATCAATTTATGAACGATCTTCTGGAACGTTAACCCCATACAGATCATGATCTTCACGTGTACCATTAATCTCCGCAAACTTCGGAGACATGCCTTCTTTGATAAAATGAAAGCGCTCTAGTAATTTTTGGCTACGTGTATTGTCAGGGAGAATAGCCGCGTGCACACGTTGAAGTTTTAAAACATCAAAGCAAAATGCCAATGTGGAATCCATGGCTTCACTCATAAATCCTTGTCCTTCATGTTCTTCGTCAATCCAATACCCAAGGGATGCAAACTGCGCCGAACCACGAACCACGTTATTCACGTTCATTCCACCAATGAGAGATTGATCGTCACGACGAAAAAGAAGAAAGAAATACCCGCGATCTTCGCGCCACTCTTTATTCTGATAGGCAAGGCGTGCGCGGTAACCCTCTGCTGTGCTCCAGTTCTCAGACCATAGGGGCTCATAAGGCTGAAGGCGACCTTTGTTATGGGTACGGGCCTCAACCCAGTCTTTTTGATGGGAAATATTAGGGGCGCGGATAATTAAACGCTCAGTCGTAAGGCATGTGTAGGGGAAGGAGGGAAACCCTTCGACCGTACATATGCCGAGCTGTTCAATATTTAATTTCATTATGCCACTAAACGTTCCGAAATATGATCATAAGATTCGAGTTTTCCAAGATCCCCAAGCGCTGCAAAGGTTGGTGTGGAGGAAAAAATCTTCTTAGCAACTTTAGCAACATCTTGTTCGGTGACGTCCTCAATCTCCGAAATACGTTGTTCAATATCAAGTAGTTCTCCCGTTTGGAGGAAGCACTTTCCAAGTTGATCTGCACGACGATTGACAGATTCACGAGACATTAAAAACCCAGACTTCATTTGAGTTTTTGCGCGTGCTAGTTCTTCGGCTGTGATGCTTTGCGTTACTTTCATAATTTCCTCAGAAATTACAGGCAGTAGAGAAGCTAAGTCCTCAGGGTTTGTGCCTGCATAAATTGAGAATAGTCCGCTGTCTGATGTCGACATGGCATAGGTATAGACTTCATAAGCAAGCCCGCGCTTTTCACGTACCTCTTGGAATAGGCGTGATGACATACCCCCACCAAGGACAGAAGATAATGTACGCATCGCAAAATAATCAGGATCGTTGTATGAAACATTTTCAAACCCTAAAAAGATATGTGCTTGTTCCAAATCACGTGTTTCGCGAGTGTCACCTGCAGTATATACAGACGGTACTACCTCGCGCTCTTGATCTTTCGATAAGCCATCAAAAAGGCGTTCAGTATGTTCAACCAATGAATCGTGATCTATATTTCCTGCGGCGGATACAACCATTCTTTTGGGTGTGTAGTGTTGTTCAATGTAGCCAGTTAACGCAGATTTTGGCATGTTCTGAATATTTGAAACAGAGCCAAGAATGCGCGCGCCCACGGCTTGGTCTTTAAAGGCTTGTTCTTGGGCAATATCAAAAATATGATCATCAGGCGCATCACGGTACATACCAATTTCTTGGATGATCACTCCGCGCTCGCGTTCAATTTCATGCGCTGGCATTGTTGAGTTTTGTACCATGTCGGAGATCACATCCAAACCAAGGACATAATCATCTTTCAACATATGCGTATAATACGCCGTAGCTTCGCGCCCCGTATATGCGTTCATACGTCCACCTACATTTTCCATTTGTTCGGAAATTTGTAGAGATGTACGTGTCTTTGTCCCCTTGAACACCATATGTTCCACCATATGAGCCACACCGTTATATTTCATGTCTTCGTGACGTGCACCCGTACCACACCATACACCAAGGGCAACGGTTTCAACCGAACGCATAGGGTCTGTTACAATTGTAAGCCCATTATTTAAAACTGTTTTTTGCATTGTTAAATCTATCCTCCCAGATAGCGGTTTTCTATATGACTGATAAGGAAATCTGGAGATGGTTCGCTTCCTGTTACATCTTTTAAAAGCTCATCCCATGGCTGTATACTACCTTTAGAGTGAATATGTCTGTTCAGCCATTTTGTAATCGGCTTGAAGTCGCCATTACGGATACGAGAATGAAGGTCTGGGATATCTTGCTGCATGGTATCAAAAAGCTGCGCAGAAACCATATGTCCCAATGTGTAAGCTTGAAAATACCCAAACTTCCCAACAAACCAGTGTACGTCTTGCATTACGCCTTCTGTATGGTCTTGGGGCATTACACCCAGATGATCGTGCATCCATTCTGTCCAAAAGGCAGGAATATCGGCCACTTCCATTTTACCTTCGATCAGGTCGCACTCGATCTTAAAGCGCAAGAAAATATGGAAGAAGTAGGTGAGCTCGTCTGCACCCTTACGATCAAGGGTTGGTTTGACGAGTGTTTTACGGCGATGAAGGTTACCCGCGGTGAGCGATGGGTCACGAACAGTGTGAAACAAGCCTTCAAGGCGAGGTGCTAAAAACTCAAAGAACTCAGGCGTACGCCCAATCACCATTTCAACTAATAAAGCCTGAGACTCATGCATGGTCGTTCCCAAATCATGGGAAACAGGTTGGTAACCACTCCCACCTTTTCTTGGTAGACCTTGAATATATAAACCATGCCCACCTTCATGAAGTGCGGATTTCATAGAATTCATAAAATCACGTGGGTCGACATTTTTAATTACGAGACGTGTATCGTCAGGTGTTCCACCTTCAACGGGGCTATGTTCCGTTTCGTAAAGACCACCACGATCAAAATCAAATCCGAACAGCTCCAAAAGACTACGGTTCAACCACATTTGTGCGTCGGGATCATAGCCTCCCCCAAGGGAAACAATAGGTGTACGCATTTGTTGGCGCTCCATGACTTGCGGAAGCAAAATACGAAGCTCTGTATCAATATGGTTAAACCACTTCCAAAGTTTCTCCAACGACACTCCTGGAGAGTAATCTTGAATGAGTGCCTCATAGAGGGTGGCGCTGTTTCTGGATTTAGCTTTTAGTTTTGCTAGCTTACGGACATGGGCCACAACGCGCTCCAAATGAGCCTGTGCCATTTCCCAGTCATTGTTCTTTAGACATATGCTGTGGACGCGTCGTCCTTCATTTGCGATCCGTGCAGATTCTGCCAATGTATCAGGGTCGAGAATGGCATGGTTTTTATATCTTTTGACTGTTTCTATAAGATTTGCGGTATCCCATTCGTCCCAAAGCCTAGGATGAGTGGCAAGATGCTCTTGTGCTTCTTCAAGCCAAGCCTGAGAATCGCGAGACACAATATCATCATGGATACGGCGGTGAAGGTATGAAATTTGGTCAAGGCGATTTTCGTACGCGCCTTCAGGCATAGTCGTTAAAAAATCACGACTAATAATTTCAGCAATCGCGGATAATCGACCAATATTTCTATTGCGTTCTTTAAGGGAACAGTAGGCTTGACATGGATGTAATTTTTTTGATGGAGTCATTTATCTGTAAATTTATTTACTGTTTATTTCCCGCGAAGCTTTCTCGCACGAATCTTTCTCCATTGTGCCACATTCCGGTTATGTTCCGCGAGTGTTTTTGAAAAGATATGCCCGCCCGTTCCATCTGCAACAAAGTAAAGATAGTTATGTTTCTCTGGATTAAGTGCGGCAATGATCGCATCTTTCCCAGGATTACAAATTGCTCCTTTGGGAAGTCCTGCATATTTGTAAGTGTTATAGGGGGAATCGATACTCAAATCTTTGCGCAAAAGTCGACGACCCAAAGGTCCTCTCCCAGTGTCTTTATGTGCCCCTTTTGTGATAGCATAAATAACCGTCGGATCAGTTTGAAGAGGCATGCCCTTATTCAGGCGATTCACAAAAACCCCTGAAATCTTTGCACGCTCTGTGGCAACTCCTGTTTCTTTCTCAATGATAGAGGCAAGAATAATCGCCTCGCGTTTTGTTTTAAAAGGCAGGGTAGATGCTTTAGAGCTCCATGCTGTCTCAAGTATATCAGTGAGCGCCGTTTCCATTTGATCAATAATAGAGAGCGCTGTGTCTGTACTTTGATAGGAATAGGTGTTCGGCAAAAGCGTGCCTTCGAGAGGTGTGGTTTTGATGTCGTGCTCTATCCCCTTTTTCTTTTTAAGAAGGCGTACAATTTCAAAACTCGTATACCCTTCAGGGATCGTGATTTGGCGCAGGATAATTTCCCCGCTTGAGAGTTTCGAAAACACTTCGTCCATAGAAACATGGGCAGAAAATTGATATTCCCCAGCCTTTAGATCGCTCTGAACATCTGTAACTCGTGCCATAATTTTAAATAAAAGCGGATTATCAATGATGTCTTTATCTTTAAGAAGCGCGGCGATGCCACTAACCCCTGTGCCTTTTGGAATAATAAGTTGAACATCTTTAGACAGCACACCCTTGCTTGTGTACAGAGAATATCCATAGGCAACACCGCCCGCAACACCGCCCAGACCAAGAAGACAAATCATACAAAAAGAAAGAAAAATGCGCATATTACAGAAAGTGTCCTTTAACCAGAGTTTGTAAATTTACATCTGGAATATACGGCGTAAAGGGTGGGTAAAACAAGCCGTGTCGCGTGTATAATCCATAGACGATTGTATAGTCTTTACGTAAAAGCCAGTAAATCTCCCCATCATTGTTAGGACTCCATTTGAAATCTTCTTTGTCTTGGGCATGTTTCCATGCTTCAAGTGAGACAGGGTTATCATTGTGATCCAAAGCAATCCAGCGCGCATTTGTATCAACAAACATCCACCCGCGTGAGGTCTTAACTTCAACGAGTGCATGCGAGCGTAAATCATGACCACTATCAATTGCTAAAGTTTCCTTTGGTGTGAATGTTTTGTCTCTGCTGAAAACAGAAACAAAGCGCACGTCGAAACCATGGTATCGCAGGGCTTTTTCAATCGTGCGTCCTCGATCGCTACATTGCCCATGTTGTGCACTAAGAAGATCTTGGGGCTCTCTGGTTTCTCGCACAGCAATTTTTTTAAGAAGCGGGGAAATATCCAAAACGGAATCTTGAATTTCCTTTATGTGCTGAATTTCCTGCCCAAATGACTCATTTGGCACTTTTTTGACGTTTTTCAGGATTTTATTGAGAGCAACTTCATCTTCTAGCGTGATTTTTCCAGAAACATTATGCACAATGACAATAGACGAAAGTATCAAAAATAAAATGCTCGCAACCACGAACCCTTTTCTACACCACCAGATGGTCATGCAAGATGTAGCATCATCGGCGCGACGGTCTCGGGCGTTTTTATGGGTTTGGGTCATTTATATTTTTCTTTCGCCTTTTTACGTTTTCCAAAGTGGCGTACCCCAGCCCTCTGACATTTTTATCTTCACAGGTATACTAGCATTTTTTTCGTATGCCTTCCTAAGATATTCCAGTCAGGATAATTCAAATGTCACAGGGGTCTATATTTTTGGTGGTATTTTTGTTGGCTTAACCGCAACAATTAATGCGGTGCATTATTTTTTCACACCAGACATTAAATTCATTCTCCATAGCATCTACTATTTGTTTAATTTTCTCATATTCATTTATGCGATTTTAATTTTCCGTCAAAGCCCAGATACAGCTAATAAATGGACGTATCGCATGGTTGCGGCAATTATCATGGTTCAGTTAGTCTTCGTCTTATTTTTCCCTGATGCTGATGATTACAGAGCAAGTGGAACGTTTAATAGATCGAACCAACTTGCTTATTGGGGCGTTTTAAGTGCTGCCATTATCGTTGTACTCAAACGCCATGAACCCATGAAGGGGTTTGATCTCGTCTTGCTTGCCATCCTTGGCTATATAGAAATGAAAGCACTATCAAAAGCGGGCATGATCGTTTTTGTGGTGCTGCTTGCGATTACTCTTTTCTCGCCCTCTATGACCAAGCGCATGCGCTGGATTGCCATTTTATGCTTTGCTTTGATTTTTATGGTGAAGTTCCATAACCCCCAACAGCTTTTCACCTTTGTTGATAAAATTGACACACTTGAAGCCGTATCCGATCGTTTGGGAACGCTTGGTAAACAAGCCGATGATACGGCAGAGGCGCGAGGGTATGGGCGGTTGCTCGAATATCCGCAATTTGTGCTTGTCGGCGCAGGTGAAGGCGCGCATTGGCGCTTTGGTCGCCAAGAACTCCACTCAGGGATCGCGACCCTTATCTTTAGTTACAGTATCTTTGGTTTTGCTTTCTTCCTTATGTTCTTGGGAAGTATATTCTATCGCTTGCCATGGCATTATACGGCGATGTTGATTCCCATCTTCCTATATGGGCTGAGCCATCAAAATGTTCGGTTTAGTTATTTTTGGGTGTTTCTTGCGCTTGCTTATTCGTGGCACTTTTTCAAAAATGAAAACCAACAGCTTCTTCCACCTCAAAAAAGATTACATGGGAGGCAATAAAAATGAATGCAAAAAACCCAACACAAGCGCCTCAAGCTTACAGCACATCACCGTTTCCTGCGTTACGGCGTCCGAAAATAAAAACAGGCATATTGACTTTTTCTAGTCTTATTTTTGTCCTTATTTGGATCGGTTATTTATTGTTGTCCCCGTTTTATGTCTTTCACAGTGGGTTACCTCAACCTGCCGATTTATTGTTAGCACTGGGGCTTGCACCAGCACTCGTTCTGGCGGTGCTAAACCATAGGGGACAGATGTCAGCGGCGCATATATCGGGTGGCTTGTTTGTGATCTTAACAAGTCTCATCAATCTGATTTATTATATGCATATAGGAGACCGAAGTTTTATCGCGCCAAGTATGTTCTATGTCTTTAACTTTGCGACCTTCTGCTTCATTGTCTTTTTGTTTAAACAGGCTCCCGTCTTCTTAAATCGCATGACGTATATGTCCGTTGCGGTTATTATCCTGATACAATTATTGTATGTCTTGGGGCTTGCTGAGGACGGTGTGCGCCACACAGGAACGTTTAATAATCCAAATCAATTGGCATATTGGTCTTTGTTAATGGGCGCGATCCTTATTGTCTTAAAACGTGGATCCAAGATCAATTTGTTTGATCTTATCCTCTTTACGGCACTTGCCTATATACAAACAGAAGCACTCTCAAAAGCAGGTATGATTTCATTTGGTGTGCTGGTTTTATTTGTTGGGTTTCAGCCAGTCACAAGTAAAAAATTAAAAGCCGTATTTGTCCTTGGGCTTTTAACATTTTTGATTACAGAGGTGACCGCGCCACAACAGGTAAAAAACTGGGTAGTTGCCGCCGACAATATTGGCGCTGCGGTGCATAGATTAGGAAAAATTGGCGTAGACGTTGATGACAACCCTATGGTGCGTGGATATTCACGTCTGATCGAATATCCACAATACTTGCTTACAGGGGCAGGAGAGGGCGCACATTGGCGTTTTAATGCTCGCCAAGAACTACATTCTGGATTGGCGACCATAATATTCTCATACGGGATACTTGGCTTTCTTCTTTTTGGAGGCTTCTTGACGTTTGTGTTTATGCGCCTGCCACTTTATTACACGCTTTTGCTCATGCCTATTGTTTTGTATGGGTTAACGCATCAAAATTTTAGAAATACAGGGTTTTGGATTTTCTTAGCGCTATGTTTCTCATATCACTTCTTTGATAAGAATTTCAGTGACGATAAAGCCTCGAAAAAGAAACAGCCAAAGGTTATTCATCCATTAGACCTTCAAATGGGACAACGTGAGTAAATTAATCAATCTTATGTTTTTGGGCTTCTTGATTGGGTGTATGTGAAATTTGCGCGCTTTCTTTGAAGTGAGGCGCATGACGAAATTTTACAATGCTCATAGGTGTGCGAACACAAATCATAAAATCTTTAGACAGAGAATTATTATCAACATAAGCGTGATCTAGTTCTAGACACTCATCATGTGAAAGAAGGTTTTTTCCAGATATTTGAACCATACCGGTAAGTCCTGGCCTAACAAGGTGTCTTTTTTTGTCTTTGGATTCCTCTACATTAGCATGTACAGGTCTCGGCCCAACAATGCTCATATCTCCTTTAAGGATATTAAGGAGTTGAGGGAGCTCATCCAAATGCGTTTTGCGAAGAAACCGTCCTAATCTTGATGTTCTGCGCTCATCTGAAAGTAAGAAGCCTTGTTCATCCTTAGAATCATTCATCGACTTTATTTTATATATTGTAAAAGGTTTATTATTTAAACCAACACGTATTTGTCGATAGAGTGGTGATGACTTGTATGCCACCGCCATAGAAAACCCAATAGAGAGGGTAATAGGGGATGTGACAACAAGCCCTACTGATGCAACAACAATGTCAAAAGCACGTTTTAACGCCATAAATAAATACCTATAATAAAATGTAACTGGTGATAGACGCCATAAAAAGTGTCTTCAGGCCATGCTCATACCATGGTCAAAAAATTATGTCTATACTGTTATGTATATATTAAATGGATTTCATAACGAGGCTGGCATTTGTACCACCAAACCCGAAAGAATTAGACAGAACAACATT
>JQIA01000957.1_pt1 | contig 15390 bp, 10 predicted proteins | sample 811431 | NCBI WGS metagenome assembly JQIA01 (sample SAMN02998118, study PRJNA258478) | marine sediment metagenome | biome: marine; feature: seafloor; material: sediment; isolation source: oil-polluted sediment collected from 3 locations (0.5 km, 0.7 km and 0.9 km)... | place: USA: Gulf of Mexico ... | reverse complement strand
GCGGTACCAACTAATATATTTCCTGCATCAGAATTATCATCATCACTGCTACATGATGAAATTGAAAAAATAAAAATGCTTAATACTATAATTGTTACTATATTTCTCATTCTATTTAATTTTTTTTCTAAACGAATAATTAATCCAAATTGGTCCAGAGTTACTTGGTTGAGAACCCAACCTATCTATGTATTCCCAATTTTTACTGTTCATGTATTTTAACAAACGAGCATTATTTTCAATATCTTTAATTCCTGAATCATCTAAATTTGTATCTGTTGTGCTGTTCAGATAAATTTGCTTAAATGCAGATTTATTTTTTGCTGTTTTTTGTAAGACCACAATTTCTGCGTAGTCATATTTTTGTATGTCTTGGGCAGAAGCATTAAATGTTAAAGTGAAAATAAATATTGCTAATAGTGTTTTAAAAAGTTTTCCTTTGATTATTTTTCTCATTGTTTTTAGTTTTAAAGTTTAAATGATATTCCCACTTTTAATAGAGCTAAACCCCAACCAAGCTCAGAATTTAGGCTCATGTTTTTAGAAATAGTATAACGTGCTCCTACATGAAATTCGTAGAGTAAACCGCCATCAGAGTACTCATATTTATGACCATCATAGCCAAGTATAGTACCAATATATAAATCAAAATTGTCTGAGTTACTGATATAATAATTTGCTATACCTCCAATATTAATACCTCCTGTTTTTTCTTCCTCCTGTCCAAATTCTTCAGGTTCAATAATGGTAGAGTATCCACCAAGTACTCCAATAGAAAAAGTGTCGCTTAAAAAATATTCATAGCTCACATTGAATGATGGTGTTGCGATTGAATTTGTCCCAGATATCCCTCCAATTCCTGCATTGATATTCATTAATGATTCATTGCTTTGTGCTTGTGTTGTTAGAATCGTGAGTATAATAACGACACCTAATAAAATTGTTTTTTTCATTGTTTATTATTTAAGATTAATAATTATTTGTTATTCAAAAAACAAGTAAACTGTACCTGTAATTTCTCTGCTTTTTTCCTTGATACTTCTCCTTTTATTGGTTCAGATTCTTCGGGAACAATACGATACATGGTAATGGGTTTATTTGCTAGTTTTTCAAGTTTCTCTTGAGTAAGTTCACTTGTAAGTTCAATTACTGTTATGGTATATCCAGACGATTTTCTTTTTGCTTTTTTAGATTTGGAAGCAATGAATGTTACAATACCATCTGCTGTTTTAAGCATAAATTTGGTTCCTTTTGGTATATCAATATTGTTTACTGATGCATCACCACCTTTTTGCATATACTGTACAGATATTTCAGCAAACATTTTGTTATCTAACTCACCTACAAAGAAATTAAGGGTCTGACTTACTCCTTGAAACATATTACGTGAAGAGTCCATTTTACCTCCCCATCCTTCAATTTTCTGTTCGGTGAATTCATCTACCACAGATACTTTTGGTTTACATTTTTGTGCAAATGTTTGAGATAACGAAACTGTTACTATGACAACAAGCATAATTATTTTTTTCATTCTTATTTAATTTTGGTGTCCTTGGCTCATAGGACGTTATAGTAGAGCCGATTAATGTTCAAATATATAGGTTTAAATCTAAACAGGGCGTAAAAGCCCTGTTTATTTTGAATACAAAAGAATACTTTGGAGTTCTTATAGAATTTATTGTAAATGTCATTAGGTAAAGAAGAAAAAGAATATATAAAGAAACTTGGGAAAAACATTGTTTCTATACGTAAGCAAAAAGGAATTAAGCAAAAAGACCTTTCTGATTTGCTAGATATGGATGATGGCTCTTTACGACGTATAGAATCTGGTCGTACCAACCCTACAACAACAATCTTATTAAGTATTGCGAAAGCTCTTGATGTTGAGGTTTCTGAGCTCTTTAATTTTTCAAAAAATGATGATAACACTACGAGTTCTTTTAAATTAAAGAACAATAATAGTGAGTAGTTCTTCTTTAAAAAACTACTGGGAAAATTGGTTATTTTCTAGGGATTATTGAAATTAAATATTATTTTTTAATAAATTTTAATACTTTTAATAGTTTCCTATTCTTATCATAAATATGTACTATATAAACAGCAGATGACAACTGGGAAACATCAATGGAAAGTCTTGTTTTAGAGTATCCAAATGATTGCTCAGAAATTATTATTCTATTATTCATATCTACAATATCTATATAACTACCATTGCTTTGAGAATTTATTGGAATAGATATGTTTAAGATATCAGTTGTGGGATTTGGAAACAACTTATATTCATTGAGAATATAAATAAGTTCTCTAAACTGGTCATTACAATTTAATGAATGGGAAATGCGAACCCAAGAATTACCTCTATATAAAGGAATTGTATAGTTTGTAAAAGGTTCGTCGATATGAAAAATTTCAGTATTATAATTAGTGCCATCATAACTGTAACTAAGTGAAATGGTATAAGGGGGTAGTCCTCCTTCTGCACTTATATTAATAAAAGAATTATTTTCAAAGAATGTATTTTGTTCTACCTCAAAATCTGGAAGATCATCGATATACACTTCGTGGCAATACGAATTACTTAATTCATTTATAGAAGATGTAAAACAAACATTATTATTTTCATATGAAATTCCAGCAGGAATAGTAAAAGTATTGTTGTATACTCCATCCCATATTGTTGAATTATTATGATAAACATTTATTTGAGTTGGTATATTCTCTTCAGTATATGTAATTTGTAGTTTAGGTTCATTATTACTACAATCAACATAACCATAAATACTATAGATATCTTCAATAACGGAAAAGTTATAACAACGACTAAACTGATTTGGTGAAATCGCATCAATACTAATACATACTTTATAATTCCCCGCAATTAAATTCTTAAGGATTAGAATTTCATTAAAAGACTTAATATTTGTCAAATAACCATTTCTATATATTTTGGCTTTAAATTCAGAACAAATAAGATTTTTTAAAGAATTAATAGAAACATTTGAAGTAGTGGAACTTGATGACTCAATATCTAAAGTGAAATCATAAGCATCCAGTTGGTATCCACAAACAATATTGACTGATAAAGGTGATGATACGTTATCTATTTCATTATTTTCTGTTAGTTGATTATTACTATCTATTTTGTAAAAAATATAACCACTACCAAGAGGTAGGGTTTCTAATATTTGAATATTAGAGATATTATATGAATTTAAACTACCCTGTGTAATTGTATTTGGATATAAGCCTGAACTTAACACTATTGCCGTACTTTCATCAAACACATTTGTAGGTGAAAAGTAAACTTTATATTTCATATTGCTTTCTGTAACAATTCCATTGTTTTTTATAGATACCCTCATTGCAAAAGTATTATATATGGACAATTGATTACTACTTAATAATCTTATGTTTACTACTGAAACATCATGTTGAGAGACAATTGAAACTTTAGCAGATGTAATGGTATTATCAGATTCATTATTCTCAGTTAAATCATTATTAGTATCAATCAAAAAATGATAATAATAGGCTCCTAATGTCATATCCCCTGACATAGTAAGGGTTTTGTTAAAAACGTAATTACCATTTACAACTATTGGATTAATGATTTCTGATGATAACAAAGTGGCATTGATGCTGTCAAACACATCTGAATCAGAGACAAATAGCTTACCAGTAACAGGTTCAGAAACTTCAAGAGTGCCGTTATTCTGGACAATAACCTTAACGGTATAATTTTCAGTTCTCTTAATTTGAGTTGGTACAGAAATAGAAGTATTCGTATAATTCCATATTGCCTCAATACATTCGGATTCGTCACTACAATCTCCATTGATAATCTGAACCTTATACGTTCCATTATCTTGTACTTCAAAATTCTGATTCGTAGCCCCAGCAATAACAGTATTTCCTGTGTCACATCGTATCCACTGATAACTATCAGCTATATTTTGACCAGAAACAAGTGTTGTATCATTAATTGAAACAGAACTATCTATTTCTTCAGTATGAAGAATGGTAAAAGTTTCTGAAATAGTACAACCATAAATATCTGAAATAGTTACGGTATAATTACCAGTTTCAGAAATATCTTGAATATCTTGAGTTATTGCTCCAGTTGACCATACATATGTATATGGCGGGAATCCGTTTTGAACAGAAATATCAATACTTCCATTGGTAGTACAATCTATATTTATAATTGAGTTACTACTAATTGAAATTTTTATATTATCACTTAATAATTCACAAGGTTTTGATTCTTGTGTAAATTCAAACACTTCATTACCATAGTTAATATGACCAGTTCTTGGGTATGGATAAGGATTATTATTTATGTTTACATAAATAGCAGCTTGACCAGAACGAATTATATTGTTTGGGTGATTAATCCAATCTTCCTGACCATCAACGTTATAAGCGCAACCCTCTTCAGATGCAACATGAAATAAATATGTGCTCGGTTGATTATAAGGTATTGTTAAAACTTCATTTGTTTGATGGTAATAACAATCTACCGATATTAATTCTATTGGAACGAAATCAATATTATTATCTCTAGATAATTCATTAATTGAACGTTTTTCATCTATTGAAGCAAATAAGTAATATATCCCTGTTTGGTCAATTTTACCTTGAAGACCACTATCGCTTCTAATATATGCAGTCATAGTTAATTGAATTGTTTGCCTAGGTTCTAAAACATCTTGGATGGTTTCACTACCATCATCTGCAAGTTGATGGTCATTAAATACTGATGAACTTCCATCTCCATCAAAAATTTGATTTTCAGATAAAAACAAATCAATTTCAAAATCTGAAACTCCAATTTCACCTATGTTTGTAATTAAAAGGTTAACAGTAATATAACCACCTAACGCTGGTGAATAAGGAGAATATGATTCAATATCAATTTTTAAATCTGGCAACAATTCATTATTACAATTATTTATTCTAATTGGTGTTGAAAAGACATTAGATTCATCAATCTCATTAATGATATTATTTCTGTCTGCAAATAAAAGTAAAAAATAATCTCCTTCTTCAAAGCCTTTTAGTTTTTCTTCTGCACTACCATTATTAATTTCACCTATATAAAAACGTGTAGAGGCATTATCAGAACCAACATACACATCGTCTCCGCTTATTATTTCATCTTTAGATATATAGCAATAAGTTCTAATAGCTTTACCTGGAGAAGAAGATGTAGTTTCTAAATTGCCTATATTTTCTGTGTTAAATCTAAATGTATATCGTACTCCCATACATAAATTAAGTTCACTTACAGGAATATTCCCATCATCAATTTCTACACTTAAGAAATTTGCAATTAAATCGGGCCCTGCAGGTGTTATTGTTGAAATAGTCATAGTTGCATCATCTTGATTATCACCTTCGTCTGATTCATTAATGTCATCGTCTGAATCTGCAATTATTAGAATTTTATATGTCCCTGTGCTAGGTATATTTATTGGTAAATAACAGTCTCTATCTCTTGTATGGTTTTCTCCTTCATCTAAGCCATTAAAGCTTCTCTCTCCAATAATATCATCTCCAGCGTCATAAATGCCATTATTATTTCTATCAAATACAATTAGATTTTCAAAACCATTACAATCTTCATTACCATCATTTTCTAATTCAAATTCTACATTTATTTCTTGTCCTGGCGCAAGATTACTATTTGGTGTAACAGTAATATTTCTTATCTCTATATCTGGTGCTTCAATTTCGCCAACATGTATTGGATATGCGTCATAATTATTATCTTCGTTTGACTCAGAATTTTGGTTTTGATAATCAGGGTTTGATATTAAATAATACCATCTATGAAATATGCCATTTTCTATGGTTATTGTTTTATTTAAAGTAATGGTTTGCCCTGCATTAATAGAATAAATCGTTTGCCCACTATTTGGTATATAATCGTCAAAAGTAAGATGATAATTGTCATCTGTTGACCAATACAAACCAACAAATGTAGCATTGTTTAAATCTATATCACCTTGATTTGTTACAGTATAGGTAACATCTATATCATCTCCATCATCTGGGTTTGAATCACTAACACTAATAATTTCTGATACCAAGTCAATATCACCTGAAATACCCTCATGAGTAACACAAATATCAAAGGTATCCAATGATGGTGGCGAATCAACATAATCATATTCAAATACTCTAATATAATACGTTTGACCAATGTTTAAACCATTCCAAGTTCTATCTATTGAAGATGGTGTGCCTGTTGGGTCGTAGCAACTAATATAATTACTTGAACCACTTTGACAACTTGTTCGTAATTCAATAACTGCATCAAAATTATTTGCATAGTTACTTAAATGTATTGTATGACTACTTTCTACAGCAGTAAATTTATAATAGACATCAAAATCATCATCAGACATATAACCACTACATGAATTTGCACCAACCGATTCCGTAGCCTCACTTACAGTTCCACCGATAAAATTTTCATAAGTGTGAGAAGTAAGCGTTTCTGCATTAGAACAATTATCATTTGCTGGTGGATTATCTGTGTTTCCTTCATGAGTTACACAAATTTTAAAGGTATCTGATGATGGCGGTGAACTTATATAATTGTATTCAAAAACACGAATATAGTAAGTTTGATTTTCAACAAAATTATCATAGGTTAAAGACATTGGTGATTGTGAACCTAAAGGGTCATAGCACATAATATTAGTTCCCAAACCACAACCTGAACGTATTTCAATTACGCCATCAAAATTGGACGCTAAATCTTTTATGGTAATGGTATGCGAGTTAGATACTGCTGTAAATTTATAAAATACATCATAATCATCTTGTGAAGTTTGACCGCTACCACTACATTGGTTTGCACCTAAACCTGATTGTGTAGCGTCTTCTACAGTACCATTAGTAAAACTTTGATATGTATGTGATGTAAGAATTCCTGCATTAGCGCAATTATCATTTTCTGGTGCGGCCCCACCACCAGTTTCATCTACATAAATGGTTATCTGGTCTGTATCTGTACAGCCATTTTCTGTAACAGTTAAGGTATATTTTGTTGTTTGACTTGGTGTTGCAACTGGATTCCAAATATTTGGATTATCTAGCGTTGAAGTAGGTGACCACGAAACATTACTACCACCATAACCTTGCAACTGGTAACTTTGACCTGAAGTTATATTTTGGTCTTGCCCTGCGTTGGCGGTTGGTGACGGTGTAACAAAAACAGTTACTTGCTGTTCTGAATAACAACTTTCAGAATCATTAGTTAATGTTTCATTTTTTGGAAATGTAAATAGAGTATAATTAGTATTTTCAGAAATTTGTATAAATGGATTTGGACAATTATCACAACTTAAACCTGTTGATGGAACCCAAAGGTAATCTACTTGGTTTTGACATTCACTAGGCACATTAACAATTAATTGAGTTTGTATGTTTTTACAAATATTTAAATTTGTTACCGTAAATGCTTCTACATACTCTGTAAACCAGTTCTCCCACCAAGCTAATTCTGGTTGCCAATTTATATCTAACTTATATTCTAATTCGCTATAAACACCATTTTCCCCATAAATGACAATAGTATAATCATCAGTGCTAGTAGAATTTACAGAATATTTAATAGTTTCACTACTACTGCTATTATTATCACCATAAGAACCATCAACAGGTAGACCATTTTTATATAATTCCAATTGATAGTTTTCTGAAAGTTGAGTTAAATATATTGATAATTCTCCTTTATGAGTTATTTTAAAATCATATTTATCTACATCATCTTCAAAACATATATATGCTTTTCTATTAAGATGAACATAATCATTATTGAGTAATAAAATATTAGAAAGGTTATTGTTTGGAAGTATGTAATTATTAACTGTTTCTAAAGGGTCGGTTAAACAATCAAAAGTAGATGAACAATTTCTATCTACAGGTAAATTTATTTTATGAATTGTATCCGTCCCAGTTATGCTACTATTTCCTGTAATTGTTTGGTTTGTTGTGCCATTTTTCCACGTATTATCGCCTGTTCGCCAGTATAAATTTGTAGGATCAGTTAATAATAAATTTTCAGCGGTATCTGTACCACTAAATGTAATTGTTTGATTTTCAAAAACATTACCGTTAAAAGGGTTTTGTAATTTCCAAACCGTTTTTTCTGTATTTATTGAAACTAAATTATTAGACACACCAGCTAAATTCATACTTAAATTTTCTAGAGTTTCAGAAGTTTCAATCTGAACATTAAAACCAGTTGTAAGTCCATTTCTATAAGTGCATTGCTCAAGTTCTAATGCCGTTTCTGAACTATTTCGCACCCATTCTGCTTCATAAAAAACACCCTCGCTGTCACTGAGAGTTACTTTTTTGATGTATGGAAGGAAATTATCAATTACAAAAGGCTCAGAAGTAGAAGATTCAAATGGACCAATATTACTGTAGAAAAAGGGATTTCTTTCTTTTATAGGCTCAACAACTGCTTTTAACATGTATGAACCATCACTATATAAAGCTTCACTATTTATTTCTGATAACCCATTAACATCTACATCAACAATTGATGGGTTTACTATTCTTGATTCAAAGTTTGATAATGATAAGTAAAAATCATCATATCGCTCAGAGTTATATGCAGTTGGGCTTATTTTCCAATTGTTAATGACATGAGATTTAACAAGAGCTTTTTCAGGATAAAAAAATTTTGTTTTATTTCCAAAATCAAACTCAATGAGACTTCCATCAGAATTTTTCATTTTTAAGAATGTACTTTGAGTAGAACGTCCAATCCTTATAGATACGTTTTGAATATCAAACATTCCCCCCTTATATCTTTTTTTTAAACTTGTTTTATGCTTATCTTTAATTTGAGTTCTAATTTTAACTAAAGAACTTTGATTAAAATTAGTAAAATCTGACATGAAAATATCATAATCAACTCCTATATAATCAAAAATTGATAATGGATTAATAGAATTTTTATCTGAAAAAGTACTGCTTTCATGTATATTTCCATCCTTATCTATTTTTAGCTCTTTAATTAATTGAATATGTAGATGTGGAGGGTACTGCCCTTCATATGCTCCAGAATCTCCAATTGGTGCAATTTTCTGATACTTCTTAACAGTATTTGATATTGATATTTTTTCATTTTCTTCAATTACACCATTACCGTTAACATCATATTCTACCATCCCTTCATTTAGAGTGCTAATAGCAACTAAAGGAGTAGATGTTAAATCAATTATTGCTGTTTCTTTTGAACCTTTAATTTTAACCATTACAAACCCTCCTAATTTTTTAGGCAGTGAATTTGAACTTTTAAAAATATGCCTATAACCTACATATTCATCGTTTGAATATTTTATGATAATATTTTTAAGTTTATCATTGTCTATAAATATTACCTTCCCATCAAGAGGGGCTACAATAGCATCCCCCAATATGCTTGAGTTTGTATTTGTAATTTGATCAACACCAATATCAATACCCCCATGGAAATCATAACCGCCATAACTTCTAGGCCCATAATCTTCTGAAATTGATGTTGATGCAAATAATCGTGGGCTTGAATATGTCGTACCACTCCAATCTGAATATAGATGCTGAATCTGAGCATTGCTATTACTAAAAATTAGCAATAGTAATAATTTCAATATTGTTTTCAATTATAATGAATGTTTAGTAAATAAATCTGTTAAATTAGTTATCTTAGTTTCATCATAATAATCTACAGAATAAAACTGAAAATCTTTAGATACCTTAAATAAAGATCCTTGTTCTTTTTCACCTAAATAGTATACTTTATTCTTAATATCTAAGATAATTGTAACTTTATCTATGTCTATATAAATATTATTTTCATTAAAATAACCGGTTGTTCTATTTATAAAAAGTTCAGTATCATCAAATTTGATTTTATCTCCTGTTTTAAGGTCATAAAAAACTGTTCTATTTTCATTCTCAAGATAATAATTTTCTACATCATCTACGTAAGTTCCAGAAAATACAGCCATATATTTTCCGTTATCAGAAACTGATGGACCTGAGTAATTTTTATTGTAAACAATACCTGTATCAAAAACAACACTTCCATTTTCATTAAAGACCTTTATTACCGAACTACTCTGTTCAAAATCATCACTTATAGCACTAAATGATATTCCTATAAAACATGGAATAGGATCATTACGGGTTGTTCTGTCGTTAATATTTTTATCTATATCTACTCTTAAATGAAAATTTTTATAAGGATTTGGAAACGCTTTTCTATTTTCAGCACCCCTTTCCATTTGCAAAAATGGATTTTCAGCCAATAAGTCAATTTTCCCTATTTCTTTCTTGTTTTTATCAAAAATGATAATTTCAGATTCAAAAGGCTCACCAGGTATTTCTTCAATCTCTTTTGTTATTATTTTAACGGTGTTTTCATTTTTGCTTTTTTCAAACACAACAACTTCTGTCTGCATAGAGTTTTCTTCACTCTGTGATTGGTCTATGTTCATCTCTTTTCCATTATTTAACCCATCATGGATTACAGGAGTATTGCCAACATCACTTATATCTTTTTCTGAATTACTAAAAACCCAAAAACCAACAATTAACAGCAATAAAATAAATATTAAAATATAGTATATTTTTTTCATAATTCAATAATACTTAAGTGTATTAAAATAGCAACTAAATGTATTGCGCTATTTTAGATTAAAATAATTAGAATGAAAACCCACCTATTTTCAATGAAAATCACTTATTCTTCTTGGAGAGATGTTTTTTATCCATTTTTTGATAGAGCGTATTTAAGCGTTTTTCAACTTCTGCCTTATACGTATCTGAAATGGTAAATACCTTCCCTCGTATTTTTAAACGCCTTCCGTTAATACGGCCATCAAGAAGTTCAGGATTAAGATTTACCACATAATCTTTACTAATACGCATAAAGTAATGTGGTAATACCCTGGCTATGGGTGCAAGGTTATCTGAGACTACATATGATTTTTCTTCCCATGTACAGATGCGTGTATTGTTAACTATCATCTTTTTGTATTGCTCTTCTTTTGCGTTTTTTGTTTTTTCTTCATCTATTTCGGTACTGTTTGTAGTGAAGTAGGCAATGTCTGTATATGGTATCTGTACTTGGGATACATCTTCATTTCCTAGATCTTGGATGTTTTTTTGGTAATCTATATAAGCCCAAATACCATCCTTAATCAGTGGTGTTGGCTTTTTAGTTTGTCGGTTGAGTATCATCAAAATAGTGCGAATAAGACGTTTTTCATCTAATTCTGGCTTAGTTTTCAAGACAATCACGTCCTTACTAAGGTTTACACTTTTTTTAGAGATGAAGTCTTCTGGTTTAGTCTGCCAGCTTTCATTAAAAGTAAAATCATCATCATACTCAGTAACATAAAAAAACGGTATGTGATACTCTATTTGTAATAAGTTTCCTAAATAGATGCCATTGTGTTCTCCTTTTAAATCAATATCAAGCAAGACAATATCTGGTCGTTTTCTGTTAATATTACCAATGGCTTCAGCAACGCTAGGAGTAAATGTATCAACGGAGAATCCAGCATCAAGGAGTACTTCTTTAACCTCATGATATATAAAAGAATTATCTTCAACAATCAGTATGTGCGTGTTTTTATTCATTATGCAATTTGTTTTGGGAGTGTTACGGTTATTGAAACGCCATTGTTATCATTAAGTTCAAATTCTCCATCGTATTGATGAGCTAATAATGGCATAATTTCCATACCAAACGAACGTAGGTTTTTATCATCAAAATCTTTTGGTAGCCCTTTTCCATTATCTCGCAAGGTGAGGTAATGATTATGAACGTCACTATAAAAATCTACCGATATTTCGCCACCATTATCGTCAAATGCATGTTTATAAGAATTCGTTACAAATTCGTTCAGAATAATACCAAAAGGTACGGCTTTATCAGCCATAATAATTTCTGTTTCATCAACATTGCAATTAAGGATGATGTTACTATTGTTATATTTTTTTTCAAGATTTTTTGAAAGTTCAATGAGGTATGGTTTGGCTTTTACATGAGTAATGTCGTTTTGTTCTAATAATAATTCATGAACTTTGAACATACTAGTCACACGGTTTTTGAGTTCATTAAGGCGTTCTTGAAACTTGGTTTCTGAAAACTTTTTTTGTGCCAGTCTAATAAAACTATTGATAGATCGAAAATCGTTTTTTAGTCTATGATGGAATTCACGTTGTAGTTTTTCTATTTGATTTTTTTGTTTACTAATCGTTTGTTTTGCTTTGGCTTCAGATTTATACCGCCTCCAAATGAAAAAAGTAGAAATACTTACTGCTAATAAACCTAATACCAATATCCAGTTTCTGGTATTGGCTTTTTGTATGAGTAATTCCTGTTCTACATTATCAGCTTTGAGTAACAGGTTTTCTTTTTCCTTTTTCTCTGTTTGGTATTTGGTTTCGACTTCTAAGATTTTAGATGAACGCTCTAAAGAGAACAATGAATCTTTAATATCTTTTCCTTCAACATAACTATCATAGGCTTTCTTATATTTATTTTGAGCTGAATATATCTCAGAAGCTACTATCAAAGCTTTAGATCTTTCATAAATATAATCCTGACCTTGCAAACCTTTCAAACTTTGCTCTAATAACTTTTCTGCTTTTTTATAGTTTTTACTTTTGAATTCAACTTCTGCTATATCACTTAAAACTCCTGCAAGACCGTAATCAGAATTAATTTTCTTTCCTAAATTATATGAGGCATATAAATAATATCTTGCAGAATCAATTTTATTCTCATTTAAATAATTTCGTCCTATGTTGTATTGTGAAATACAAATACTCTCTAAAGCACCGACCTTCTTATAGTTCTGTATTGCTTTTTGATAAAAAATATTACTTTTAGTATAATTAAAATCTCTAGAGGCATGCAAGGATGCTAAGTGTCCATATTGACCCGCCATTCCGTAAATATTATCGAGTTCTTTAAAAATAGTTAAAGATTCATTATATTTTTCTTCTGCCTTGTTATAAAATTCTTGGTCTTCATAAATAACACCTAACATTGAATTTGCATGAGCAATATTTCCTTTGTTTTGAGCTTTATTTGCACTTTCTAATGCTTTAAATAAAAAGTCTATTGCAATTTTATTATTGCTTATTCTACTTTCATAAACTGCTAAACTGTAATAGTTATAAAAAAGCCTAGAATGATTTTCTATTCTAAGGCACATTTCTATTGATTTATTTAAATAGAACTTTGCGGAATCAATTATTCCCATATGTTGATACACTTGCCCTATATTCCCAATCACATCGGAAGATTTTTTTATACTGTCAATGTCTTCATAATGCTTTAAGCTCTCTTTCATCAATTGGAGTGCTTTCTTATTATTATACATTTTAGATTGATATAGGCCCTTTGACAACAAACTCTGCGCTGTATATGCTTTATTGTTGATTTTTTTGGAAATTACATGCATAGAATCTACATATAAAATATATTCATCAATATTTATATTCCATAATTCACTTTTTAAATCATCTAAAATTTCTAATTTTTTGATATCATCACTTTCTTTATTTAGGTTGTTTTTCAAAACATCCACTTTACTTTGCTGCCCAAAGGAATTTATGAAACATAGAGATACGGCAAAAAAGAAATATAGATTTTTCATATGCAAATAATTAAACCCAAATATAAATGTTAAAATTTTAACATTTAACACTTTTACAATAAATTCAACAATACATATTTTCATTCAAATTGGTATGATTTTCATTCAAAAGAAGGTTGTTTTCATTTAAAATATTTCAAAAGAATAAAACCCAATACTTTCATTCCATAATTATTAACCTTTTAAAACATCAATTATGACTATTTTTTTCATTTTAGTATCCGTTTTTATTGTTATCGCAATTATTAAAAAAGGTGTTCCAACATTAACAGCACATTGGAATACTTTACTTGATGAGTTTTCATTTTCAACAAAAGAATTTTATAATCTTTTAGAAACAGAACTACAATCCCACGGTATAAGCAAGGTAAATATTGTTCAGAAAAATATCAGTATTGGAAACGCTCTATCAGGAAGGCGTTTGTATTTGCGAGTAAAATGGAAACAATATACCTATGATTGCTGTTGTGCACCTTTTGGAAAAGGTACTTTTATATCATGGTATTTGTTCACAGAAAAAACAGGCTTTGAACTTCTTGTTTCTAAAATACCCTTTGTAGGAAATTATCTTGTCCAAACATTTTTTCCTGTTACCTATTATTCTATTGATACATCATCAATGTTTTTAACGTATGCTCAATCATCTGTCTTAAAAGTCATAAATGACATCACTAATGAAAAAGGTGTACGCTCTCTTTCCGAATCTGAACGTAAGCCAATAATGAAAAACATTTTTAAGCGATAACTAGAGTAGGCAAAATGAAAAACTGGATAGGAAATAGCAATAGTGTATACAAGACACTTGGAGCAAGTAATCATTCAAAAAGTTCACGTGAACAGCATGATTATTACGCAACGGAACCTAAGGCACTTGAATTACTTTTAGATCTTGAGAGTTTTCAAAATGTACTAGAGCCTGCATGTGGTGAAGGACATCTAAGTAAAGTATTTGTTAATAGAGAAATAAACATTGTTAGTAGCGGTATTATTAATAGAGGATATGGAATTGTAAAAGACTTTTTTCACTACCAAAGTTGGAATGGAGACATCGTTACTAATCCACCTTATAGGTATGCTAAAGAGTTTGTTGAACATGCTTTGAATATAATATCTAATGATTCTAAAGTTGCAATGTTTCTAAAATTACAATTTTTGGAGAGTAAAAAAAGAAAGCAGCTTTTTACAAAAACCCCTCCTAAAATAGTCTATGTTTCAAGCAATAGATTTTTGTGTGCAAAAAACGGAGATTTTGAAAAACATGAAAATGGTAGTGCTGTTGCTTATGCTTGGTTTATTGGGAAAAAAGGTTTTACAGGACAAAGCACAATTAAGTGGTTTAATTAATATAAAATTATGGCTCTTTCACTATCAGAACAGGCTACGCTTAATTTCTATGAGTGGGAATATCGTGGACGAGGTTATTATCATTTTGATAACCTCGTTCAGATAGAACCACCCTTTAAACCATTTCAATTTAAACAATACTTTGACGTACCCATTGACGATGGAAAAGTGCCATCACTTTTTTCACGTATTGGAAAACTACTTGAAAGCCCCAAAGAAGAAGTCGCAGAAGAAAGTGATGAGATTACACCTAATCCGTGTAATGCGACTGCAAAACTCAAAGGGTTCTCAATTTCATTCAGAAAAGAACAAGATAGTATTCCTGTTCTTTTTTCTGAATTTATTAATATGTTGTCATTTTCAA
>JQIA01000951.1_pt1 | contig 15398 bp, 22 predicted proteins | sample 811431 | NCBI WGS metagenome assembly JQIA01 (sample SAMN02998118, study PRJNA258478) | marine sediment metagenome | biome: marine; feature: seafloor; material: sediment; isolation source: oil-polluted sediment collected from 3 locations (0.5 km, 0.7 km and 0.9 km)... | place: USA: Gulf of Mexico ... | reverse complement strand
TGCATAGGTATATGCTCTTGTTTGCATACCTTTTTGCTATTAATTGCATTGGTTTGGAGTAAAGATGTGTAGTAGATGCCTACCTTTCCTTTACGTTGTGATGGACTATGTAAAATATTTCCATTGTAATCTGTTACCTTAATCAAATGTTTTGTTATTAAGGATTGTATGGTTTCAGAAATTGTTCTTCTTGATATTCCTGTTTTAGTTTCAAATTGTCCATAGGTAATTCGGTCTCTTTGTTTTCGTTTTCCATTTTTCAACTTCCATCCATAGGTTTGCCTTATGATGTAGAGGAGAATTTTAAGTTCTGAGAAGGTTAATTGTGGTAAATGAGTATCAAAAATGATATTAGGAACGTGTGTCGTTTTCTGATATTTCATGGTTGTATTCGTTTATATTTGGGATGTATAATGAGGTTGCTGTTTTAAGGAGAAAGTTGAAAAACTCTTTTAATTGCTTACGATTGAGTGGTTTTGGGATAATTGGAGAGGTGTTTTTATCAGAATAGATAATCTTTGGTGTCAAAGTTCGGTGGGTGTCCCTATCAAGGGCACACAATGAAAAAATATCGCGATTTGCAAGTTCAGAGTATGGAGAAATCATTGTAAATATAGCCTTTCTCCGATTTATAGTAAGGTTCGAGGTTATAATTTTAATCAATTCTCGTTTTTCTTCTTGAATGCCAGAAACGTATAGTTTTAAAGGTGATTTGCAAAGTTCGAGGAATCTCTCGATATTCTCAAAAATAGATGTTTTTGAGTCGGAAACAGTACTTCTCTTTTCTTCAAGTTCTACTTGATTTAAAAGATTCTTCTGTTTCCTTTTTTCATATTCCTTTTTATCAATTACATTTTCAAGATAAGCATCTAATAATTTTTCTTCTTTATTTTCTAACTTTTTGATTTGCATGTCAAAACCATTTAATATTTCTTGTTGGGTTTCTACAGCGCTGTTTTTACTTTCTTGAATAAAACCTTCAAGGGTTAAGATTTCTTTTCCTGTCATTTGAATTGTTTTCAAAACATTTTTTACATAATATTCAATAGTATCTTCACGTATTGATTTTGTTGGACATTTTCTTGTTTGGCAACGATAATATACATTCCCTTTTTGTCGTTCGCCAATCATCATGTATTTGCAATTTTCACATCTCATCTGTCTATTAAATAGATAATTATGCTTTAATCCTTTCTTTTTATTTCTTCCAATAAGAATCACCTGTGCTTGTTCATACAATCGAGTGTCAATTATTTTTTTGTGATTTCCTTTAAAGATTTTTCCTTTTGCACTCATTAATCCAATGTAGAATGGATTTTTGATAATTCTAACAATTCCATTTTTACAGACTCTATTTCCTCGATGGTTTAATAAGCCTCTTTTTTCCATTTCTTTTGATAAATCAATAATATTGTATGTTTCAGTCACATAGAGTTCAAAAACTTCTTTCACTAATTTACTTTGTTTTGGGTTTATCGTTTTCAATTTCCCTTTTCCATTATTATCATAACCAATAGGTGCACCCCATGGAAAAACACCTTGTTTTAATCTTCCATACAATCCTTTGACGGTTTCCTGTCTTAAATTCCTCACATAGTCCGATGCCATGACCGCTTGAATATCAGCAGAAAGTCTTCCTCCACGTTCATTCATATTTAAACTTTCATGCGCAAAAAATACTTCAATTCCTCTATCTATCAAGTCGCCAATAGATGCCCAGTCGTGCAGGTTTCTGGCACTTCTATCAATCTTATGGATGATTACTCCACTTGCTTTACCTTGATGTAAATTTTCAATCATTTCTAAAAAGAAAGGTCTTCCTTTTTTAGCAGCAGTTTTTGTTTCTTCATAGAAATGAATAATGTTCAAATTATTCTTTTTCGCAAATTCTTTGATGGCATATTTTTGTTCTGGTAGAGATGCACCTTCTACTTGCTCTTTGGTTGATACACGAATGTATCCATATACGTTCTTCATAGCTTTTTTTGGTTTAAAAAATGAGTAATATCGCTTTATTACAATTGTAATGCCTAGTGTAAAAGAATCAAGGTTTTTCGTTAAGTTCTTGCTCTAATCGATTGTTTACACGTTCTGCCAATCGAATAAACTTTAAATAATTTGCTTCTGCTTGTTTGAGTTCTTCTTCTGACTTCCCAACACATACTTTTCTAATAAACTTGGTAATAAATTTTTGTTCTATATCTTTCATAGTGTTGGTATCGTACCTCGCACAAAATATATTCAAATACGTCACGTGTACGTCATAAATTGAGTACTGCGTGACGCCTGTATTTGTTTTTTATTTTCGTCCATACTGCACTGCTATGAAATTTCAAAATAAAAATATCTCTTACTTTGCAAAAACTAACTTTCGAGAAGAAGGACACCTCTTTGGTATTTGGCAAAAAGATAGGTCGCTACACAAATATATCATTGGTAAAACGGGTGCTGGAAAAACTAATTTACTCATAACACTTATACTTCAAGACATTGTACATTCTCGTGCAGTTTGTATTTTTGATGTACATGGTGATTTGATTGCTGAACTTTTTAAATATATTCCTTTTTATCGCAGAAAGGATGTTCTCTTTTTAGATATTCAGAATGCAAATATGGAATATCGATACAACCCTCTAAAATGTGTTCCGTATGAAAAGCGTTCTCTTGTTGCATCTGGAATTCTTACTACGTTTAAAAATTTATGGAAAGGTGCATGGGGAGTAAAGTTAGAACACATACTTCGATATATTTTACTTACTCTTTTAGACCAAGAAAAATCTGACTTTTCAGAAATTACTAAAATAATTCACGATAAAAGTTTTCGTGAGTCCTGTATTGAAAATGTGGTGAGTAAAGAGGTTCGAAACTTTTGGCTTAATGAATTCGAAAACTATAGCCTTAAAGCTGACCTTATTCCAATCCTTAACAAAGTGGGTGCCTTCTTGGCGCATCCATCGGTAAAACGTTTTTTAATTGATAATAAAAAGGAAATTTCACTTCGCTACGCAATGGATAATCACAAAATTATTATCGTAAACCTCAGCAAAGGAAGTTTAGGTGCAGACTCAGCTCATATTCTTGCTTCTCTTTTGTTACATTCCATTATGAATGCTGCTTTTAGTAGAATTGATACCAGAGAAGATGAACGAAAACCTTTTCATCTTTTTTTAGATGAATTTCAAAATTACACGCATTCTATCTCTGAAATGCTTTCTGAACTTCGGAAGTTTAAAGTCACACTTACCTTGGCTCATCAGTACCTCCATCAACTCGATACCGATGTCCGAAATGCTGTGCTTGGAAACGTTGGGACAATTATTAGTTTTCGCCTTGGACAGAGTGATGCAAACTATATGTCAAAAGAATTCTATCCTGTTTTTGAATCTGCTGACTTTACAAATTTAGAGAATTATGACATTTACTTAAAGTTAATGATTAACGGAAAACCTTCTATTCCCTTTTCTGCTACTACGATTCCCTTTAAAGACATAATAAAATTTAGATACTGACGTACAGCTGTCGTACAAGTGAGGACTTTATCTGTTTTTGGTATTGGTTAATACTACAATGGAAATTAACCTTAATTACATATCACATGAAAAACATTTACTTACCATCATTGGAACTTTACCTTCCGTATGAGGTAAATATTCACTACAAACGACCTATCTACCATTCGATGGCTTATATATCGAGTTCAGACAAAGCAGTCGAATATTTACGACACTTTATTGATACTGATACACTTGACCATAAAGAATATTTTTGGGTACTTCTCTTAAATCGAGCCAATAGACTTTTGGCAATATCAGAAATCGGAAAAGGCAGTGATGTTGGCGTTGTCATTAATCACAAAGAAATATTTCAATTAATATTACGGACGAATGCCAATTCATTTATTGTTGCTCATAATCACCCATCTGGTCAGTTGAAAATATCACAAGCAGATAAAAAAGAAACTCAAAAGTTACTTAAAATGTCTGAAATTTTAAACTTTAATTTTCTAGACCATATTGTCATTACGAGCGAATCTCATTACTCGTTTACTGATAATAAACAGATGTCTTAGTTCATTATCAGTACTATCACGACAACCTTTATGCCTAAAACACCCATCACATATTATGGAGGTAAGATAAATATGTTGAAGCATATTTTACCTCTCATCCCACAGCACAGCATTTACACAGAAGCCTTTTTTGGAGGTGGTGCTGTCTTCTTTGCAAAAAAATCAGTTCAGTCAGAAATCATTAATGACACCTATAATATGGCGGTTAACTTCTATGAAGTGATTAAAACTGATTTTGATTGGTTGAAAAATCGCATTGAGGCAACCTGCTTTTCAAGAGCAACTTACAAAGTTGCAGACGTGATATATAGGATGCCGAACTTGTTTGATAAAAACCAACAAGCATGGGCATTTTATGTAGCCACGAATATGGGTTTTTCTTGTCAAATTGGATCTTGGGGTTATGACAAGTATGGAAAAAGAGTAAAAGCATTTACGAATAAGAAGATTGCTTTTGATAAAACTATTCACAAGCGATTAGAAAATGCACAAATTGAAAATAATGATGCGTGTAAAGTCATTAAGAGTCGAGATACTGACGATGCTTTCCATTATGTTGACCCTCCATATATAGATGTTCATCAAGGACATTATGAAGGATATACAAAAGAGGATTATATCAATTTACTCAATACCCTTGTCCAAGTGAAAGGAAAATTCCTTTTGAGTTCTTATCCTACAGAAATTCTTGATGGGTACATAAAACAATTTGATTGGTACACACAAACATTTACTAAAACACTTTCTGCATCCAAAGGAGAAGCAGGTAAAAAGAGAACAAAAAAGATAGAAGTATTAACTGCAAACTATCCAATATAACTATAATTTTAATCAGTACCGATTCGGTACAAAATTTAATAACAATGAAAAAAGTAGTAAACAAAACCGTTAATCTTGAATTGGTTGGTGTAAATGGAAATGCCTTTATGATTATGGGCGTATTCAGAAGACAAGCCCGAAAAGAAGGATGGAGTAAAGAAGAAATTGAAGCTGTACTTACTGAAGCAAAAAGTGGTGATTATAACCATTTAATAGCTACAATAGTAAATCATAGTGAAGCAGTTAATGAAGATGATATTAACCTGAATTTTGAAAGTTATGACGATTAAAGAACGTAAAATACTAGTATTTTTTCTTAAACAATATTTTAAAAATGTAGAAGAAAATAAACTTCAAGAGTTAGATGATTTTTTTATTAATTTTTTTTCAAGAACAGAACTCATTGAAATATTAGAGCATTCTTATTTTGACAAGGACTTGGAAGAATTTAAAATTGAAACTCTTGAAAATTCTGACTTATTAGAGCTCATAGGAGATAATTATTTTATTCTCACTTATACTATTGATAAAATTGAGAAGAGTATTACTTCATCACCAACATTAACAGAGCATGAGAAAACAAAATTCTTTACTGACAGAGAAATGGAATTACACTACTTGTATAGCAAACCCACCGAAAAATGGGATGAATACGATGTAAGTAACTACTATGGTCTTTTATGGAAACATGGAAAGACGAAACGTGTATGGGCAATATTTGCTTCTGATGTTAATGACGAAGATAAATATGCTGTAACCACAAAACCCTCTTTCTTTTTTGATACCGAAGATGAAGCGATTGCTGAAATTGAAAGTATCATTAAAGAAAAGAAGTTCAATAGAGATGAACTTAAAGTGATGTCCTTATGGCAGATTACTTAAAACAACAATTAAATATTAATTTAAAATTAGAGATTATGAGCAATTCAAACATTGTCGACATCTTGATTGAAAATATCAAGACCGACCAGATTTTACTTAATCAAACGGAAGCAAGGATTGAGAAAGCCAAAGAAGAAAAACGAACCGTTGTTAATCGATTGAAAGATTATCATAAGGATGTATCAGTTCTACTAAGATATGCTGATGACAGCAAGAAAATGGAGCTTGAAGATTTAGGTTTTGATTTCTCTGAAACAGAACGCGGATTAAACCCTGTTGCAACAAAGGTGTATGACATCATTGTAAAAACAAAAGAAAATCAACTTACCAATGTCGAGTTATATGATGCCTATGTGAAGTCTTTGAAAAACAAATATGAAGCTGTGAATTATACAGAATTCAACATTAAATGTCGTTCGTTGTTTAATACCCAGCGTTTGTTACGTAAAAAAGGTAAAGATCCAAAGTCTTCACGAGAGGATATTATTTCGTTAAACGGACGAGTTTTACCAAAACAAATTAATAAAACAAAGTCTAAATAATTATTATGAGTAATTATTTAGATTTATTTGATACACAAGAAAAAGCAATCGACCATGCAATATGGTTAAATTTCAAGTATCGCATAGCTGAAATTGTTTTTGGAGTGATACACGGACCTGAAAGAAATTTTGCTGTGTGTGAAGAAGCAACAGCACATGAAATGGAAATGGTGTTTCTTGATATTCTACCAAAAGATTATTCAAATATGACCTATGATGAAATTCGCCATATTAAAATGGACAAAAATCCGTTAGCACATTTGGAAAACCTTATGGGGACTTTTGCAATTATGGATGGAGAATTATTACACTTTATTCTCCATACCAACATTCCTCTTGAGAAACTTATTCGTTATGAATTAGCAGGTAGAGGGTATGATGAAAATCATCGTTGGTCTGGATTTAATAAAGCTAGTGAAATTTGGTTGAAATAATTGAATACAAACAAAAGACTGCTTTTATATATTAAATAAACGCAGTCTTTTTATTCAAAACCTTAATTATGTAGGTGTGTAAAAATGGAAGGTACCCCAAATCTAAGACACCTTTTCTAAACTACTAACAGCATAATCTATGCTGTTTTTCTTTGCAAACTGTAGTGGTGTCATCCCAAGAGCTGTATGTATTCTTTTCCTGTTGTGGTAATTAATCGTTGCATATATTTCAGCAACAAGTTCACCAAGCGTTTCAAATCTCTTTGAGTCACCAAGGTCAAGTTTGAATCCTTTGTAAAAGGATTCTTGATATCCATTTTCCCAAGGACACCCTGGCTTACTCATTGATTGCTGTATTCCTAGATTTTGAACAAAAGAAGAATAGTTCTTGCTGGTATATTCACTTCCTTGATCAGAATGAATAATACTTGGTGGTGCTCTGTGTAATATTGCTGAACCAAGAGCATTGAGAACCAGTTGTGTACTATGTGTAAGAAGTATTGATATACCTACAATCTCTCTAGTATAGATATCAAGTATCGTTGCAACATAAACCCATTTTCCTTGGAATTTGATGTAGGTGAAGTCTGAAGCATATATCTGACCTTGTCTTGTTGGTCTCTGTATCATCAAAAGATTTGGAAAGGCGACGTCTTTTGGTTTGTACATAAAGGGTTTCTTGGTATATCTACGATATGGTTTGATTCCAAAAAGTTTCATGACGCGAAGTACTCGTTTCTTGTTAATCTTGAGATGTAGAGCTAGACGTTTGTGTCCATATGCTGGATGATCTCGCAACGATATTTCAATCATCTGTTTTGTTTTCCAGTCTTTGTCGGCTTGTGGTTATGATGTAATTGATATGGAGCAAATTAGAAATACATATCCACTCTCTGGTTTCCGAATTTTAATTGCCAGTTATGCAAATGCTTTGAATAGTAAAACACCAATTGAACCAAAAGAGTTTGTTTTAAAATATGCAAAAAATCAATTTGGTTTAGATAAGAAAGATGCTCAAGTTTTATCCGATTTTATATTTTCTTATCCAGAATTAATTACAAACGGAAAACCTACTAAAAGTGATAATGTAAAAACGATGTTGAATAATTATGATAAAATTAGAAATGCATTAGCTGAAGTTAATCCGTCAATTAATAGACATGAATTTAATCATCTTAAATTAATGGCAGATTTAAGAATGCTTTATTTAAATTTCCAAGAAGTGGTTTCACAATACAATTCAAAAGACTACAAACATTCTCAAACTACAGTTTTGGTTTGTGAATTAGATAAAATATTAAAAAATGCTAAGAAACTGGATAAAATTTTCATCAAACTAAACAAAGGTTTTTTGTACTATTCAGAATTGAAAAATCAAAATGAGTTAAGAATTCAGCCAATAAAAGTTTTGTATAATCGTTTAGTGAAATTAAAATAAAGAAAAATTAATTCGGTTTTTAAAGTGGTAATTTCAAAGACTATAATGTTATTATTAAATCTTAATATTCTTTCTTTTATCAATTTTATAGAAATTAACGTAACTATTCGGCCAAAGTTTAGTTGTTTTTAACAATTTTAATTGTTTTATTCACCTTTTTCAATTTTTCACCTATGCTCTTTCGAAAAAAGCAAGTCCTTATTCATATCGGTTGATAAGTCTGTAACAGAAATCTCATGAGTTATTTGATGCTTTGTAATTTGTTTGCGACCTTAGTGTAAACACAATATTTTGACTGACAAACAACTTCTATTAGGGGTGAAAAAAGAGTTTACTCTCTTTAAAAAAGAGATGGCCAAAGTGGTTTCTATTCTTGAAATTTAAGTAAAAATCTTTACAAGAAGAGAATGATTTGTTAAAAACTAAATTATCAAAATACGAGCATCCAAAAAATAGTGACAACAGTAGCATATCTCCTTCACAAGATCCTTTTAGGAAGACCAAAAGTTTGCGGATAAAGTCCAACAAATTCCAAGGTGGACAAAAAGGACACAAAGGCAATAAGCTAAAAAAGATTGAGACTCCTAGCACTATCATTATACACGATATTGAGCAATGTGACTCTTGTGGTAAAACCTTACCAGGAGCTTCTATAGCCTATGATTCTCGTCAAGTTTTTGATATTCCTCCCATAGAAATACAAGTTACAGAGTCCATAAAAATGCACTTGTAGTGGAAGGTTAAACAAAGGAATATTTCCAGAAGACCTTTTCCAAGAAGCCCAATATGGAGTTGGATTAAAATCATTTTGTGTGTATTTATAAAATTATCAAATGCTTCCTTTTGCTCACTGTGCCGAGTTTATTTCGGATTTAACAGGACATACTATTTCTAAAGGTCGTTTGTCTAATTTCCAAAAACAATGTTTAGATGATTTAGAACAATACGATCAAAATATACGACAACAATTATTACAAAATCTAATATTACATGCGATGAAACAGGAGTTCGCCTAAGCGGAAAAAATAGTTAGATACACGTAATAAGCAATAAAACAATCAGCTTTTTTGCACATCATTTAAAAAGAGGCAAACAAGCCATGAACGAATTAGGGATTTTAGAAAACTACACAGGAACATAGGTTCACGATCGTTTTTGCAGTTACTTTTCTTCCTCCTGTCAGCATAGTTTGTGTAACGCCCATATACTAAGAGATCTTATTTATGTGGAAGAAAATTTTAATGTGTCCTGGGCTAAATCTATAAGAAAATTGCTGGTAAAAGCTAAAAATGACAAAGAACAGAGCCTTAATTTAAAAGCCTCTTACTATTCCAAAATCTTCAAAAAAATATGTGAGTTTCATTAGTCCTGTCATAAAAAATTTAAGAAAACCGATGAGTAGCGACTTGCTTTTGGGTTAGAGAAACACAAATGTTTATTTCTGAAATTCATTAAACAACCCCATGTTCCTTTTGATAATAATCAGGCAGAAAGAGATTTGAGAATGATTATGGTCAAGCAAAAAGTATCTGGTTGTTTTAGGTCACAAATTCATGCGCAATATTTTGCCAGAATGAGAGGATACATCACAACACTCAAAAAAAATAAACAAAAAGTGTTAGAAAATATTCAACTTACTTTTCTTAAAAAGCCCTTCTCCCCCCTTCCATAGGAAATAATTTCACCTTATTTTGTCCAATAACTTAAAATATATTAACTCTCTTATAATCAACGTTTGGTACGATAGTAAGACATGAGGGGGGAGCCTTTCCATGCATCTCTTTTTTTTAGATACGGTTTTTAGTTTCAAACTTTGGAAGCCTTTATATACACTAGTAATAAGTAAATAATCCTCGGGGCAAGCCCAGAGGTATTTATTTAGAATAAGGTTAACTGATGATTCTCTTTTAACTTTACATATTCAGATTATTTTCCTTGAGATTTGACATATTGAGAAATTTTATTCTCAGTACCATACTGACTCATTGTATTAAGAAAATATCCTTTTCCGAAGAATTCACCTCCCCATAATTGCTTCTTAACTTCTGGACACTTTTTAAAAACTTCACTAGCAATCAAACTTTTTATCATTCTTACTATATTTGTAACACTGTAAGTCGGTACACTTTGTAGTAAAAAATGATCATTATCTGTTCCAATCTCTAAAAATTTAATATCATAGCGCTTTTCAATCTCTAAACAAACTGACACTAAAACTTTATCAACTTCTTTTGTAAAAACAACTCTACGATACTTTGCACTTGTCACAAAGTGATACAATAAAACTGTAACATTATGACTCTTATGGATATAATTACTATTTTGTGACATCGAGTCACAAAATAGTAATTATTTACGAGGATAGCGTCTGGGAATTAAACCCAAAAGAGATTAAAACTAGGATATTTATTGAAGCGGTTCGATACTTGTTTTAAAAAAAATATGCTTTTAAGAAATATCGAACCAAACAGTTATCTTTTTAATATTTTCTGGTGATAATTTGTATAGTTTATAGTTTAGACAGAGTAAATAGACACGTTTTTATGGAAATTATTGAAGATAGACATGGAAAAAAGGCAACTATTATTGCCTCTCAATTTCATCCAGAATGAATGACTCAGTTTAAAAAGACTTTCCACCTTTGACTGAATTACAAGCTTTATTTTTGTGGATTTATATGCTCTGTAATAGGAATTAACCATATTGAAATATCAACATCATTATTGCAAATTATTTCTTCTAAACAGGCAAAATCAATATAGAGTTGTTCCTTTTAGGAAAACATTTAATATTTTTTTTTTAAAACGGATTCGATTGGTTTGTTATATTAGTCTAACCTTTTTTTTTAATTTGAAAAGATTGCGTGTTTTTTATACCAAAAAGCATGATTTGATTAATGATTAAACCACTGTTAGGCTTAGAATTAAAAGGTAATGTCGTATTTAATAAATGTGAAATTTCGTTTTTTGAAATTAATCCTAATGGAATTCGTGAACCAATTTTCAACACCAAACTAAATAAGTTTATCATTGTGTCTGTTGCGTTAATTACTTTAGATGGAAGGTCTTTTTTTGGAGGTTCTGCATTTAAATTATTATTTTCAACTTTAATTAAACGCCACATTTGCTGTTCGCTTTTTTGAAGTTTAGCCTCAAATTCTTCATATGAAATCACTTCATCTGAAAAGTAAAAAAAGTTGATATGGTGCTGTGTCTTATTTACAAATTCTACGCCTAAATTAAATCCACCATTTTCAGTAAAATAATTCGTAAATGTATTGCATAGCTCAATAACTAAATTTTGGTTGTCATCATCTATTTCAATTGATTTTATAGGTGTTTGATTGTAATACTTCATACATCCAACACCAATAATTATGTTGGCATTCTTTTTCTTTGTCTCACTAATAAATCGTTCTCTAGAGAATTTACCTAACTTTGTGAAATCAGTATATTCAAAAAACAGCTTGCCTTCAATTTTCTCTTTTGTAAAACTAACATCTTGTACTTTGTTAAAAATCCTATTATCAGTACTACCTCTAAACTCTAGCCTTTCCTTTTCTTTTATATGTATTTGATCAAAAGTAACAGACGATACCATTGGTAAAGGCTCATTATAATTAAATTGTGTATTGTGAAAAACAAGTTCTTGATGAATCGTTATTTTCTTAAAATCGGTCACAGAATTAAATTCTGAGAATTCAAAGGTTGTAAATTTATTAAAAATAATATCTTTAAAAATAATTCCTTGATGTATTGACTCATCGATATTTGTTTTTATGTTTTGACATAAAAAATTTGAATAAAAAATGGTTTTTAAAATTGCCCCCCATAAAACGAGGCTTTTATTAGAAAAAAATAAGAAAATTACTTTCAGTAATTAGTAATTTTGAGTTGAATTGAACTTCATCAAATCTCATGTTTTTAACAAATACATTGGTAAAAAAAACAGACTCTTTGAATACTACTGAGCAAAAATTTAAGTTTTTAAACGTTGAAGAACTAAACACTATGTTTTCGTTAAATTGAGAATACTTAAAACTTATATCTTTTTTAAACTCCTTATTATTGAATAAATTCTCGATGTTTCCAATAAAAATAACATCTTCGAGAAATATTTTTTTTTGTAATGCGTCTTCTTCAAAATAAGAAATTAATTTTCCTAAATGATGACTGAAATTATTTTCATTTTTCCAAGTTTTATTTTCGCTATGAAAAATGCAAAGACCTTGTTCATCTAAAGGGATTAAACCAACTAAGTAATCAATTTTTGAAAAATTACAATCTATTTCTTTTCCTTCAAGTTCTTTTTTAAATACACACATTTTATTTTATAATACGTTTTGAATTTGGGTACTAACTAATACTTTACTATTTATTGGTATGATTATTAACAGTACTCACTTCCTGCTTATTTCCATAGGATAAAAAGTTCAACTGTCTTACTTTGCCTTTTATAACGTGTATTATCGAAGTGTTTTTAGAGCTTAATACATTGGTTTGTTTACTATTAATAGAATTACTTTCTATGGTGTTTTTTTCTTCAACGACTGTATTGTTTTTGAGTTGAATTTCGGTATTTTCTTCTGGTTCTTTTACCATTTCATTTCTATTTTCTATCTTCTGCATTAGATCCATTAACACCTCTTTGGAAATTAATTTTGAGTTTATTATTTTCTCAATATGTGCTTCAACATATTTTGTGAAAACAAAGTAATTCTTTTTTGAAAACCATTCTATTATTTTATTCATCGATAAATAAGAAAGTTTTGGTTCTTTTTGAAAATTAAACATTCTCATAAAAGTACTCTCAGAACTCTTTGAAAATCATTCGTAGAATCTTCGAATTTTTGGTAAGCATTTTTTGAACTTATTGCGAATTCAGATTCATAAAGAGATTTCAATTCTTGAACGATATAAAGTACTCCAAGAACATCTTTTTCGGTGTGTAAATTATTATTCATTGTTTTTTTTGTAAAATAGAATTATTTTGATTCATGATGCTTCATGAATTTAGTTAGCGATTTATCTCATCTACCTTAGCCATAAGTTTGAACTACTAGTCGATACAAAGTAGTCAAGTCATGATCTTGCGCAAGATATTCCGTGCAACTATCCTATCCAGACCTAGGCAATCTGAAAGGAAAAAAACGAGAATATCATGAAAATGATTTATCTATTTTTCGCCTTAATCCTTACTTTGGGATTTACATCTTGCTCTATCAACGATGATGAGCTTATGGATGTAGAGCAACTTCATCTTTCAGTAACTGATCCTCCTCCGTCAGAAGGAGCAGGTGAAGAAGATGAGTTAGAACCAAACAATTAGTTTGTTCTCTCAAGCAGCGATATAATTATATCGCTGCTTTTCTATTCCAAAGATTTAAAAGGCGATGTACTTTCATCTATATTTTCTCTGTTTGCATTTTTGTATCTAATATATTTACTTACCAATTCAGTTGTGTTCTTAACGTTAAACTTATGAAATAAATTTCTTATATGAACTTCAACAGTTTTAGGGGATATGAAAAGTTTGTCTGCAATTTCTTTTTGTGTAAGCCCTTTAATTAACTGAACAATAACTTCTTGTTCTCGCTTAGAAGCATGCATCCATTGTTCAATGTCTAACATTTCAGAAATATTTTTATCTATATAATGTTGCCCCTTTATAACTGTTTCAATGGCTGCATACGTTTCTTCTATACCCAACTGTTTATCAAGATAAGCATCTACCTTGCACTCATTAAAAAGTCGATTGTAATGATGTTTTCTAGTATGCTGGGTTAAAATCATAATTTTAATATTGGGATATTGCTGTTTTACTTTTTTTGCAATCATAAAACCATCAAATTGTTTGGTTTCAAAGTTTAAATCTAAAATTATAATATCTATACTATTTGTTTTTAACACATCCAATGTAGCTTCATAATTCATAGTATGTAATACCTTTTTTATTTTAGGATGTTGTAAGAGAAGTAACTCCATTCCTTGCGCAAAAGAAACAGAGTCTTCAACCAATAAAATATTTAGCTTATCTTTCATATAAAATTTTGTTTGATTGGAAAATTGACATTTATAGTTGTTCCTTTTTCTGTATTTTTTATAGAGAAATCTCCACCAAGTAATTTGGTACGCTGTTTAATATTCAGAAGCCCTATTCCTTTAACTTGCTCATTATTAAATCCAATACCATTGTCACAAAATTCAAATAGTAACGTTTTATAATCTTTAATACTGTGTTTAATTTGAACTTCTGTTGCTTTAGAATGCTTTTCAATATTACTTGGATTCAATGTTCTAACGCAACAAATCGTTTTATTTTTTTGATATTACTAAGCTACAATTTTAAGTTCAAAATCCATCATTTCTTTAGGTGTTTTATATCCTATAATTTTCCGCGGTCTGTTGTTCAATTTTTCTTGTATTATTTGTAATTGATTTAGGTCAATTTGGTTAAAATTAGTTCCCTTTGGAAGATACCTTCTAATGAGTCCGTTCGTATTTTCATTTGTACCTCTTAGCCATGAAGAATAGGGGTGAGCAAAGTATATTTTCATTCCCGTATTTTTAGTAATTTTTTCGTGTCTCGCCATTTCAATTCCGTTGTCGTATGTCATTGATTTTTTATAAATAGGGTTCAATTGATTTAATATTTCAGAAAATTGATTTGCTACTTCATTCGCTTTTTTCGACTCTAATTTAATTATTAAAGTGAATCTAGTTTTGCGTTCTACAATAGTTCCAATAGCACTTTTATGGTTCTTTCCAATGACTAAATCACCTTCCCAATGTCCGACTTCATCTCTGAGTTCAATATGCTTAGGTCTATTGTCAATACTGACTTGGTTTATTATTTTAGATCCACCACCACGTCTTTTTTTAGGGGTTCTACGCCTTGTTTTTTTTACGCACTAGTAGTTTGATTAACTTTTTGTTTAAACGAGCTTGTGGTCTAGTATAAATGTGTCTATAAATAGCTTCGTGTGAAATAGACATTATTGGATCATTAGGGTACAACTCTTTAAGTCTTCCAGAAATTTGTTCAGGAGTCCAATTAGATAAAAGTCCCCTGTAGACAAAAAATTTAAGTAAAGAATATGTGCTAATTTTATCTAAATTCCTCTTGTTTAAATAATCTTGTTTAGAACACCAATGAGCAAGTTCAGCATCATATTTATGTTCCTTTTTCTGTACCCATTTATTCACTTCTCTACC
>JQIA01000956.1_pt1 | contig 15399 bp, 11 predicted proteins | sample 811431 | NCBI WGS metagenome assembly JQIA01 (sample SAMN02998118, study PRJNA258478) | marine sediment metagenome | biome: marine; feature: seafloor; material: sediment; isolation source: oil-polluted sediment collected from 3 locations (0.5 km, 0.7 km and 0.9 km)... | place: USA: Gulf of Mexico ... | reverse complement strand
GGTTACTGGCCACTATACAGATATAATCCGCTTCTTGTTGAAGAAGGTAAGAATCCTTTTATCTTTGAATCAAAGGAGCCGGACGGAACTATTCAGGAATTCCTTGCGGGAGAGAACAGATATGCTGCTCTCGAAAAGCTTTTCCCTGAAGAGTCTGTAAAGCTTCGTGCTCAGATTGAAGCAGAGCTTAAGGGTAAATATGAGCTTTATACAAGGCTTGCAAAATAGCAGTCTTTGTGACGGGTAACCGGCATAAAAAAGACTGTAAGTAAACGATAGAAAACAGAGGTCACCTGCATATTGTTGCAGGTGGCCTTTTTTTCTCTTGACTATTGTTTTATGGCAATTATATTTTGACATTGCGGGTCGGTTTTATCGGCCATACTATGAAAACATTAATAAAAGCCATGCCGTTAAAGCGGCACCGGGGAATAAAATGGATCTAAGCAATATTACGAGTGATGATGGACAGGGTGAAAAAACGTCATGTGACAGGTGCGCAGGATGCTGTACCGGCGGTGGGCCAATACTGAGACGGGCAGATGCACATTTAATCAGGAGTGGTAAGATACCGTCGACTCATCTCTATACAATTCGGAAAGGTGAACTTCTTTTTAACAGAGATGAGATGAAAATGATTCCTGTTATAACGGATATGATTAAAATTAAGATAGATAAAGAAACATATGCATGCCATTTTCTTGAAGAGAATAGTCATTGTTCAATTTATGTCACCAGGCCTGCTGAATGCCGGGCTTTTAAATGCTGGGATACCAAGGAAATAAAAAACAAGTATGATGAAGATCCGCTGGAACGGGCTGAAATTCTTGCCGATGTCGAAGGGCTTTGGGAGCTTATTGCAGATCATCAGGACCGTTGCGCTTATGATAAAATGGGCGAGTTGACTGATAAGCTGACTGGTGACGAGAAAGATGCTGCCATGAATGAAATCAACGAAATGATCAATTATGATAATGCGCTAAGGACGACACTGGTTGAAAAAGCGAATATTGATCCTGAGATGTTGCATTTTCTTATAGGTCGGCCCTTTACTGAGACTATGGTAATGTTTAACCTTAAACTTGAAAATAAAGATGGCAGTTATATTCTTATCCCGACCAGCTAATGGCAGGAATATATTGCGCTAATATAAATAAGCCCGGTTGAAAATGATTTTTTTTTTGACCGGGCTTTCTTTTTTACTGCTATTAAATCGGTGCCTTTTCCCCTTTTTCTTTTCGTGTTTTGTTTTTCTGAAACAGTGTTCTCTTTTCTAACAACCATTTGGTCTTTTTTTTAACTGAATAGTTACTCAGTCGTACAAAAATATATGTCCGAAATTATTCAAAAAAAGGGCTGGAAAATACAGATAAAATATGAAATGATCGCGCTATGGGACGGGGTTATAATTGGTTTATTATTGGGGATGATTTATTCTGAGGACTAAACGGGAACAGATATGAAAAAGTATATTGCTTTATTTACGGCGGTAGTGTTGCTGATCGCAGCGGATACCCTTGTTGCTAATACGGATGCTTATCTTCACAGCAGCTTTGCCGGTAAAATTGATGTCACAGGTGTTGGCCAGTCACTTAAAAAAAATAACGGCAGTATTAAGGCATCCAGCTCTTCAAGTCTCTCAATTCCTTCAGATGTAACTGTCAAGGCCGCTTACTTATATTGGGCCGGGTGCTGGGACAGTACCAATGCGAGTGCACCAATAGATGAATCTGTTACGATGGCTCATGATAATGGCAGTTCTCTATCAATTACTGAGGCCGATATTGTTTTTACCGATGACTTCGGCCGTTTGTCCACGCCTTCAGTTGATTCGGATGAAGACTATTTTGGTTGCTTTAAAGATGTTACAGCTTTTTTTGATGCACATAAAAGCGGAGATTATACATTGTCCGGTTTTGATGGCTGGGATGGTGACCCGCATGACTCTGAAGGTACCGTTTTTGGCGGCTGGGCTGTCTATGTAATTTTTGAGTATAATAATCCTACTACCGAACCGCTCAGAGTTATTAATGTTTATAACGGTTTTGAGTTATTTCATAATTCTAACGGTGGGTCTGATGCTGTGGAGTTTACTCTTTCCAATTTTATCCTGACGGACTCCGGGTATAACGGTAAAATTGGTGTACTAAGCTGGGAAGGGGATGATACAAATACAAGTATTAATGAAAATATTTATGTGGATGGGCAGCCGATTACATCCGGCCCAAATGAATTGAACAATCCGTTTAATTCGACACTGAGCTACGTCGATTTTAATACATCCAATTCGTCTTCAGCGGGAGATGATCGTTCAGCCCTTGGTATGGATTTTGATTTTTTTGATATTACCCCTTATCTTTCAGGAGGGGCTACTTCACTGACTTCCCGTGTTCAAACAGGGTGGGATATGGTGCTTTTCAATGCGGAAATTATTTCCGTCACCAACGCACCTGTTACTGACTTATCAGTTTCAATAAACGGTAATTTGACACTGGCCGCAGGCCAGACCGCTACTTATGCAATAACGGCAGCCAATAACGGACCTGGTGACCCTGATACAGTGACTGTGACAACGACAGTGCCGGATGGCCTTTCATATGTTCCGGGTTCTTCAACCGATTCTGCGGACTGGGTTGTTGATTCGAGCTCACTGCCAACTATTGCCTGGACCTATACAGGAGATCTTGCAGGCTCAACAGGGACAACGCTTCCGGCTCTTAATTTTGATGCAACGGTTCTCAATTCAGCGCTCAGCACCGGGCTGGATGTTGAATGTACTGCCATTGTAAGTTCCACCACGTTTGATAATGTTCAGGCAAATAATTCGGATTCTTTTACTTCAGGTACGATTGCGTTGAGTGCGGTGAAAACGTCATCAGCAGGAGGTATAGCGAAACCTGGTGATGAAATAGATTATACAGTGACTATTACAAATACAGGGTCTGCAATTAATACCAGTGTTGTTGCAGACGATGTTTTTCCTGCTGACTTGAATTGTTTTGAAAAACCGATTAGAATTACTGAATACTATATTGCTCCAGATGACTTTACCGAAACCTCATACAACCTGACACTGGATCAGGATTTGAGCCCTGACTATTTTGTTTTGGTTCAGGGAAGTGATGGCGCTGCGGATAGTCTGACACAAACAAATCCGAATGCTTTTTATGCTGCATTGACTGGTGATCCTTTTGGAACCGGTGATCTATCTTCGAGCGGCTCACCAAATTTGATTACGCTGACCCGAGGTGCGGTTTTTAACAGCTGGGTAGGTGTTGTCACCGTGGTCGAATCATTATCAGATAAATCTGTCGATGGGTTCCGGCTTTTGACTGTTGCTTCTCTTGCCCACTCCGGCTTAAGCGATAATATCTCTGTTTCAGTTCCCGAATGGACTACGAATGAAAATGTCGTGCTTATAGGTGGGTTTAACGGCGCTGGTGTAACGACCGATGATGCTGTCAGGGATAACACTGCTGCCTGTCATGCCCGAATCTGGTCATCCGCTCCGGGTACAATTAACTGGACACGTGGCAGCGGAATGGTTTCACCACCAGATGCCAGGAGTACAGTGATGGCAATCTTATGGGGCAGTAGCTGGAATGTGCAGAGTGTTAATGCCGTCGGGTCAGCAGGAGTTGATGGAGCAGATACCTCAGGTGCCTATAGTTCAACGCCAATAAATCCGGTAGAACGATCAAAAACATGGGTTTGGGGTAGCGGACATACAAATGAAAAAGGCATTGGTAATTCGGGTGAAGGTGTTTTGATTACCCTCGGAGATGGTGTTAATCAGAATGCAACGGAATCGACAATTGCCGTTGGGCTTGAGTACGATACATCTTTTGATTTTCAGGTGTATGCACTGACCCATGATGAGTTGGCTGTTGATTATGTTTTCAAGGCTGATGGCGATGAGAATGAACTAACAGTAGCCGTTTCTGTAGCTGCTGCACAAAGTTCCCGCATGGCAATCGTTACTAATGGGATGAACGGAACCGGAGACTGGTTTCCAAGGCCGCTCTTTTCGGCACGCTATATTGATAGTACTACGATTCAACTTGAGAGACGACGATACGGGCAAAATTTCCCTGCATGGATTCAGGGAATTGATTTTTCAGGAATAAAAAATATATTAACAGATTGTAATCTGGCTCTGATTTCAGCAGGAGAAAACCAGTCGCTTGCTTCTGGTCAGTCCATAGATATTAATTACTCTGCTGTTATTAATAATAATGCTTCTCAGGGTGAGTCAGTTACCAATAATGTTTCAGTGATGAGTAGTGAGTTAATAACACCGGTAACAGCATCTGCAATAGATTATCTCCCGTTTTTTGACTCCTATCATACAGATAATCATCTTGAAAAAGATGAACTTTTTAAACGGGATATATCAGGTGGCGGCATCCATGAATATGTTTTTACCGGAGGGACAGGGTTCGGATCGGCTTCAGCCTTTAATATTGCCTATTATGATGCAGTTGGTTCAAGAGTCCATACTGAAACAACAACAGCTTCAGGCGGTGAATTAAAAAGTTACTATGATAATTCGAATGACCGCGTCCATGATAATTCTGCCGATGTCTCCTATGGCGAATGGACTACCGTGGTTATGCCAGGGGCGGTTACGCCAAAGGATACGCTTACAGAGCAGATGACAGCTTTGCCTACCGGGGTTTCTGATACTTTTTATGTTTCATACAGCGGTAAGGTTTTGTTTACTGATGAAACGGGCGCCTCGGTGAACGGCTATGAAATGACTGATGGCGCTGCTACAGCATGGTTGACCGTTAATGACCCGGATGCGAAAGGGGCGGGAACTATTACAGTCACCGTTTATGATAATACAACAGGCGATAGTGAAACCGTTACATTAACAGAGACTGGCTCCGACTCAGGCATTTTTACAAACTCAGGCGGTAGTGGCCTTTCATTATCATTTACTGGTGGTACGTCAGCAAATGACGGAACTCTCAATGTAGCAGGCGATGGGACAATACGGGTTGACTATGTTGATGGGAGTGGTGATGTCTACTCGGATGAAGTATTTATTCCTCTGATGGTTCTCATCTCCTCCTTTTACGCAGAGGCAGAAGGCGATCATGTCAATGTTGTATGGACAACAGCATCAGAGATTGACACTGTCGGTTTTTATCTTGAAAAACTTAATAGTGACGGTGCATTTGAAAGATTGAACAAGGCGCTTCTCCCGGGGCTTTTAGTCTCAATCCAGGGTGGGACGTATACATATACAGATTACAGTGTCGCACCGGGTGAAGAGGCTGTTTACAGGCTTATTGAAATTGAGAGATCCGGAAGCCGTCGAACATATGGCCCTTTTGCGGTGAACGCTCTGGCAGGTTCCGTTAAAACTGCAAGCCGGATAGCCGGGAAAAGCAGCAGGAATAAAAATACCTTCAGTCGAATTGGAAAAGCCGCATCTCAAAAGGTATTTAAGCGTAGTCCAAAGAAAATAAGCACTAAGAAGGTTACACGTATGAAAAACCGTTTGATTGATAAGATTATCAGTTTTTTACGGTTTAACCTTCTGTTGCCTGTTGGATTTTCATCAGAGCCGGAAATAAAAATTACGATAAATGAAACCGGGATATACCAGGTTGAAGCTTCTGAAATTGCAGCTCAGCTCGATATTTCGGAAGAGAATGTCAACTCTCTTATCAGGTATCGCCGACTTGATTTGAGAACTATGGGCAAACAGGTTGCCTGGTATCCTCTTGAACAGAATAGTGGCATTCTTTTTTACGGGAAAGCTGCTGATAGCGTCTATACCGAAGAGAATGTTTATCTTCTTTCAGAGAATCGGGGAAAAAAAATGAGATTGGCTATAAGTATGCCGCCACGCTCTGTTTCCGATGAAAAAACGTATGCTTATACCAACCACTATGAGGATAACAAATACGCACTCGTCGGATTTGCCACTGACCCTCATGAAGATTACTGGGCAGGAGATTATCTGGTGGCCAGTAACGCCGAGGCTGGAACGAGAAATTATGTAGTTTCTCTGAATCATGTTGCAACGGCTGAGCCTGACGCTCAGATTGCCCTCTCCCTGCAGGGTGCCTCTTCTACAGGGATCGATAGTGAACATAGAGTAATCGTGAAAGTAAATAATACGATAGTCGGTAATATGTCATTTTCCGGATACGGAAAGGTGTCAGAAACATTTTCTTTTGATCAGTCAATTCTTTCCAATGCTGACAACAATATCTCAATAACGGCTGAACTTGGCGAGAATGTCCCATACAGTATTATGTATATTAATGCATTTGATGTCAGCTATCAGAAAGACTATTTTGCTGAAGATAATGAACTTGTTGTACCGGGTGAAAGACAGGAAACTATTTCGGTACGGGGGTTTGATATTGATGACATTCTTGTGTTTGATATTACCAGTACGGACACACCGAAAATTTTAACAAATTCAAAGATTGAAAATGATGGCAACGGCTACAGAGTCAGCTTTGAAACCCGGGCCGGAAGAAACTATCAAATTCTCGCGGCGACAGCGTTCAGGACGCCGTATTATGTACAGCCGGTGCAACCGTCTTTATTGAAGAGTAAATATAATGCGTATGATTATATTATCATTGTGCCTGAAGAGATGAAGGCAGCCGCAGAGTCCCTGGCTGATTACCGGAAAACGACCGGCCATAAAGTGATTGTGGTCACGCCTGACACAATAATGGATACCTTCAATGACGGTGTTTTCAGTCCTGAAGCGATAAAAGTATTTCTGAAATATGCGTATGATAACTGGGCTGTTAAGCCCGAATACCTGTTGCTTGTGGGCGACGGCACTTATGATTATAAGAATTTTACCGGCAATGCAGATTCAGCACTACCACCTGTGATGGTGAAGACCAAAAAGGGGCTCTTTCCATCCGACAGCTGGTTTACCGATGTCGAAGGTGATGACGGGGTTCCGGACATTGCCGCCGGAAGACTGCCTGTGGTTACGTCAGATGAATTGACCGCCATTATTGACAGGATTAAAGCGTATGAAAGCGGCATTGCTTCAGACTGGCAGAAAAAGCTTCTGTTTGTAAATGATGATAATGACTCAGGCGGTGATTTTGCAACCCTGACATCTAACCTGGCAGTGATTCCTGGCAGGGCATATACAAAGACAGTATTATCACTTGAGCAGCAGAACAGTGAAGATGTCCGTGAGGGAATATTAAACAACCTGAACGATGGTGTCTTATTTATGAACTATCTGGGACATGGTGGCATGATGGAGCTTACCGGGGACGGCGTTCTTAATTCAGGCGATATTGAGCTTCTGACAAATGCAGACAGACTGCCGATGATTGCGACCATGACCTGTTTTACAGGGAACTTTTCGCTCCCTGGCTATGATTCGTTTGCAGAATCGATGCTTACCGCTGAAAAGGGTGGGGCCGTTGCTGTCCTTGCACCTTCCGGTATAACCGAGAATCCTTATGTCTATTATTTGAATCAGGCATTGATTAAGAATCTGTTATCTGAAGAAGCCAGTGACAAAAGATTAGGCGATGTGCTGCTGAAAACATATAAAGATTACGCTAAAAGAACGAACGAGAAAGAGGTCTTAAGGGTGCTTACCCTCTTTGGCGATCCTGCAACCCGGATTGCCAGATAAGGAAGACTCACAGATGATGCAAAGTGCTGTTTATATAAAAAGTGAAGACGTTGTTGCAAGACGGATTGCAGATGAAATAATTCTTGTGCCGGTATGCGGTGAGCTGGCAGCAATGCAGAGAATATTCAGTATCGACACTGTCGCTGAGTTTATCTGGAATTCACTGGATGGTAAAAAAACGATTACGGATATTTTAAATGAAGTGACAGATTCTTTTGAGGTTGAAACAGGTGCCGCTGAAACAGATCTGAATGCGTTTATTCAGTCGTTGATTAATGCAGAACTGGTAACTGAGGTGAGCATTGAAATGTAGTCTGGACCTGCAGTCAGACCGGACATTCATGTCAGAACTTGGGCGAAAGGCCGCTCAGTCCCGTATTCCAATTTCGGGCAGTATTGAGTTGACAGCCGCCTGCAATCTGAGATGTGTTCACTGTTATATTGCAGGACCTGAACCGGTAAGCCAGAAAGATCTCGACTCACGCTATTTATATAAAATGTTAGATGACCTTTATGAGGCGGGTTGTCTTTATCTCCTCTTTACAGGCGGGGAACCCTTATTGAGAAAAGATTTTGCAGAGATATATACATATGCAAAAAAGAAGGGTTTCATTATTACCGTTTTTTCAAACGGTACGCTGATAGGTGATGGTGTTGTTGAACTTTTCAGAGAAATGCCGCCATTTTCGGTTGAGATTAGCCTGTATGGTGCTACTGAAGAGACGTATGAACGTATTGCCGGGGTTCGTGGCTCATATGCCGCCTGTCTGAACGGGATAAACAGGCTGATTGATGCGGGGATTGAATTGAAGCTTAAAACAATTCTTATGACGCATAACCAGTCCGGGTTTAGCGCTATTGAAGGGATAGCAAAAAAACTTGGCGTGCCGTTCCGTTTTGATGCGGGAATAATTCCACGGTTTAATGGTGACAAAGCACCACTCGGTTTAAGAGTGCCGGCAAAGCGTGTTGTTGAGATGGAATTTTCAGATCCCCAACGGGAGAAAACCTGGGAACAATTCTGGGACAGGATTGTTAACCCTAAAGGGGATAATTATTTGTATTCGTGTGGCGCAGGGCTTACAACATTTCATATTAATGCCCTTGGTATGCTTCAGCCCTGCCTGATGACCACCGATTGCCACTATGATTTGAAGACCGGTGATTTTAAAACCGGCTGGGATCAGATGGCCGGGATCAGAACAATTGAAAAAAAAGCCGACAGTAAATGCGCCGGCTGTGATAAAATTGCATTATGCGGTTATTGTCCGCCGCTGTTTAAACTTGAAAATGGATCGGAGGGATCATCTTCAGATTATTTTTGTAAAACAGGACATTGCAGGTATAGAAGACTTACAGGGGACTAATCGTCAAGGGGGGCGATCATGGAAGAAAAGAAAGAAAAACGTAAGTATATAAAACCAGACCTGAAGGTTATTGAGCTGGTTGCTGAGGAAGTTCTCGGGAATTCATGCCGAACCCTTTCCGGTGGATCAGGTATGGGTAACCCGACATGTGTGGGGTCCGGATGCTTTGGTGCCGGTAATTATTAGTTATGGAGATTGCTGGTGTTAAATTTCGTTTTAGGGGTGAACTGGAACCGGAATCTTATTTACTAAGTCAAAATGCCTATAAAACATTTGCATCAACGGACAGTGACAGGCATTTGCACACCGTTGATATTGAAATCAGCTTTGCGCCACCTCCGATCACACCTTCAATGGTAAAGATTTTTGAAGGTGATAGTGCCTGGCAGATTTTTAAACAAAAAGAGAATTATATTTTTTCGTATCATCCCCCATCCAGCACTGATCCCTTGTGGTCAGCATATTTTGATACGTCCCTTTCTGCAGTGTCAGTATATCTTTTGCAGCCGCCATATGAAATAAACTTTTTGCCATACTTAACGACGCTCCTTAGAACGTTGACAATGTACGCTCTTGTTGGGCAAAATGGCTTGATTGTGCATGGGGCCGGTATTGAAACCTGCAGCAAGGGCATCATTTTTTCAGGAAAGTCCGGGAGTGGAAAGAGCACAATTGCGAATGCCCTTAACAGGGATAGCAGGATTAACGTTCTGAGTGATGAGCGGATTGTGGTCAGGCACACAGGCGATCATTATTCAATGTCAGGAACACCCTGGCCCAGTGATGCCGAACTCGCCATGAACCAATCAGTTGAGCTTTCAGCCCTATGTTTTATTCACCATGGAAAAGTGAATCGGTTTGAAGCTCTTAATGCCAAAACCGGTATGGAGAGACTTCTCCCTGTTGCAACAATTCCCTGGTATGATGCCGCGTTAATTCAGCCGATGTTAGACTTTTGCGGTAATACTGTTGCAGATATTCCGGTCTTTGACCTATGGCTAAAACCTGATTCAACCATTATCGATTTTGTCCATTATTTTCGAAAGGGGTTGCCGGATGGTGTATAAGGAGGCAGTCCCATTGAAACTTGAAAGCCGGGAATTGAATGCTTTGGCAGATTCAGTGCTTGGGAATGGGGCTATTATAACATTTAAAGCCGGTGGCCAAAGTATGTGGCCCTTTATTAAAGATATGGACACGGTCACTCTGGCTCCTGCCGGCGGTAGAAATATCGGCATGGGGGATGTTGTTGGCTATATTCATCCTGAAACAGGTCGTTTTCTAATCCACAGGATTATCAAAAAGGGCGCCTCTTTTTTTTTAATTAAGGGCGATAATTGCAGAATAGCAGACGGCTGGATTAGAATAAACAGGGTAAAAGGCATTTTAACCGGCATTAACAGAGACGGAACCACTGTTACTTCAGGGTTCCGCTATAAAAAAATAATTGCTGTTTTCAGCAGGCTGAATCTACTCATCCCGGTTGTGAAGCAGGTTTCGGTTGTTTTAAAGCGAATAAAAGGGTAGGTAATTACTTTTTTGCTGACAACCTGTAAACCACTTCAAGTTCCTTACAGGCCTTATCAAACGTTTTTCCAAAGATAACTGCAAGTATCGCTTTTCTTCCTGCAAACCATCCGGCATCTATTGCAATTTTGACAAATGCCCCCTTGCTTGTCCACAGGTATACATTGAGCGGCCATTTCAGCCAACCATATGCTTTTTGTGTTTTTCCCATGATTTTTCTGACAGGGGAGGGTAGTACTGTATCAGTAATACTTTTTGCTGTAAAAATGGTTTCAAGGCGAAGCTTTAACAAGTGCCCTGCAACCGGGTACTCCTCACTTCTGCCGAAGGTTGTAAACCATGACCGGGAACGTATCATCAGTGGGCCGAGCCGTGCTTCATATAATGGGTGCCTGGTTTCGGGGAAATGTTTTTCTGAAATGATACCGGCTGCATCAATCATAGCATTTTTCCATTTTTTGAAATTCGGATCGGTTTTCAAAACAGTCGTCATGCCAACGAGTGATGTCCTTACCTGGAGTAGCTCTTCAGAGTAATCATCGGGATTGCCATTGTTCAATCTACTTAGCTCGGTAAGTGTTGCCTCAAGGTTTTCAGGTTTCTCTGCAATGATTGTTTCAGACTTTTCATCGTAGATAGCCATGGCAAGAAAACCGAAAAAAAGATAAATATCGATGATCAGGTATTTCGTGAGAAAGAGTATTGGCAAGCCAGTTAACAATTGGTAAATGTTTTTTGCATTGCGACGTGACGTATGATTTTTTTTCATAAGGTGGAGATTGTGGATGGTTTTTAAATTGACATCCGCAATTTTTTTAAAGCCGGGGCGGGATAAAATGATATCAAATTTCACTGCTGATTTATCAAGGCAATAGAGAATATGCCCCAGCGAAGCCCTCAGTTCGGGGTTTTCGGCTTCAGGGTGAAAACAGGCTGCAATATTGGCTACGTATGATTTTATATCCGTCAGTATATCCGGGTTAATCTGCGATACGTTAAAAAGGGAATTTGTTTTTCTATCAATGATGCCTATTGCGCGTTGTTTCTGAATACAGAAAAGTCTTTTTTCACTATGGAGTTTTTTCAGCGCTTTTTTTATTTCATGGCGCCAGAGGAATACATCTTTAAAATTAACAATAAAAACCGGAATAAAAAAAGCGGTTAAAATTGCAGCGATCACAATTAAAAGTCTTAGCAGCATAGCATCTCAGGGCTAACAGTAGAGCGTTATTGACGTTATTCCCGTCATGGTTACCGGGAAAGTTTTTTATCCTGATATGATTTTTTCCAGGATTTTTCTTTCAGCTGCCGATAATTTGTAAGTGCCAGAAAAAAGGCACCAACAGCAAGCTCAGCGCAATGAAAATGATCGTCTTCAAGTGTTTTGAGGTAATTGAAAACCGTCTCCGGTGTTATTTCCCATGCTTTATCGACATGTTTGCCTTCTGTTAGAACTGCTATAGTATTAGCTGTTGCGACTGTATTGATACATCCGTCAACATTGATTGATACATTTTGAATTATGTCATCCTTATCAATCATAAGGTACATTTCTATTGTATCACCACAGTCTCCGGTTCGTGACCCGTATGCATCAGGACTTGTGACCTTTTCCATTCTGGAATAGTCATATGCCATCTCGATAAATTCCGGGGAATGGCTGTCTAAAAAATCGAGTTCATTACTATCAATATTGCGTTCCATCTAAAACCTCAAATAATAAAAAGTATAAAAAAAAGACAAGTTTATACCAATATAATATTATATCAAGCCTTAATTTGTCCGGCCTATTTTTTCTGTGGGTATGTGTGAACATCCGGTTTGCTGAAAGTGTTTTCAGATGTTTCAGCAAGGAGTTTTCCGATCTGTTCGCCAAATGTTTTAGCACAATAGAGGTAAGCCTTGCTCATACCCTCGTGAACAACTTTGTGGTACCGGACACCATAATCGGTTTTTATGAAGTCAATATAGGCTTCAATCTCTGAGAGTTCAAGGTCGCGGTATGTATACAGTGAGCTTTTTAAAATTTCAGATTGAATTCGATTCCGGATCGCTTTTTTGTAAATTTCAAAATTTGCTTTTAAAGAATCAGTTGATGGTAAATTCAGGGTCGGAAAGGCCGTTGATACAGTCGTCATATAAACGATCTGCATATTAAACTCTCTATCCAGCATTGATTCCGTTGCCTTGATACTGTCATCTAACCTGTTCAGGAGTCTCAGCCTTTCGATATAATCGTTTTTTTGTTCAAGAAGAGGCAGGGTCGCCGTCATTTCTTTATATGCGGCTGCCGTTGAGGCTTCTTCTTCAAGTCGTGTGATTTTTTCTCCCAGTGGAGAATTCAGCCAGTCAAGTACGGATTTTAAATCACTGACGGCCATTTCTGTTTCGATGTGGGTTTTGATAACGCTCGTTATAATATCTGGTTTAAATGATTTTGAAACAACATTGTTAATTTTTTGTGTCACCAGATCGATGTTTTTATTGGCATTCCTTGCTGCTTTTTTAAAATTACCTGCAACAGCTTCATGTAAAACAGACGGTGTCTGGCGGATCTGGTGGTTCAGACCGGATTTTACCATTAAAGATTTTGTAAGCATCTCCCTGTTAGTGTCCACAGCGTTTGCAGGTAGTGCTGTAAAACAGAATATAAATGCAACAATAAAAAAGGATGTGGTTTTATTAAACATTCGGGTATCTCCATAAAAATAATAATTTTAAATTTAGAGAGATATCACTCAGCTGTCAATATGATATTTTTTGCTTAAATGTGAGGTGATTAATCCGGAACAATATTCCGGGGCAAAATGAACCGCTCCGGCAAGGGTATCAGGGGGCCGGAGCTGGTATTGATTAACGCAACTATTTGATTTTTGAAGTTGGAAGAGACTGAATCACAAAGTAGGTTTGCCTGCTTTTCCAGAATTTTCCGGCCTTTGTAACAACAGAATATATAAGTTCTTTCGTCCCGTTTTTATCGAGATCGGAAATTGTAAAGTCAGAAATATAGCCGGAAACGGATTGAGTTTGCCATTCCGGCTCAAAATTGAGATTGTTCCATGACAGGCACGTGATATGCCCGTCTTTGTAATTTTTAAGATTAACCAGTGCCCGTGGGGCTGAATTGCTGTTTACCACAGTAACAATCTCAGTTATCGAGTCACCATCAATATCTTCAGCAATAATTCGATGCGGTAAATAGACTCGTTGAACCATTTCATTTTTCCGTGTTTCCAGATACTTCATTGATCCGCCGAATCTGGAACTGCTTTTCCACAGTTCAGTTTTCTGCTCATCATATACTGCAACATACCCGCCTGAAGTATACGAAACAAGATTCCGGGTACCGGTGTTCATGACATCACCATAGGTAAAGTCATAAATATTTGTACCAGAGGGAATATCAATTTTATCGTACTTCTGGAACGTTCTTTTCGGTTTTTCTTTAGAAAGCAGATATACATAATTGCTAAATATTTTATCCGCAAAATGCTGTTTCTGCCCTGTAAGCTGATACCCGTTCCCAGACTGCTGCGGCTTGACAGAAAAAAACCATTCAGCCTTGCTCATAATTTTTTGATAGTCCGTCCCGTTCCATTCAACAACATATGATTTAAGCGAATTGGTTTTACCACGTAATGCAGTAACAAAAATTTCTGCAACACCGTTCTTATTTTCATCATAAATATCGACGGCAATATTTGATAAGTAGTGCTTTATTTTTATTGTTTTCTGAATTGTGAACTTCCCTTTTAAAAAGGAGGCAATATAGAGGTTGTTCTTATCGGTAAAAATGATTTCGTTCACCCCGTCACCATTAACGTCCCCAGCGGTTATCGAATTAACATCAGCTTTGATGATCCTGCTTTTAGATACAGCTGATTGCAACACATTCTCGGTTTCAGCAGTGTTCGTAATCTTTGGGGAATCAACAACGACTTTAACATTAGTGCCTTGTGTTTTGAGTACAACCTCATCAGCAAATACCTTTAACGTACTGAAAAGATCGTCCTTGTTTGAGTCTGATTTGTTAAAAGCGATAATTTCCTGACCAGTCTCTACATTATAAAGGAAGGCCGTTGTATTAACAGTATTGCCAAAAATTACAACGCTGCCGGATACAGCAAAGGTTGCGTTTTTTTCTTTTGCAAGCGTCAACATGTCATCACGATTTGATGCATTTGAACGTTTAATAAGGATGATTTCTGGTTTGACGGTACTTAACCGGCTATAAAGCATGTCTGAGATGCCTTTTTGAAGGAACGACATATTTTTTTCAGAATTTATTTCAAAAGGAAATACTGCTATCTTATCTTCAGCTGCAAATGCTGAATTCTTTAAAACAAAAAGGGCTGAAACCATAATCAGCATTGCTAATGCAATGTTTTTTACACAGGTCATCATAGAACTCCATATAATTATATATAATTAAATCAAACAGTAACAAATTACATTTACTTATCAACAGTTTGATATACTTAGCATTTATTTCCACTCAGTAAAAGCGGAATTTTAAAATTATAAACACTGTTCTTTATGTAACATGCGGTTATTAAAAGAAAACAGGATATTAAATAATTCTTCCTATGAAAACAAATATCTGTTGACATCCGTCAAGGACTCTTTTATTTTACAACTAAGTTTAACGAGATACTGATATTGTGTATTTGGTTTAATTAACAATCTTCTTAATATGAAAACTATCAAAAAAATATAATACTTTATTTATGGCTTGATCAATTGGTAACAATTGAAACAATAAAATGTTTTATTAATTAATGAAAAGGAGAAAAAAATGAAGAAGCTATTTATTATTGCTTTGACAACAGTTATGGCAGCTGCTTTTGCAATTCCTGCATCCGC
>JQIA01000955.1_pt1 | contig 15403 bp, 12 predicted proteins | sample 811431 | NCBI WGS metagenome assembly JQIA01 (sample SAMN02998118, study PRJNA258478) | marine sediment metagenome | biome: marine; feature: seafloor; material: sediment; isolation source: oil-polluted sediment collected from 3 locations (0.5 km, 0.7 km and 0.9 km)... | place: USA: Gulf of Mexico ... | reverse complement strand
AGCCTTTAAATTATCTTTTCCTTTTAGAGAATAGTTAAAATTTCCGTCCTTCAGAATTAAAACATCTGTAGAATCTGTTTTAACTAATGCTGTTCCATCTGTTTTTTTAATAGACGAAAAGTTCCAGTTTTGCTCTATATCTTGAGAATACGAGCCTAATGAAACTATTGAAAATATAAGTATTAAAAGATTTTTCATAAAATTATAATTTAAGAACGATTGCTAATTTCGTCTCTAATTTTTGCAGCTATTTCGTAATCTTCATTAGCAACTGCATTATTTAATTGATTGTGTAATTCTTTTAACGACAAACTAGAAAAATCATTTTCATCCTTTTCTAAAACCTCCTCTATTTCAAAGGATATCTCAGAAGATTCTTGTTTATTTTCAAGTTCCATTTCTTCTTCCACTTTTAAATAAATACCAGCTTTATCTAATATGTTTTCGTAGGCAAAAATTGGTGCATCAAAACGAACTGCGATTGCAATTGCATCAGAAGTTCTTGTATCTATTACTTCTTCAATCCCTTCTCTTTCACAGACTAAACTAGAAAAGAAAACACCATCCACTAATTTGTGAATAATTACTTTTTTTATATTGATTTCAAAACGATCAGAAAACGTTTTAAATAAGTCGTGTGTAAGTGGTCTTGGAGGTTTAATTTCAGTTTCTAAAGCAATTGCTATAGATTGTGCTTCAAAGGCTCCGATGATAATAGGTAAAGTTCTTGTTCCATCCATTTCACTTAAAACTAATGCATACGCACCACTTTGTGTTTGGCTATAAGAAATCCCTTTAATGGTTAGTGGTATTAAACTCATATATAATTCTACAAAATATAAAAAAGTATTTTATATTATACTTTCTTTTAGTGGGCACAATTTAATAAAAATAATAGACTGAAAACTTTTATTTTATCAGTTTTTACAAAAGAAAAAACCTATTAGGAATTAAACTAATAGGTTTTCATTAAAAAACTGTATTTGAATATTTGAATTAAGCTTGTTTAAATGCTTTTAGCTTCTCTATTAATTTAGGAACGACCTCAAAAGCATCACCAACAATACCATAATCTGCCGCCTTAAAGAAAGGTGCTTCTGGATCTGTGTTAATAACTACCTTAACTTTTGATGCATTAATTCCTGCTAAATGTTGGATTGCTCCAGAAATTCCGATCGCAATATATAATTTAGAGGCAACTGGTTTACCTGTTTGACCAACATGTTCTCCATGAGGGCGCCAGCCTAAATCTGAAACTGGTTTAGAACAAGCTGTTGCAGCACCTAAAACATCTGCCAACTCCTCAATCATCCCCCAATTTTCTGGTCCTTTTAAACCTCTACCTGCAGAAACAACGATATCTGCATCTGCAATTGTAATTTTTCCTGTTACTTTTTCTATTTTTTCTGATTTTACACCTAAATCCGCATCAGAAATTGAAGCATCAAAACTTTCTGTTGTTCCAGAAACTGGATTCTCATGAACTCCGTAAGAATTCTTTGCAACTCCTATTACTTTTTTATCCGAAGAAATTACAGTATTTGAAAATGCTTTATTAGAAAACGCTTTTCTTTTTACTGTAAACGGACTTGTAGCACTAGGCAATGCAACTGCATTAGATACATAACCTGCGTCTAAAGCTACAGCAATCATCGGTGCAATAAATAAACCATCTATACTAGAATCTATAATTACTACTGATGAACCTTGAGCTTCTGCAACTTGTTTTATCACTGATGCATACCCTTTTGCATTAAAAACTGATAAAGAATCGTTAGAAACTGAAACTATTTTTTCTGCTCCGTATGCATATAATTCTTCATTATTATTTACGTTTATGGTAACGGTAACTAAATTGCTTCCTAATTGTTCAGCAACTTTTTTCCCGTAAGAAACTACTTCAAAAGCGCTCTTTTTAAATTTCCCTTCTGCTGAATCTGCAAAAACTAAAACTGACATATCTTTTATTGTTTAATTGTGTATTCGTTTAAAAGTTAAAGTGTTTATTTGAGCATGAACAATTAAACTTTTAAACGAATACACATTTTATATTTATATTACCTTAGCTTCATTATGTAATAAGCTAATTAGCTCATCTACATTATCTGCATCTACTAATTTTACTGCTCCTTTTGGCTCAGGTTTTTCAAATGATGCAATTGATGTTGCGTTTTTTACAGCAACAGGTTCAACAACACTTAAAGGTTTTTTACGAGCCATCATAATTCCTCGCATATTTGGTATACGTAAATCTTTTTCTTCTACGATACCTTTTTGACCAGCAACAACTAATGGTAAACTAGTACTTAAAATTTCGTTTCCTCCATCAATTTCCCTAGACAAAGAAACATTATTCTCATCAACTTCCATACCTACACAACCATTTACAAAGTTGTAATCTAACAAAGAAGCTAACATTCCAGGAACCATCCCTCCATTATAATCAATAGATTCTCTTCCTGCTAAAACTAAATCAAATTGACCGTTCTTTACAACTTCCGCTAATTGTTTAGCAACAGATAAACCATCGATAGCATCCATATTAACACGGATTGCAGCATCTGCTCCAATAGCTAACGCCTTACGTAAAGTTGGTTCTGTAGAAACATTACCCACATTTACTACAGTTACACTTGCACCTTGCTTTTCCTTAAACCACATGGCTCTAGTAAGACTGAATTCATCATAAGGATTAATTACAAACTGTACTCCATTTGTATCAAACGTAGTATCATTTTCTGTAAAATTAATTTTAGAAGTGGTATCAGGAACGTGGCTAATACATACTAATATTTTCATAAATTCTATTTTTATACTTTATATCGGCAACGAAATTACGTCTTTTTTTTAAAAAAATACTATGCATGCATAGTATTTTTTATTATTTAACAATTTACGAAAACGATTGAGTGTTTATTACCTTTATTTCTATGAGTTTCTAAAAATGAATAAAAAAAATGAAAATTAATTTCTTACTTTTGCAAGTAATTAACAACTAGATTAAACAATACATGAAAACAGTTCAATTCAGACAAGCTATTTGCGAAGCAATGAGCGAAGAAATGCGTAGAGACGAAAGCATTTACTTAATGGGTGAGGAAGTTGCAGAATACAATGGAGCTTATAAAGCCAGTAAAGGAATGTTAGATGAGTTTGGCGCAAAAAGAGTTATAGATACTCCTATTGCTGAACTTGGTTTTGCAGGTATTGCTATTGGTTCTGCTATGGTTGGTAACAGACCTATTGTCGAATATATGACATTCAACTTTTCTTTAGTTGGTATCGATCAGATTATAAACAATGCAGCAAAAATCAGACAAATGTCTGGAGGACAATTTAATTGTCCTATCGTTTTTAGAGGTCCTACTGGTTCTGCTGGTCAATTAGGAGCAACGCACTCACAAGCTTTTGAAAACTGGTTTGCAAACACTCCTGGTTTAAAAGTGATTGTACCATCGAATCCTTATGATGCAAAAGGTTTATTAAAAGCAGCTATTAGAGATGATGATCCAGTTATTTTTATGGAATCTGAACAAATGTATGGTGATAAGATGGAAATTCCTGAAGGGGAATATATTATTCCTATTGGAGTTGCTGACATAAAAAGAGAAGGTACTGACGTAACTTTAGTTTCTTTTGGTAAAATTATTAAAGAAGCTTACATAGCTGCTGAAGTATTGGCTAAAGAAAATATATCTGTTGAAATTATTGATTTAAGAACTGTAAGACCTATGGATCATGCAGCTATTGTAAAATCTGTAAAGAAAACAAATAGATTAGTTGTTTTAGAAGAAGCATGGCCTTTTGGAAGTATAGCTACTGAAATTACATACAGAATTCAAGATGAAATATTTGATTATTTAGATGCTCCAGTAAAAAGAATTACTACAGCTGATACACCAGCACCGTATTCTCCTGTGTTACTAGAAACTTGGATACCAAATTCTAATGATGTAGTAAGAGCTGTAAAAGACGTCTTATACGTAAAATAAAAATTATATTACTTATAATAACAAAATCCTTTCTTTACATTTGTAAAAAAAGGATTTTATTATTTCTATGAGATTTAGATTAACGCTATTATTTACATTAATTACTTTCATAGTTAATGCACAATATACTCTTAAGGGTATTATTGTAGACCAAAACAACGCTCCCTTACCTTTTGTAAATATTGTAGTTAAGCATACCAAAAATGGTACACTAACCGATTTTGATGGTAATTTTACAATTGCTCTTAAGAAAAACAGGAATAAACTAGAAATTTCTAGTTTAGGTTATGAAACTTTAGTTAAAAAAGTTTCGATAAAAACTGGTTTTCTAAAAATTATATTAAGAGAAGAAGCAAATCAACTTGATGAAATTATTATCACTACTCGACCTAAAAAAAGATTAAAAAAGAAAGAGAATCCGGCTTATAAAATTCTAAAAGAAGTTTGGAAACGTAAAAAAACCAACGGATTAAAACTCTTTAACAATTATCAATATAAAAAATTATTAACTACGGAAATTGGTTTAAATAATTTAGATACTACATTCTTAAAAAAAACTTTTAAAGAAGAGTATAAAAATATTTTAGCCCAATTACCTTATTACGAAACTGGTGTAAATTTCCATTTACCTCTTTTTATGAGTGAAACAGTGAGTACTATTTATGGTAATAATAACATAAATGAAGAACGCATAGATGTTGAAGCTGAAAAAAGTCAAGGAATTGATCGTCAGGGGTTTATTTTCGATAGAGTTTCTAACACTTTCAATAACATCAATATTTATAACGATAACTTTCAGCTTTTAAAAAAATCATTTGTTAGCCCTATTTCAAAAAGTGGTTTTGATACTTATGATTACGTTTTACGAGACAGTATTGTAAAAAACAATAAAAAATTCTATAATATATATTTTTTTCCAAGAAGAAACGATTTGGCTTTCACAGGTAATTTCTGGGTAGTGAATAAAACTTTTGCTATTACTAAAATTAAGATGAAAACCAATAAGGACATGAATATTAACTTTGTTCGAAGAATTTCTATTGAAAAAGAATACATTATTAAGCAAGACAGTATTTATCTTCCCAAACAAGACGTTTACAATGCAAATTTCTCACTTAATGATAAAAGTGATAAAAACGCTGGTTTAACAGTACAAAAAACTAATAAATTCTCAAAGTATATTTTTGACACGCCAAAATCTAATTCTTTTTACACAGGAAAGATTATCCGCTATAAACCTAGGCAATTCAGTAAGAATGAAATTTATTGGGATTCTATAAACAAAACCAATATTAAAGCAGAAAAGTATAATTTAATAAAAGTTGTACAAGAAGACAAACAAATTCGTAAAATTACGGGACTTCTAACCACTCTTTCCACTGGTTATATAAATGTATTACCAAAATTTCAAATTGGTCAGTATTGGAATACATTTTCTAAAAATAGTGTAGAAGGACTAAAAGTAAAATTAGGTTTTAGAACTTTTAATACTCCAGATGACAGGTTTCGCTTCAAGGGTTTTGTTGCTTATGGTGCAAAAGACAAAAAAATAAAATATAATTTAGAAGCTAAGTATTTATTAAGTTACAAACCTAGAATTGGCGTAGGTATTGCTTATTTAAAAGACACTGAACAATTAGGAGCAAAACTTTTAAATACAAATGGTTTAAATGCCAAATTATTCGATCCTAATGCACTTTTTTCACGTGGAAACAACTTTTTTTTATCAGCAGTAAACAGAAAGGTTATTCAGTTTGATATTGAACTAAAAAAGAATCTTCACATTGGTACTTCTTTCGCACATACCAAAATTAAAAGTGCCGCAAAAAAAGAAGACTTCACTATAGACTATCTTGACAGTAATGGTAATTTGAAAAATGAACTCACTGATGTTTCTCAGGATATTTATATTGCTTACACCCCTGGAAGATTTGAATACGGTTTTGGAATAGAACAAAAAATGGGAAAAAACTTATATCCATCACTAATATTTAATTACAGAAAAGGATACAAAGATTTTTTGGATGGAAGCTTTAATTATGATAAAATCTCTTTCAATTATACACACCCTATTTTAACAGGAAAATTAGGTTTATTAATTGCTTCTTTAGATGGTGGTAAAACATTTGGTACAGTTCCTCTTTCATTATTAAACCCAATACCTGCAAACCAAACATTTTGGATTACAAAAAACACGTTTTCATTAATTAATTATTACGATTTTGTAACTGACACTTATATTTCTGGTCATTTCGAACAACATTTTAATGGATTAATAATGAATCGATTACCACTCTTAAAGTATTTAAAATTAAGAAGTTTAATCACCTTTAAAACAGTTTACGGTACTATTTCAGAAAAGAATATAGCTATCAATAAATCTAACATTAGATATCATGCTCCTGATAAAAACATGTACTACGAATATGGTTTTGGATTCGAAAACATTGGTTACAAAGACATTAGACCTTTAAGGTTAGATTTTATTTGGAGAGGAAAACATAAAAGTATAAACGGATTGCCTTCACCAAAATTTGCGGTAAGAATTGGTATTAAAGTAGATTTTTAAAAAACGTATACTACTATTAATAAAAGATAAGTCCATTTCATGATGAAATGGACTTATCTTTTAAGCTGATTAAAATTTAATAAAAACCGAAAACAATTGCGTAAATTATATCCAAAAACCAAAGATTAACTCTATATATTCAGTATTTTTGCAAATAGTTAAATATAAAAGAAAAGTAGACAATGAGTAAAGAACCAAAAAGCAAGTTAACTTTTGACGTTTTAATAGAGATACCTAAAGGAAGTAGAAACAAATACGAATATGATTTTACATTACATAAAATTAGATTCGATAGAATGTTATTTTCGTCTATGATGTACCCTGGTGATTATGGATTTATTCCAGAAACTTTAGCATTAGATTCAGACCCTTTAGATGTATTAGTTTTAGGTCATCAACCAACATACCCAATGGTGGTTATGGAAGTAAGACCTATTGGTGTCTTTTATATGACTGATGAAAAAGGACCAGATGAAAAAATAATTTGTGTCCCAGTTTCTGATCCAATATGGAGTAACAAATCAGACATCTCAGATTTAAATCCTCATAGATTAAAAGAGATTGAACACTTTTTTCAAGTTTATAAAGACTTAGAAAAGAAAAAAGTAGATACAGGAGGTTGGGGAGACGCTGCAGCAGCAATAAAAATTTATCATGAATGTGTTAAACGTTATGATGATAGCGAACACAAAAAGAAAAGAACGTTTACGATCTAATCAAATCCTTTCATAAAAAACAAAAAAACATCTTAAAACTAAGATGTTTTTTTTTGCTCTAAAAAGTTGTTTTTACATTTTTAATATCAATTGTTTTTATCAAAATATTTCATTCAATTTCAAAACTCAATAGCATTCATAAATAAAGCTGACATAAGTCATAGTATTAATAATATAAAATAAAGGGATAATAAATACATAATCTTTAATTTATACAGGTTTTTTTTATCACATGAATTTGATTACTTTAGCCTGTCTTAAAAAATTAATCAAATAATTAAACTAGTAAGTATGGAATTAATAGTAAAATTTTTACCACTTTTTGGAGTGGTAGCCTTAATCTTCGTTTTTCTAAAAAGCGGTTGGGTTTCAAAACAAGCTGTTGGTGATGCAAAGATGTCACGAATTGCAAAAAACATTGCAGATGGTGCAATGGCTTTCTTAAAAGCAGAGTACAAAGTTCTAGCAATTTTTGTAGTTGCTGTAGCTATCTTACTATTCTTTAAAGGAACAAGTGAAGAAGGCTCAAACGGAATGGTAGCAGTATCATTTATTATAGGAGCAATTTGTTCTGCACTTGCAGGATTTATTGGGATGAAAGTTGCAACAAAGGCAAATGTTAGAACTACTGAAGCAGCAAGAACATCCTTAGGAAAAGCATTAGAAGTTGCTTTTGCAGGTGGAGCTGTGATGGGATTAGGTGTTGTAGGATTAGGTATTTTAGGATTGAGTGGATTATTTATCCTTTATCAATCTATGTGGCCTGGAGCAGAAAACTTATCAATGGTATTAAATGTACTTTCTGGATTCTCTTTAGGAGCTTCTTCAATTGCATTATTTGCACGTGTTGGTGGTGGTATTTACACTAAAGCTGCTGATGTTGGTGCAGATTTAGTTGGTAAAGTAGAAGCTGGTATTCCAGAAGATCACCCTTTAAACCCTGCGACTATTGCAGATAATGTTGGTGATAACGTAGGTGATGTTGCTGGTATGGGAGCAGATTTATTTGAATCTTATGTCGGTTCAATTATTGGTACTATGGTATTAGGAGCTTTTATCTTAACCCCTGAATTTGATGGTTTAGGTGCTGTTTATTTACCTTTAGTTCTTGGAGCTGTAGGTATTTTAATGTCTATCTTAGGTACATTCTTCGTAAAAGTAAAAGATGGCGGAAACCCACAAACAGCATTAAATATTGGAGAATTTGGTTCAGCAGGTTTAATGGTTGTTGCATCTTACTTTATTATTAACGCATTAATTCCAGAATCTATAGAAGGTTTACCTTCTGGAGCAATGGGAGTATTTTATGCAACAATCGCTGGTTTAGTTGCTGGTTTAGGTGTTGGTAAAATTACAGAATATTATACTGCTACAGGTAAAAAACCTGTAATGTCAATTGTTGCACAATCAGAAACAGGAGCTGCTACAACTATTATTGCAGGTTTAGGTGTTGGTATGATGTCTACAATGATTCCTACTCTTTTAATTGCTGCTGCAATTATGGTTTCTCATCATTTTGCAGGTTTATACGGTATTGCAATTGCTGCAGTAGGTATGTTAGCAAACACAGGTATCCAATTAGCAGTAGATGCTTACGGACCTATTTGTGATAATGCAGGTGGTATTGCTGAAATGGCTGAATTACCAAAAGAAGTTAGAGAACGTACAGATAAATTAGATGCTGTTGGTAATACAACTGCTGCTGTTGGTAAAGGATTTGCAATTGCTTCTGCAGCATTAACTGCATTGGCTTTATTCGCAGCTTTTATGAAAACTGCACATGTTACTGCTATTGATGTATCTCAGCCTGAAATCATGGCAGGATTATTAATTGGTGGTATGTTACCATTTGTATTTTCTGCATTATCTATGAATGCTGTTGGTAGAGCTGCTATGGCAATGATTGAAGAAGTTAGACGTCAATTTAGAGATATTCCTAAATTAAAAGCTGCTTTAGAAGTTATGCGTAAGTATGATTCTGATATGACTAAAGCTTCTAAAGAAGATAGAGCAATTTTTGATGCTGCTGATGGTGTAGCAGATTACGGAAAGTGTATTGATATTTCTACAAAAGCATCAATTAGAGAAATGGTTTTACCTGGTTTATTAGCAATTGCTGTACCAGTAGCCGTTGGTTTTATTGGTGGTGCTGAAATGTTAGGAGGAGTATTGGCAGGTGTTACAACTTGTGGTGTTTTAATGGCAATCTTCCAATCTAACGCAGGTGGAGCTTGGGATAACGCTAAGAAAACAATTGAAGAACAAGGAAGAAAAGGAAGTGATGCTCACAAAGCAGCAGTTGTAGGTGATACAGTTGGAGATCCATTTAAAGATACATCTGGACCTTCTTTAAACATTCTTTTAAAATTAATGTCTGTTGTAGCATTGGTAATTGCACCAAGTATTGCTTTAGATAGTGATGCTGTTGCAGATTACAATAACTCAAAACAGGATGTTAAAATTGAAGTTATTCAAACAGCAACAAGCACAAATGCAACTACAAAAACAGTAGACGTAAAAGAAACTGAAAAAGCTGAAGGAACAGTAACTGAAATTAAAGAATTACAAATCGTTAAAGAAAATATTGAAGTTGTTGCTTTAAATTAATTAAGTAACAAAACTTTTAATATATAAAAATAAAAAGCACCCAATTTGGGTGCTTTTTTTATTTTCAAAAACCTTTTAAAACAAATTGAAATTTATCGTTTGTCGTTTTTTGAGAAAGTTGATTAATTGCTTTTTCTGTAAGTTGTAAAACCCTCGGATAACCTCCAGTAACTTGACAATCTCTCATTAATACTATTATTTTACCAGAAGGTGTTAATTGAACTGTGCCAGGTAAAACTGAGGATGTTAAGATTTGTGCTAAATCATTATTCAAATTTTCTTGAAGCCTATACCCCATTCTATTATTATCACTAGAAATAGTATAAAATTGATCAAAAATCTGGTCTTGTTGATTCTTGTTTAACAACTCAAATTCTGGTCCTTTAAAGCATGTAATTTCTTTTGAATTAAAATGATTTTTATTCATTTTTATGGACGTATTTGAAGTATTTAACACATCATTAAACTGAAAAACATCTAATACATCTCCTTTTCTAATTAAGAAATCTTTGGTCACATTTGGATAAAAGCTTCTACTCCCTAATATGCACTCCGTTAAAAAACCGCCTTTAACTGCCAAATACGTACGAAAACCGAAATTGACTTTCCCAAAGGATAAAACATCATTTTTATCAACTTCAATTCTTGAATTTAAAACAACCAATTTATCATTGATTTTCGCTGTAAAATCACCTCCAGAAATACAAATTATTATTTTTTCTAAAAACTCTAATTTACATCCTCCTAAAGTAATTTCTAATACAGCATCGTCTAAATTATTATTTAAAAGATTATTTGTCAAATCTGCTGAATACGTATCCATAACTCCAGAAACAGGTACACCAATAGCAGCAAAACCAGCTCTACCTCTATCTTGTATGGTTGTATAAAACCCAGCTTTTAAAACTCTAATCATGTAATAAAGTTTTAGGGATTATAAACCTATTTTGATCAATATCTTTTTCAATTTGATGAAATTCATCCAATGAAATTGGCTTAAATATTATTTGATCTCCTGCTTTTGCAAAACATGGGTTTGCTTTTTCTATATCAAAGAAAGTAATTGGTGTTCTGCCAATAATATTCCAACCACCTGCTGAACTAGTTGGATACACACCTGTTTGTTTTCCTCCAATTGCAACAGCTCCTTTTGATACTTTTAAACGTGGATTCGGTTTTCTATCAAAAAATAATTTTGAATCTAACCCGCTTAAATATAGAAATCCAGGTAAAAAACCTATAAAAAAAACTGTATATATTTTTTCTGAATGTAATTTGATAATTTCCTCAACCGTGAGATTTGTTTTTTTTGAAATCTCTTTTAAATCAATGCCAAAATCAAGATGATAACAAACAGGAATTTCCCAAAGAAATCGTTCTTCTTTCTTAGAACTAAAATCCAATTTATAAATTGATTTTAATTTTTCAATTTCTATGAAAAAACCCAGAAAAACATCTGTATACTTTATCATTAAAGAATTGTAACCAATAATTAAATCAGAATATGGTATACTTTTTTGAGAGGCTATTTTATTTTTAAATAAAAGGATATCCTGTAATATGGATTCATCGATTACTGAAGGCCATTCAATTAAAATTGCACGATCTCCAAAAGGTTTATATGTGTGGTTATATCCCAAATTTAAATCCTTCTTTTTTAAGGTTTTCATTTAAATACTTTACAATTTCAATCGAATTTTTATTATCTCCATGAACACAAAAAGTATCAGCTTTTATTAATTTTTTCAATCCTGAAATTGTTTTTACTTTACCTGACTGTACAACTTCTAAGACATGATTAAAAACTGCTAATTTATCAGTTATCAAAGCATTTTTATGACTTCTAGAAAGCAACGTTAAATCAGCATTATAATTTCTATCAGCAAAAACCTCATACTTTATTTTAATATCATTTCTTAAAGCAACCTTCTCTATAACAGAATTATAAGGAACGTATAAAAAACTATCTTTCAAATACTTCTTAATGATATCAATAAATAAAACAGCTTTATTCTCGTCTACGGATATCACATTATACAAAGCTCCATGTGGTTTAATATGATGTAATTTTTCATCAAAAGAATCGAGTCTTTCTAAAAATAAATCTAACTGATTTTGAATACTTTCTTTCAATTCCTCATCCGAAATAGTCATCACCTTTCTTCCAAAATTTTCTTTATCAGGAAAAGAAGGATGAGCACCGATTAATACATTATTATTTATTGCAATTTCAATCGAATTATCAATCGATTTTTTATCACCAAAATGCCCCCCACAAGCAATATTACAAGAAGAAATAAATGGCATTAATAAATGTTCATTATTTAAACCTTCACCAACATCACAATTAACATCTATCATACTACTCAACAAAACCGAATATTTTTAACAAGTTAGACAAAAAATAAAGATACTTTTTTAAAATAAAAAACACCTCAAAGGAGGTGTTTTCTTAAAATATAATAACTAGAAAAATTAATATGCATAACGTTGAGGACCTCCTCTACGTATTTCTTCGTTTGCAAATTCTTCAAATTGTTTAAAATTATGTCTAAATGCATTAGATAGTTTAAACGCTGTTTCGTAATAAGCATCATCATTATTCCAAGTAGATCTTGGGCTTAACAATTCAGTTGGCACTCCTGGACAAGTTCTTGGTTGCGCAACTCCAAATACAGAGTGAATGTGATAATCTTCATAGGTGTAATCACCTAACTTACCGTTTAAAACAGCAGTAATCATGGCACGCGTATATTTCAAAGGCATTCTTCTACCCACTCCATATTTACCGCCAGACCAACCTGTATTTATCAACCAAACATGAACACCTGCATCTTTCATTTTTTTGCTTAACATTTCTGCATATCGTGTAGGGTGTAAAGGCATAAAAGGCGCTCCAAAACAAGCTGAAAAACTAGGTGTTGGTTCTGTTACACCTGCTTCTGTACCTGCAACTTTTGCTGTATAACCAGATATAAAATGATACGCTGCTTGTGCTGGCGTTAACTTAGAAATTGGAGGTAAAACACCAAACGCATCAGCTGTTAAAAAGAAAATATTTTTAGGATTTTCACCTATTGATGGTTTTTGAATATTATCTATATGATAGATCGGATAACTAACTCTTGTATTTTGAGTTATTGAAGTATCAGCAAAATCAACAACTCCATTATCATCCATTACAACATTTTCTAGGATTGCTCCTTTTTTAATAGCTGCAAATATTTCTGGTTCTTGTTCTTGTGATAAATTAATCACTTTTGCATAACACCCTCCTTCAAAATTAAAAACGGTATTTTCTGTAGTCCATCCATGTTCATCATCACCAATTAAACTTCTGTTTGGATCTGTAGAAAGTGTTGTTTTACCGGTTCCGGATAAACCAAAAAAGATGGCTGTATCCCCTTCTTTACCAACGTTTGCTGAACAATGCATTGGTAATGTGTTTTTAGATACTGGAAGTATAAAGTTTAGTGCGGAAAAAATCCCTTTTTTAATTTCGCCTGTATAACCAGTTCCACCAATTAATGCAATTTTCTTCGTGAAATTTAAAATCGCAAAATTATGCTGTCTTGTTCCATCTATTTCTGCGTCAGCCATAAAACCTGGTGCATTAATAACTGTCCATTCTGGAGAGAACTGTTCTAATTCTTCTTCTGACGGACGTAAGAACATATTGTAAGCAAACATATTGCTCCATGGATATTCATTTACAACTCTAAGAGGGAGTTTGTAATTTTCGTCTGCACAAGCAAAACTATCTCTAACAAAAATTTCTTTATCAGAAAGATAAGCTACTACTTTATCATAAAGCAACTCAAATTTATCCTCTTCAAAAGGTAAATTTATTTTACTCCACCAAATTTCATCTTTCGTAATATCATCTTTTACAATAAAACGATCCATTGGTGAACGTCCTGTAAACTCCCCTGTATTTACAGCTATTGCGCCTAAAGAAGATGCTACACCTTGTTCTTTTTTAATAATTTCATCATGCAATTCATTAGAACTTAATTGATAACGAACTGTTGCATTTTTAATTCCTAGATTATTTAACGAAATCGATTTCGTATTTGTATCTACCATATCAATATTTTTAAAGGGTTTAGTATTCCGCAAAATTAAACAATATTTTAAAACAGGGTTATTTTTGTTTAAAAAATATCAAAAATTTATTTATTGATGTATTTTTTTACGAATAAAACAATCATTAGTACCCAACCAATTATAAAGAATAATCCTCCTAAAGGCGTAACAAACCAAATGGATTTTGCGCTTATTGAAGTAAGCTGAATTAGATAAATAGAACCGGAAAAGAATAAAATTCCAAGGAAGAAAATATAACTAATTGTATTCTTCTGCTTTTCTGAAAAACCATCAAAAGTATTTACAAATAACAGCACAATTGCATGATACATTTGATAGCGAACCGCTGTTTCAAAACTTAATAATTGATCTGAAGTCAAAACTTCTTTTAATGCATGTGCTCCAAAAGCTCCTAAACAAACCGCTAATACTCCTAAAAAACACGTGATTATTAAATTTTTAAACATTTATTAATGATTTTGTTAAATTTTAAACAATTATACTATCTTCGTTTGCACAAAAATACATCATTCTTTTATGAAAAACATTTTGATTATTGGAGCAGGAAAATCTAGTTCATCTTTAGTTCAGTATTTATTAGATAAATCTGATACAGAAAACCTTTTTTTAACAATTGCTGATATTTCTACGGACAATGCCTTAAAATTAATCAATCATCATAAAAATGCTACCGCGATTACTTTTGATGTTTTTAATAAAACGGAACGTGAAAAGGAAATTAAAAAAACAGATGTTGTAATTTCTATGCTGCCCGCCCGATTTCATATAGAAGTTGCCAAAGATTGTATCAAATTTGAGAAACATATGGTTACTGCTTCCTACATTTCTAAAGAAATGAAGACACTAGATAAAGCAGCAAAAGAAAAAGGTTTGGTGTTTATGAATGAAATTGGCTTAGATCCAGGTTTAGATCATATGAGTGCTATGCAGGTATTAGATAGAATTAGAGAAAAAGATGCCAAAATATTGCTTTTTGAATCTTTTTGTGGAGGATTAGTGGCTCCTGAAAGTGATACCAACTTATGGAATTACAAATTTACTTGGAATCCTAGAAACGTTATTTTAGCCGGACAAGGAGGTGCTGCAATGTTTATTCAAGAAGGGACTTATAAATACATTCCTTATCATAAATTATTTAGAAGAACTGAGTTTTTAAGTATCAACGGAAACGGTAAATTTGAAGCCTATGCAAACAGAGATTCATTAAAATACAGAAGTGTTTATGGCTTAGAAAACGTACCTACCATGTATCGAGGCACTATTAGAAAGGTAGGTTTTTCTAGAGCTTGGAATATTTTTGTACAATTAGGAATGACAGATGATTCTTATACCATTGAAGATTCAGAAAATATGAGTTACAGAGATTTTGTAAATTTATTTTTGGCATACTCACCATCCGATTCTGTAGAATT
>JQIA01000954.1_pt1 | contig 15407 bp, 9 predicted proteins | sample 811431 | NCBI WGS metagenome assembly JQIA01 (sample SAMN02998118, study PRJNA258478) | marine sediment metagenome | biome: marine; feature: seafloor; material: sediment; isolation source: oil-polluted sediment collected from 3 locations (0.5 km, 0.7 km and 0.9 km)... | place: USA: Gulf of Mexico ... | reverse complement strand
GGCTTTTCCACCGCCGCCGCCGTCACATCTGTATCAGGACGTGGTGTAGGCATGGATGTTGTTAGAACCAATATCGAAAAAATCGGTGGCGCGATTGAGCTTAAGTCAGAAGAAGGCAAGGGCTCTACCTTTACAATTAAGATTCCGCTCACCTTGGCAATTGTTTCCGCATTGGTCGTTGAGGCCGGCGGCGAACGCTTTGCGATACCACAACTCGCTGTTCGTGAGCTTGTTATGGTCTCAGAACATGGAGATAACCGCGTTGAATACATAAAAGGATCGCCTATTTTCCGCTTACGCGATCGGCTTTTACCACTCGTGTCACTCAGCAACCTTTTAGGGTTAAGTGAAAAGCATATACTTCAACAGGCAGGCGTTATTGATGAAGCCGAAACTGATATTGAAGTTAAGGCCGAAATTAAGATCGAGGCCGAGGTCGAAGCCAAAATCGAAGATGATGCTGATAGCGAGCAAACAACCAAAGTCATTGAGGATGCCAAAGCGGATTCTCAAGAGGTAAAACCATCTTCCTCAGACGATCAGCGTGATAATAACAACCTCTACCTTGTTATTACCGAGGTTGGTGGATATGAATTTGGCATTATCGTTGATCGCGTTTTTGACACTGAAGAGATTGTTGTTAAGCCTGTTGCTGAAATGCTGAAAGGCTTGACCCTTTTCTCAGGCAACACCATCCTAGGTGATGGAAGCGTTATTATGATTCTTGATCCAAATGGCATTGCAAACGCCACAGGTAATATAGCCTCTACAGAAGACTTGAACGCCATGCAAGGGCAAGGTGATCATACATCAACATCCCAAGAGAAAACATCTCTTCTTTTGTTCTGCACTGGCGACAAAACACCAAAAGCTGTGCCTTTGGCTCTCGTTGCACGATTGGAAAATATCAAAACAAAAGATATAGAGTATTCCAGTGGACAGATGACAGTGCAGTATCGAGGCGCTCTCATGCCTTTGGTTCCATTTAATCCTTCGATAACCATGGAAGACGATTCTGATAAACCCGTTCTTGTCTTTGCCGATAAAGACCAATCTTTGGGCATTATTGTCGAAGAAATCGTTGATATTATAGAAGAACATCTGGATATCCAGCTTAGCGCACAAACGAGTGGACTGTTAGGAAGCGCCATCATTAATGGCATCGCTACAGATATTGTCGATATTAACCACTTCCTTCGTAATGCTAATCATGACTGGTTCAAAGATCACGATGACACACCATATAATTCTGCCACTGACGGCGGAAACGAAGCAGCGAAAACACGCCTACTCCTTGTTGATGATAGTGCGTTTTTCCGAAATATGCTCACCCCTCTTCTAAGCATGGCAGGATATGATGTAACATCTTTGGAAGCACCTTCCGAGGCACTAAAAATGTGCGAAGACGGTGTGTTCTTTGACGTCATCGTCAGTGATATTGAAATGCCGGATATGAATGGCTTTGAATTTGCACAACAAGTCAAACAAGGTGACGGAAAATGGGCTAACACACCTATGATCGCCCTGTCATCACATGCAACACCGCAAGACATAGAACGTGGTATGCAGGTTGGCTTTACAAATTATGTGGCTAAATTTGATAAAGACACATTACTAAGCGCACTATCGCAAACACTTACAGAAAATTAAAGAGCAAGGTAAACATATATTATGGCAGACGTAGACGAAGAAGAAGAGGCTCTTAGGAAATTATCAGAAGATTTTCTGACTATTCATGTTGGAAAGCAAATGTTTGGTATTCCAGTTCTTCAAGTGCAGGATGTTTTAAGAGAACAACCTGTCACAAAGATCCCTCTTGCCTCCTCCGAAGTTGCAGGATCTCTTAATTTAAGAGGACGCATCGTTACGGCCATTGATGTCAGGCGTTGCCTTTCAATGCCTGACAGGGATGAAGGGCAAAATAATATGAGCGTTGTGGTAGAGCATAATGAAGAACTTTTCAGTCTTGTTATTGATAATGTTGGTGAGGTTCTACGTTTGAAAAAAACAAATTTCGAAAAGAATCCCGGCACACTTGATCCTGCATGGAGGGATATATCAACAGGTATTTTCCAACTTGAAGAAAATCTTTTAATCATTATGGATGTATCAAAATTATTAGAAAATATAAAAGTATAAATATAGTCCCTGACAGTTCATCTTTGGTTAAGTATTTTATTCTATTCTGTTCTATTATATTCTCGTAATACTCAATACATATTATTCTCAATAAAAGGAAGTAAAATGAAATCTTGTTTAATCGTTGATGATAGTCGCGTTGTAAGAAAGGTCGCAAGCCGTATCGTGCATGACCTTGGTTTTGAATGCCTCGAAGCTGAAGATGGACAAAAAGCATGTGACGCATGTGCTATTTCTATGCCCGACGCCATAATTTTAGATTGGAACATGCCTATTATGAATGGCTTGGAGTTTCTTGAAAAGCTAAGACAAATGGAGAATGGTGACTATCCAAAAGTTGTCTTCTGTACAACAGAAAATGATATTTCTCATATCCAGCGTGCGATGGAAGCCGGTGCGAATGAATATATTATGAAGCCGTTTGATAGCGAAATTATACAAACAAAATTTATCCAAATAGGATTACTTGAACAAGAAAACTAATATTCAATAAGTAGCGTATTATGAAGGATCCCTCCCTCTCCGGTTGGAAAAAAGCACATGAGTACAGAAAATAAAATTACCGTTGTTTTAGTTGATGATTCTAGTGTCATTCGCGGTGCGTTGGCACGCATTATCGAAACAGACCCTAATATCGAAATCGTTGCCTCCGTTTCAAATGGTGAAATGGCCGTTTCAATAGCCAGCAATAAAAAACCAGATGTCATGATACTTGATATTGAAATGCCCGTTATGGATGGCTTAACGGCTTTGCCGAAAATTCTCGAAAAATCGCCGGACACAAAAGTTGTTATGTTCTCTGCCTTAACGGAACAAGGCGCGGATATAACAATCAGGGCAATGGCTCTTGGCGCCGTTGAATGCATTGTAAAACCTGCAAGTTCACAAGATACAGGGCCAGGATCTGAATTTCACAGATATATCACGGGGCTTATCAATACACTTGGCAGTGTGCCACATGCGCATGCGCATCACGAGAACATTCAAACCAAGGTAGACGCACCAAAACAACGCCCCCTATCCTCTCCACGAACAAGTGCCTCAGGTGCTTTTGCGCAACCTGAAATTCTTGCTATAGGAAGTTCAACCGGAGGGCCGCAAGCTCTGTTTAAAGTTTTGAAAACTATAGGAACAATTGATGTCCCGATTATCATCACGCAACACATGCCCGCGACATTCACGAAGATATTGGCAGAACATATTACCCAACATGCCAGCATGCCTGCGCAAGAAGGCGAAGACGGCATGGTGCTGGAAAATGGACATATCTATGTCGCTCCGGGTGGAAAACACATGGGTTTCAAAAGAGAAGGTGGTAAGCTTGTCATTAAGCTAAATGACGACGCTCCTGAAAACTTTTGTAAGCCTGCGGTTGACGTTATGATGCGCTCTATCATTGAATTATACCAAAATAGAATCCTTTGCGTCATTTTGACCGGTATGGGGCAAGATGGCCTGATCGGCGCACGTGACTTGCATGAAAAAGGTGGGCGCATAATCGCACAAGATAAAGAAACAAGCGTTGTATGGGGGATGCCCGGCGCGGTCGCAACCGCCGAAATATGCGATAAAATACTTCCTATTGATGATATAGGGCCGACAATAAAGAAAATAATAGGTTAACTCTTAACGTTAGAATAAAAAAATGAATATTACAGATTTTGATATATATAAAGACCTCTTGAAAAAAGCTTCCGGACTAGTTCTAACACAAGATAAAACGTACCTTATTGAATCTCGCCTTAACCCCCTTGCCAAGAAATGGGGCTATAGTGATATTGCGGAAATGACGAATATCTTGCGCGGCGTCCCTCCTAAAGAGCTCGTCATTGATATTGTTGAAGCGATGACAACAAATGAAACATCTTTCTTTCGTGATTCAAAGCCGTTCGATATATTTAAAGAGACTGTCTTACCCTATTTCAAAGATAAAGTTGGTCATTCAAAGAAACTGCGTATTTGGTGTGCAGCCTCCTCCAGCGGACAAGAGCCTTATTCTTTGGCAATGATCTTAAAAGAAGAACAAGCCAAAATGCCAGGCTGGACTTTCGAAATTGTCGCAACCGATATTTCGCACGACATTCTGGATCAAGCCAAAGAAGGCATGTACACACAGTTTGAAGTGCAACGTGGCCTGCCTATTACACTCCTTATGAAATATTTCACTCAAGATGGTGATAAATGGGGCATTAATAAAGACATAAAAGATATGGTCCAATACAAATATTTCAATTTACTTGAAAATATGATCGGATTAGGAAAATTCGATATTGTTTTCTGCCGTAACGTTTTGATATACTTCGACCAACCTACCAAAAAAGAGGTTATGGGCAACATGCATAAGCTTTTGCCCGATGACGGGTTCTTGTTTCTTGGCGGTGCGGAAACTGTTCTGGGCATAACCGACGATTTCAAAGCCATGCCGGACAATCGCGGTCTTTATGTAAAGAGTGTTGGGACGCATGTGAAGGCTGCCTAAATATTTTTACCAACATATACTGCGTAATCTATTGCGCTGAAAAAGAAATCTGCTTATATATAGTCCGCCCGAAAAAATGGAGCGCTTCATTGCTCTGTGGGATAAGGAAAGTAGTAAAATGAGCAAAGCCACCATTAACGACCCTAGTGCCATCAAAATAAAGCGCGCCTTAATTTCTGTATCGAACAAAGACGGCATCGAAGATTTCGCGCGGAAATTACAAAAACATGGCGTTGAGATTCTTTCCACCGGTGGCACAGCAAAGATGTTGAAAAATGCCGGTATCGAAGTCACCGAGGTGTCAGAGCATACAAAATCACCCGAAATAATGGAAGGACGTGTTAAAACGCTCCACCCGAAAATTCACGGCGGAATTCTTGCCAAGCGCGATAATTCAGAGCATGTAAAGGCTATGAAAGACAATGATATTCAAGAAATTGATATGGTTGTCATTAATTTGTATCCCTTTGTTGAAACAGTGCATAGTGGCGCTAATTTTGCCGAATGCATCGAAAATATTGATATTGGTGGCCCTGCGATGATCCGCGCGGCAGCAAAGAATCACGATTTTGTGACAATAATTACAGACCCACAAGATTATGGACGCGTTCTGGATGATCTAAACGACAATAATGGCGGTATTACAAAGAAATTGCGTAGAACCCTCGCCTTTACTGCCTTTTCCTTAACTGCAACCTATGATTCTAGTGTTGCCGGATGGTTTGCGGAACAAACAGAAGAAGCATCCCCCCGCCGCATCAGTTTTTCAGGTACGCTGAAGCAAAACCTACGTTATGGCGAAAACCCGCATCAAAATGCCGCTTTATACCTTGTTGATGACAGCCTGCGTCCCGGCGCGGCACGTGCAACACAAATACAAGGCAAAGAGCTTTCTTATAATAATTTGAATGATACGGATGCTGCCTTTGAGTTGGTGAACGAATTTGAAGAGCCTACAATAGCCATCATTAAGCACGCAAACCCTTGCGGCGTTGCAACAGATGATAATATCCTGAGTGCCTATAGAAAAGCCCTCATGTGCGATCAAACCAGTGCTTTTGGCGGCATTATTGCCCTCAACAAAACATTAACGGCTGATGTTGCAAGCGCCATAATAACGCGTTTTGTTGAAGTTATCATTGCCCCTTCCATCGACGCCGAAGCTATTGAAATACTGAAGAAAAAGGACAAAATACGTGTTCTAACGACAGGTGAGATGCCAAAAGAATCGAAAAAACGCCGCATGGTGACATGTATTGCTGGTGGTCTACTCGTTCAAGATCAGGATACTGTGCTTTTTGATAAAGAATCACTGGTCACTGTAACAGACCGCGAGCCAACGAAAAAAGAGATGGATGACCTGCTCTTTGCATTTTGCGTCAGTAAACACGTTAAATCAAATGCTATTGTCTATGCAAAAGACGGTGCCACTGTCGGTGTTGGAGCTGGACAGATGAGCCGAATCGATTCGTCGCGTATTGCCGCATGGAAAGCAGAAGAAGCCGCCAAGCACGCTGGATGGGATCAAGCCCTTACAGCTGGCTCTGTCGTTGCCTCTGACGCGTTTTTTCCTTTTGCGGATGGTCTTATTGCCGCCGCTGATGCCGGCGTTACCGCAATAATACAACCTGGGGGCTCTATTCGCGATCAAGAAGTTATTGACGCCGCCAACGAGCGTGGCTTGGCCATGGTGTTCACTGGTATGCGTCACTTCAGGCATTAAGATTTCAACCGATATCGCAACTATAATTATAAAAAACCTTGCATTGCCCCTTCCGCTTATCCTATAATGGCCTTAAGTTGATAGAAAAAGCGCAGAAAATGTGCTATATTAAGGTGATAAGAGGAAAAGCGAATGTTGGGTAATCCACACGTTTCAGAAATTTTTGGCACATTACATAGTGCTCTTGGATATATTTCAGGGGAGATTGTGTAATGTGGGGATTGTTAGGAAAAGCTGCCGTAGGGCTTATGAAGTTTCCGCTCAAGAATAAACTGCTGACCGCAGTCGGTGCGGGTGCAGTTTATTGGAACAAGGATGCGCTGGCAGAAAAGAAAGATGAGCTTGTTGAACAATATAATGAACAAGGTCTTGCGGAAACGGCTAACTCCCTTAAAAATGATATAGCCGAAGGCACAACCAGCCTAGTAAGCGGCGCAGGAGACACTCTGGACACAGCGAAGGAAGTCGTAAACGACCCTACTGGCTTTGCAGACAGACAAATGGGGGAAGCCTTTGATCGCGTAATGAATCCCGATGGCGATGATGATCCGAATAATCCAGCTAATCATAATGAAAGCGGCAGTATATTCTCTGCTGTCGGAAAGTTGATTAAGGGTGACTTCGCAGGCGCAGCCAGCGCATTCTCCGGTGATGACGGATTTGGATGGGGTGATGGTGCCAAGCTAGGTGTTGTCGGAGCCATACTCATGGGAATATTTAAATTATTCACTGGGGACAAAGACGAGAATGAAAACGATGGTGGCTTCGACCTTATAAACGGTACGACAATCACTATAGGTTTAGCCGCATTAGCCTTCTTTAACAGAGGCTTCATCATGGAAAAGGTGAATGACTTTACAGGTGGTGATCAGGACAATACGTTCGATAACTCTGCTTTTGACATCGGCTAACGGTAAACAAACGCATACAATAAGGAAGTTTAGAGTAAAATGGGTTGGTGGTCTACATTAGGTGACAAAATCGCAGATATCAGCACAGACATTGCGTCTGATGTTGCTGATACTTTTGGTTCTGATGCTGAATGGGTCCAAGAAAACCAAACCAAACAAGACACAGAAGAGGCCGCAGAGGCCGCAAAAGACGCAGCAGAGGAAGCCGCCGAAACCGCCGCGGAAGAGGCAAGACTCGCCGCGATGACCCCCGAAGAACGTATAGAAGATCAAAAAGCCTGGTATAGTAAAGCCGGTTCATGGGTTACCGACACCGCGGCACCAGCCGTATGGAATGGTGGTGCTTATGTAATTGCCGTAGCAACACCAGCTGGCTATATCGCGGAGGCGACAGGCGCTGACTGGATGAGTGGACTGGCAGACCGTCATCGTAAGGCCAACGAATGGGGCGAAGGAATGAAGGAGCTGTTTGTGGAGAGCCCCGGAAGAGGCTTCGCACTTATGGGTCAAGGTATTGTCAACGGTGCATCCTCTACAGTCGGTTTTGTTGGTGATATTGGTCGTAATCTTGTTTTTGAATATACACTCCGCCCCATTGGCGCTGCTGTCTATAATTTAGGCATGGACGAAGAGAATAAAGCAAACCTCATATCAGATCGCACATTCTTTCAATGGACAGACGACCTGAATGCTACCTTACAAATAGAAAAAATATTTGATGAAGGCTCATATTTCGAGAATGAATCAGTGGCAACAGCTTTTGGCCGTATTCAAGCAACGATCATCAATGAAAACGGTGAAGAAGTTCCAAACCCCCATATGAGTCAAGAGATGACTCTACTTTACGGCCCACAAGCCGTCACAGAAGCACTTGCCTTCTGGGCTGTCGGCGCTGTAACAGCTGGTGTTGGTGGTGCGGCATTGGCCGCCTTACGCGTATCAAGTGTAGGTACAAGAGTTGTTCAAGTTCTGAAGAGCGTTGACATGCTGGCTGATGCTGCAAAACTTATCGACAGAGCGGGAAAAGCAGGACGAAGACTTGCTATTGCTGAAGAAAAACTTCTAGAGCTTAGAAATGCAGGTGCATCCCTAAGTCGAATTACAAAAGCAGAAAGTGCCGTTCAAAAAGCGCAAGGTGTCCTGCTCAAGGCAGAAGGTCTTGCCGGAACCGCAGCAACAGCAAATGCAGCAGAAGCAGGGAAAGCCCTAACCTCCGCGGAGGAAGCTCTACAAGCATTGAAAACTGCAGGCACAGCCTCTGCAGACGATATGGCAAGAGCCGAACTCGCCGTTCAGCAAGCTAAAAATGCAGAAATAGCCGCACAAGAATTGGTCCAACACACCGCAAACTTAACGAACACGGCTTCTGTAGCTAAAGCCGAAGAAGCGATAAGACTAACGGCTCAAACACAGTTAACAAGTACGGCAGAGACGCTTTCTGTTGCAGAAAGTAAATTAGCCAGCCTAAGAACAGCGGGCGGATCTGCTGACGATATCGCAAACGCAGAAATTGCTGTTGAGCATGCACAAAGGGCTGCCCTCGCTGCAGAAGAGTTTTTAGAAATTGCCACAACAAGAGCGGCCCTCACTGCAGAAAATTTTTCAGGAGTCGCCGCGACAGAAGCTCTTCAGACAGTAAAACAGGCGAAGGCTTCTTCTGTAACCATAGCCCAAGCTGATCAGACATTGACCAACATGCAACGCATTGGCAATGGCTTTGACGCTGGTTTTTACAAGGCAGGTAGCAGATGGCTCAACCCATTCTTTGACAAAACCGCTTTTGTAGCAGAGGTCGGTGGTGCAGGACTGGCATTTGGAATGGGTGTTAGTGCTGACCTTAAGAACACCGCGGCAGAGGTTGAGAGCAATACTGCCATGCGCGAAGCCACATCAACAACCCTTGTTGGTCAGCAAGACCAACGCAATGCAACAATTGGCCTAAGTCTGGAAGACCTCAATAATCTGAACAATGGCGTTCCCCTGACCGATCAGTTTAATCCGTCACGAATCGATAGCTCTTCCAATGCTGTAACGCCCTATTCCACTGATGGTGATGGCGGCCTTACGTCCACAGAGTTCAATAATCGTGTTGATGGTACAACCACAACGCTTGACCCTGCAAACGCCCCTGTATTCTCACTTACATTCGATACACCAGAGGAAGCACAGGCCGCGCGCGACACTCTTGGCACCAACAAATAACCAATACCGAAATTAAATTTGACAAAGCCCCTATAAATCCAGTATTATTCGAGTAAGCATAAAAAGAATAATAGTCTAGTGATAAATAGATAAGGGTGTAGAATTCCATGAGTGTGATTGACGATCTACTAAAACTTCTCAAAGCAAGTGACAATATTGCGGCTGACCTCGTGAGAGCGATAGAGCCCGTTTTGACCAGCCCTGCCTTTGATAATGCACTCACCGATGCCATCCGTAATGCCGATGTTGCAAACCTTGATGAAGCGATTGAGCAAATCCAAAAAACTGCTGCAGACGCAGAAGGCCTTACACACCAAGCAAGAAATTTCCTGACAGGTAATACTTTCAAAAGAACACTGGAAATACAGATCCATGGAACACGTTTCTTAGATGATGGGAATGCGCTACTCGCTCAAGGAAAAGCAATTGACCTTGATGCATTACGCGGAACATATCCAACTGTTTCCGACGAAGTTTTTAACAGCCTTAAGGTATCTGTCGATCTTAGAGAAGAAACAATTACCAGCTATGCTGGCAGCCTCGTTCAAAAATATCCAAATGCAAACACAGATGAGCTTAATGACTATGCTCGTGATCTGTGGGTTTGGGGGCAGAAGAAACAAACTCTTGGCGATGAATTTACAGAAGCTATGCCATCTGCACCTGCATCTATAGCAGATAACACAGCAGACGCCGGAAGAAACGCAGATAACGTTGACGCTCCAGCACCTGAAGCAACACCAAATGCCGGTAATGCAGATGAAGCAGCTCCTAATAATGCGGATAATGCCCGTAATGGAGATAACGGTGGTGATGTTAATGGCCCTGCGGCGCGCACAATAGACAACCTTAGTGATGTCGAAGCAACTAATCTTATTCCAGAATATAGAGCATCACGTATTCAGACCGCTATAAAATGGACACCTATATTGGGTAAAGTCGGTTTTAATGTTCAAGAAAGTATGCCTTACGAGGTTATGGCAAAACGTTATATTGAGCCAGTTATTACATTTGTTGACCAACAAATCAATGCAGGTGGTCTTGCAGCTAAAATAAACGCCCTTAATGCAGACCTTAAATCAGTTGGAAACGCATTGAGCCGTGGTGAAATATCAATGGTAGATGCTCAACAAAGCATGGCCGCGAAAGTCCGTACATTTTCAACAGAGAATGGCGACGACCTTGCTGCGCTTAGGGAAAATTTACGTGGTGTTCGCAAGGAGCTTGCAGAGCAAAAGTATCTATCTATTGCACCAGAAGAAGGGTTTGACCCCACTAAAGGCGTATTAGCACCGCACCTTACAGGACTATTAAGACCACAACTGGAATCACTAAGATCATTTGTTGATGATATTGACGATGTTACAAGATCACTAGTTAACCCGGATGATGCCTTACAAGGTTTTCTAGTAAGAGAAGCAAATGCAGCAGACGACCTATTAAACTCAGGTGCATCATTCAAACAACAAGCATCCTTGGTAAATACGCGTCTTGATAACCTACTAAAAATAGGATCCGTGTCTACGACTAGAATGACGCATATCAACCCTGATGGCAGCAAAGGTTTTGTTGAAGTCTACGATCGCGTTCAAAGAGCAATTATTGAAGGTGCTTATAACGAAAACGTCAGATCAACTGCTGTTATTAAACCATCAAGAATGCAGAACTCTGAAAACACTTTGATGCTTTCGCTTGCTGAGTTTAAAAAGTTAATGCAGGAAAATAACGGGACTGTCGACTGGACAGAACCTACGATCAAAAAGTTTATGGGGCAAATAGCCGCGTTTAAGGCTCTTGGTCAAGATCAGGACGCTGTATACTTAATCCGTTCTTTGCAATTCCAAAGAGGTAGAAGCTCAATAGAGGTGTTCCCGGATGGTGTTAAGGAATTAATTGACGGGAAAATTGACGCAGCAAAAAATGCATATGACGCACGTTTTTATGAAACAATTAAAGAAGCGGTAAATGCAACAGCACATAATAATCACTTCTTGAAACAACGTCACGTTTTACAGATATATGACAAACTGAGCTATTGGCCAAGAATGGCACGTAGATATGCTGGTGATGATCTGATCTCATACCCTGCAACAAACAGATTTGTTAAGGATCCTTTATTCCGTGCAGCGCACGAATCTCTTGCCTATGTGACAGGTGGACGGTCGGTACTTTCACCTACAGCAGACAATCCATTAAACAGAAACCTTTCATATAACGTGCTCTGGAATAAAGAGTATAGAGATGCCCTTCCTGAAGGTGCTGGTATTTTTAGAAAAGCATCGCACACAATTCAAGGAATCCCTCCCCTTGTTGCCTTGGGACGCCTTGGTTCGGGCGGTATCATGTCTCCCTTGGGTAAAACCCTCGCTACAGGCGGATTAAATACAACAACCGGCCGCTATATTTGGGGTGGTGCATTAGGTATTTCCGCACTTAGCTACAGCACAGAAAAAGTAACCGGTGTCATTGCAGATAATACTGGTGTGGACTGGCTACGTGGCTTTGATGGCGAAGGTGGCTTAGGCTTTGATATTCTTAATCGTCCGTTCCCAGCTGTCGTACGCACAGGTGTTGGCATGTCTGATCTGGTTCTTGATGATTGGATGCAAGTAAGCTCAGGCGCAGTGAGCGTTATGATGGGCGGAGCATATAGCGATGGTTTCGGCCTTGATGTTAGTGGTATTTATGATGCATATATGCCTGAATTCTTTACAGGCGACAACAGCACTCCTTTACGTTCAGGATCGATAGGATCACCTACTGCGATGCCGGCAAATCTTGACGATCTAAAAGATGGATCAGAAAATAACGCAGAAGCAGCAGAAGAAGCATATGAGGCTGTCCGTACGACATTGTCTGATTTAGCCGCACACCTTGTTGCATTTGAAACAGCACAAATGGCAGAACTTGACGCTCTTATTGGAACGTTCGACCCTGCATCTGCTGATTTTACAAAGTATACGGCACTGAAAACCGAATTAAACGGTAGATTGGCTCAGTATAACAATGAAGTTGTAGATGCTGTAAATGTCTTAGGGCCAGCATCTTTGGCGGCTCTTGACGCTGTTCAAACACAAGACAGCATTATTCAGGCAACCGATGCACAACTTGTCGCAACGCGCGCATGGACAGAGCAAGCCAGACACCTTAATGCACTAGCAGCGATAGAAGCTCAGGTTTCTGTCGAAAGCGCGAAGATGATCGCAGAGCTTGACGCAATGAAAGCAGGTATTCTGTCAAACGGTACTATTCCTGCAATCGTATTAACCCCTGCTGAACGCGCAGCAGCAGATGCAGTACGCATTGCCGCAGATGCAAAAGCAGCAGATGATGCAAGAATTGCAGCCGAAGCAGCAGCAGCGCTGGCACTGCAAAATGCAGCCGACGCGAATACAGCAGCACAAACAGCTTTAGCAGCCGATCCTAATAATGCAGCCCTACAGGCCGCAGCAGTGAAAGCACAAGCAGACTTTGACCTTCTTAACGTTGTAGAGATTGCACGCTTGAAAGCAGCCGAAGATGCAAGAATTGCAGCAGCAGCAAAAGCCGACGCAGATGCAAGAGCAGCAGATGCAGCAAGACTGGCCGCATTGACACCGGATCAACGCGCAGCCGAAGCAGCAGCAGTAGAAGCAGCAGCACGCGCCGCTGACCCATTATATGACGAGCATAAAGGTGCAGCAGCTTCTTTGACCGAAGCAACAGCATTCAGCTCTCGTATCGGAAAGCTACATGGCTCCGACACAGCAACAAACAGTGCAGCGTTCCTTGTGGCTGGCATGCAAACACAGCAAGCGGATAAGATTACAGCTCTTAGCGAAGAGATGTTCGACAAGGGTGATCATAACGCTGTTACCAACCTTAACGAGTTGCTTGCAAATGTGAACGGTAATAACCGCGCAGCCCAAGATATATTGACACAACTGGCTGCAAACCAAGCATCAGCAACAGCATTGCAAACACAAGTAAATGACCTTAATACTCAAATTCAAGGTATTACAGCCCTTTCAGGCAAAGGCAATGCACAAGGTCTTCTTGCAACGTTGCAAGGTAAAACAGATGCTCTTAAAGATATAAAAGAAGATTCAGAAGCTCTACATAAACAAATTGAACAACTTGTTTCAGATAATTCAGGACTAATACAAGCTAACCCTGAAGCAAAACATCATTTCGGAACTGGTGGTGCATTCTCAAGAGGTGCAATCGCAGCCGGTGGTGGTGAATATGGCCTTCTTAACCAATTCCTTGGCAGCGAAGCTGGCGGATCAAGTGTTATTGGTGGCTATTTCAATATGGCAGGAAGCAAGCTTAGAGACGGTATGGACTGGTGGAGTGAAGCAAAACGCGGCGCCAGAACACAAGGTGAAATGAACGGCTATAACCTAGCTGAACAAGGGTTTTTAGCATTCATGTCAATTGTTGCATTAAACAAAGTTGGTGAATGGACAGGAATGTCTAAAGGCGTGAAAATCGCTGCACTGATCGGTATTGTCGGATATTTCATCCACCGTTCCGGTGCAACCGGACAAGCAATGCGCGATAATGCGGATGCTCGTAATCCATTTGCACAAATCAACCCATCCCTACGCGGTCGTAATAATTTGCCAACCAATGTTCAAAGAAACACAAGTGCTTCAACAGGTAATACAAACGACACAACAGTAGAAGATAGAGTTGTTACTTTAAGAGATGCTAACGGTAATCCGGTTACACACCAATTACCATCTTCGGATCAACGTTCCATTACAGCCCAAGGTGAAAATGGTGGCGTACCACAAAATAATGTGGTTGATATCAGAACAGCACGCGAAGCGAGAGACACTGCAAATCAAACAGTTTCCACTGGCCAAGGCGATGGTAGCAATGTCATCAACTTTGACAACAGATCAGATTCAATGAGACTTGTTGCAAATGGCGAAACACCTGCCGGTGCTGATAACTTGATTACCTTCCCTGATATGGATGGTAACGATAGAAGTGTTGATGCACAGTCAATGGCATCATAATAATCGGAGCGAATCGGTTATGACTTCCCCTTTCACAGGAGTAATGTTATGATTTTGTTAAGTGTTAACCGCTATGATGGCTCTGAACACTTCACAAATATGCCATTTCTGGCGAGTCTGATTATGTCCGAGGAAGAAGAAAATAAAGAAAAAGAAACACCAACCGCCCCTCCCAGTATGGGAGATGATTGGGGCGCGGGTTTTGGTGCGGGTCGCACACGCTTATTCGATAATCCTACTGATTTTGACATTTATTGCGATAGAGAACGCGGCATTAACTATATTTTTCATGCGCCTGAATTGAACTGTACCATTGATTTTTTAGAATATGATCATGAAACACAGCGCATTACCGTTCAGACAAATGACCGCCAACGCTTTGATTTAGGAACAAAAATCCAATGGCTCGTCCGCCCTTACATCGCGAAAGAACAAAATTTGTTCATCATTCGAACAAAAGATGGACAAGCTATTGACGGGTTCGAAGTGCCGCTGAAAATTAAAGAGCCGGAAATACAAAAAACTTTGAATTAAGTGAAAAAAAATCGGGCTTTTTTAGCAAAAGCGTTATATAATAAGGACAAGTAAAAGAAATGAGACGATGAGTGAACATACAAGACAAAGTGGTGAAATTCCAGACAATGGTAACCTAACCGATTTTGTTTACGGTGTTGACGGAGATAGCAAACTTCATATCGAAGTTGCGGTAAAAGAAGATGGACGTTGTGCCGTTTTTTATAATAAACCGTTTAGAAATGATATTGCTTGGCTTGAATTTGATTTAGACACTTACAAGCTTGATTTTGTCTTAGACTGCGGTGAGATGCGTAATGCGGGAGTTGACCTTACAAAGGAAATGTCCAAATATATGCAAAATACTCATCAAATGTTAATGATTTTGCTGGATGATGATACAGGTGGTGCAAAAGAAGGTGCTTATGTCCCCC
>JQIA01000952.1_pt1 | contig 15413 bp, 12 predicted proteins | sample 811431 | NCBI WGS metagenome assembly JQIA01 (sample SAMN02998118, study PRJNA258478) | marine sediment metagenome | biome: marine; feature: seafloor; material: sediment; isolation source: oil-polluted sediment collected from 3 locations (0.5 km, 0.7 km and 0.9 km)... | place: USA: Gulf of Mexico ... | reverse complement strand
GATGTTATCTCTTTGCAGCCTGCCTTATGTTGATGTCCTGGTTGATGTGGGATCATTTTCGTCCCTGGCAATCATTTTACAATGAGTTCTTCGCGGGCCTGAGCATTGTATTCCTGAGTTCTGCCCTGTTTTTCCCTCTGTATCGCCGGTTTGTTGATATTACGGTGCCGGCATTGCTGTTATTTGCCATTGTACTCATTCCGATTTTCCAATATGCCTTTGGGCAAATTACCTTTTGGGGTGATTCCGCTGTGGCCGCGCTATATTTGGCGGGCCTGGCTTTATCTTACTGGGCCGGATGTCAAATCGGTAAGCAGCAACAGGGAAAGGTTGCTACTGTGGTTGCCGGAACTTTACTGCTAGGAGCCATGGTTTCCCTGTTTCTGGCGAGTTGTCAGTGGTTGGACATTTATCGAGGCTGGTGGGTGACGGGCTATGCTGCGGGGGGGCGGCCTTATGCGAACCTTGCGCAGCCTAATAACCTGGCGACTCTGTTTTGTCTTGGTTTGGTGGCTGCGCTGTATCTTCGCGAGGTTGGGAGCTTTGGCGGCTGGGTGACGGGCCTGATAGTGCTAATGCTGTTGGCTGGCATAGTAATAACGCGCTCGCGTATGTCCTATGTGTTCATGGTGGTAATTTTTGCCTGGGTACTATGGCAGAAAAACCGATTTTCCCTCAAATGTTCCTGGCTACAGCTTGTGATCGGTGCAGTGGTTTTTATGGGCCTGGTATGGGTTCGGCCTTATATTTCAGACTGGGTAGTGGTGATTGAAGGTGGGGGAGCGGTAGAACAAGGCCGAACGTACGACTCGGGTCGCCTGGTTATTTGGCAGCAGATACTGAGCGCAATTGGGCAGGCGCCTATGTTCGGCTATGGATGGGGGCAGGTGGTACATGCTCAGATAGCGGTGGCAACAGAACTTCCAAGTTACAGGGTGGTGGAGTATAGCCACAGTATAATTCTGGATATTTTTGTCTGGAATGGTGTGTTTGTTGGCGGTGTTTTACTGGTAGCGATGGGGTGGTGGCTTGTGAGCCGGATACTGCAGTGTCAGGACGTAGCAACCTGGTTTTTACTGTTAGTGATTGGCCTTGTCGGAGTCGACAGTTTGTTAGGTTTCCCTTTCGCCTATGCCTATTTCCTGCTACCGGTAGGGCTGTGTGCTGGCACGATTGATAGTGTCTGTAGAGGTAATCGATTAGTCAAGTTGAGGGTGCCGGGTTGGGTGCCTGTGGTGGTGGTGGTGGCCGGGTGGGCATCGCTTTCGTATTTGTTTATGGACTACCGCACGATGGAGTGGGATCACAGACAGATGCGGCTGGAAGGTAGAGGTGTGTCGGAGCGTCGGCCCAACGAAGAGCCCCGGGTGCGGTTGTTAACTCAATTGGCGGCGTACAACAGGTACGCAAGAACGCTCGCTACCGAAAACATGTCGGAGTCAGAACTGGTCTGGATGGGGGAGGTGGCGCATCGTTACCCCTACCCCCCGGCCTTATTTCGCTATGCTCTGGCGCTGGGTTTAAACGGGAAGCACGAAGAGGCGGAACTGGAGCTACGGCGGCTTAAAAATTTGCATGCGTCAATACGCTACGAAGAAGGCGTAGCAGGCTGGGAGATATTGTCCGCGCGTTATCCTCAGCTACGTCAGGTAACTTTGCCCCAGCCAGATTAAATACTTGTCTTTCAATAGCGATTGCGGTCGACCTTTGAATGCCGGCACATCAGTAGTGGCCTGGGAGCAGAGATCCGGGAGTAGCAGTCTTGCCACCCTGCGCTTAGTCGACTAATTAGATGAGTCGCATCGAATAATCCACGGCTCGGCAATGTTTGGTCAGGGCCCCGCTGGAAATGAAATCGATGCCAGAACCCCGATAATTTTTTACTGTTTCGTCATCGATATTGCCAGAAACCTCTAGCTCAGTGCGCCGGGTTCCTCTTTGATTGTCGCGCAGGGCGACGGCTTTTTTGACATCGCTCAAAGAAAAGTTATCCAGCATGATGCGCTCTGCTCCGGTGTCTAAGGCGTGCTGACATTCGTCCAGATTTTCTACTTCTATTTCCACTGGCTTGTGTGGCGAGACCACTCGCGCCAGGGCGATTGCCTTGCGGATGCCGCCACAGGCAGCAATGTGGTTCTCCTTGATTAAAAAGGCATCGTAAAGCCCCATGCGATGATTTTGACAACCCCCTACCTGGACAGCATATTTTTGCGCCAAACGCAGGCCAGGCAAGGTTTTTCGAGTATCTAAAATCGTGATGTCGCTATCTGAGACCAGACTGGAGTAGTGGCGAGCAACACTCGCCGTGCCAGATAGGGTTTGCAAAAAATTCAATGCGGCGCGTTCCCCAGTAAGTAAGGTGCGGGCCTTGCCGTTTAATTTACAAAGAGTCTGTCCGGCCGTAATTTCATCGCCTTCGGCTACGGTCCAGTCAAGACGTGTGTCGGGATCCAGCTGGGCAAAGACCTCGTTGACCCAGGGAATTCCGCAAATAACCGCATTTTCACGGGTGATAATGATTGCGCGCGCTTTATTTTCGACAGGAATGAGTTGCGCGGTGATATCGCCGCTTCCAATATCTTCGTCCAGGGCTCTGGCCACGTTGCCGCTGATATCCTGCTGGAGTTGTTGTGGATCAGTATTCATGTGGTGCCTTTCTATTCGAGGTCAGTATTGTGTGAGCTAATGCGTTTAATGTGTGTGTTTAGCCAGAGTTTGGGGTTCTTACGTGGTGGCCATTGTAACCAAGAGAGCGGCATCGTGATTTATTAAAAGGCCTGGAACGCGATAATCGAGGTGTTAATCGTAGTGTCGAATACCATATTACTTGACATTTCTTATGTTTAGTCAGAGGATTACACTATAACACCATGATTTTAATTGAAATGATGAGCGTGCTTTTGTCCTTTTCCCGGAGCCAAAAATCTTGATAGAGCAAAGCCAAACTCTCGTTCTGACAGGTGCGTTACGCATGCTCGCAGATCGGCAGCGTTTGTTTTTGACGGAAGGCCTGGAACTGACACTGGCTCGGGTCAATCAGACCTTTTTCGATATCGCTGACTCAAGCCCCGAGGCAGCGCTACAAACTAACTATTTTGATGCCATGAAAGTGCTGAGTGCTCAGCGTAAACACATACAGATGGACGTTGTTGAGCGGGTTTTCGAAGCTTTTTCTGCCCTGATGATTGCAGGAGCGAGTTCCCCAGGTTTAGGGGAGGCGGATTCTAGTGGACACCTGAGTTTAGATAAACTCGCTTTGGTGGAAGATGATGAGCTGGAGGCGATTATCGTGATGGATACCATGGTGTCCATCGCAAGGAATAATCTCCATTCAAGAGGTTCTTCGTTCACCGGAAGATTAACCACGGTGCTGGGTCGCGTTCTGGATCCGTCGTCTTCTCCTTTCGATCCCGAGTATCTGGTGAATTGCTTCGATTCCTGTAGTCGCCAGTTGGGGCTGGGTTTGCAGCCCCGGATTAGTTTGCTCAAGTTATTTGGGACGGTTGTGCTGGCGGGTTTGCCCGATTTTCTTGAAGAGAGCGATGCGCTACTGGAAGGTTTGGGTGTTAAACCGACATATCTTGATGACTCGGTTGATGACTTGGTCGAAGAGGAGGAAACACCCGAAAATGAGCCTCTTCCTGAGGAATTAGTCTCTACCCCCCCGGGCGTCGCAAGCGACAGCGCACACGGTATTTTAGATCGGGCAAGCAGTCGTTTGATGTCTGAGCTGCCCGAGTCTATAAAAGCCCAGGTCGCTGAAGCCTCTCAGGACGTTGAGTACCCACGCTTGAGTGTGGCAGTTACCAGGCTGCTACAGGTGGGAAATGTCGAGGCAGCGAATACCGGGCCGAGTAGTATTCACGAGCAAATTGGCGATGAGCTGGCTCGGCGGGGGCAGAGTTTTGAAGATTTACATCCACTGGACCGACACCTGATCGATTTAATGGATACCTTGTTTGAACAGGCAGGTAAGCGTCAGTGGTCGTCAGCGGTACTTAGTGATTTACTTGGCAAGGTGGAATTGCCGGCGGTAAACCTGGCCGTTAGCGATGCTGCTTTTCTTGATCGCGAATATCATCCGGCAAGACGTTTGTTTAATGAGCTCGCCGCGGTGGCCAGTCATTTTCAGGCGGGTAGTGAGCCTGTGGCCGATCCCTTATATCAAAAAATTGAAGAGGTTGTGGGGTGTTTACGCGGTGTTCAAAATGATACTCGTCGCCTGACGGATTTGTTGTCGGAGTTTATTGAGGCGGCCGAGAAGGACAGGCTTCGTTGTGCGCGCTTGAGCGCGCGTACGATGGAGGAGGTGCTGGCCAAAGAGAAAACCAATAAATCCTATGAGCAAGTAGAGCAAACCTTGAAGTCCCGGGTCTGTGGTGGTGGACAACCTCTGTTTCTCATCGACTTTGTCGAGCAGGCCTGGTGCAAAGTACTGTTCCTGGCTTACGTCAAACACGGCGTGGACTCTCCTGAATGGCTTACGGGGGTCCACCTGCTGGATCAGCTTGTGGGTTTGGTGGGTGACCCCGAGTCTGCAGACATGGAGTATGTTCGGAAATTGTTAGCGGCTCTGGAAACATCGCTTGAGCACATTGCCTACGACAGGTTTGAATCGTCTCGACTGTTGCGTCAGGTTAAAGATTTTTTTGTGGCAGGCGATACAGAGTCTTCGCTTATTGTGCTGGAGAAAGGAGAGGCCAGGGATGCGGAGCAATATTTTGCTCAGGTGCTGGTTAATTCTCTGGACCTGGCAATACCTGGCGAACCTGGCTTAATGGAGGAAGATCTGGCGGCTCAATTAGCGGATAGAGACCTGAGCCGAGTTGATTCTATTACTCAGGGTAGCTGGGTGGAATTCCGAAACGTAGTTGGGGAACCTGTTTGCGGCCGTTTACTGGGAGTGATTCCATCGTCCGACAAGTTTGTCTTTGGCGATAGGGTGGGTAATAAAGTAGCGGAAGCTCATCGCTATCGTTTGGCTTTAGCCATGAAAGAAGGAAACCTGGTGCTGCTGGATAACTCGCATTTGTTCGATCAGGCACTGTCTGAAGCCTTCGAGCTTGTGCGTCAAAAAGCGGGTTAATCTGATGATGGAGTGTGAGGTTTACGAAACACTTACGACAGGTTTCTATAAGCTTTACGTAAGATAAGGGGAGCCATGACAAAAAAAATAGTGGCTGATATTGGCTCCAGGCGAGGTTCTGAGAGTGCGGGTGTCACAATCACTGCCGAGGGCTGGTGTCTGAATGTTCGTCGAGTACCTTCTCCAAACTGCAGTGCGCGGCTTAATGACCTGATTGCTGATGACCAGGCCCCGGCCGAAACCGAGATTTCTTTGTTGGTCATTCATAATATTTCGCTTCCGCCAGGCGAATTCGGAGGCCCTTATATTGAGCAACTATTTACCAACTGCTTATCCCCACAGGTTCATCCGTATTTTGTTGATATATCCGGGCTGGAAGTCTCTGCTCATTTGTTGATTGATCGTCAGGGTGAGTGTGTTCAGTTTGTCTCCTTTGACGAGCAAGCCTGGCATGCAGGCGAATCCTGTTTTGACGGGCGTCATCACTGCAATGAATTCGCTATTGGAATTGAGCTCGAAGGCACCGATACCTCGGGCTATACTGATCTCCAGTATGCTGTGTTGGCTAAGGTGACTCGGGCCTTGCGAGATCGTTATCCTGCCATCACGCGAACGCGTATTGTGGGGCATAGCGACATTGCCCCGGGCCGTAAGACCGACCCTGGCCCTGGGTTTAACTGGCAACAGTTTGAGGCCCTTGTGGGGTCGTGAGTCGAAAGTGGTTGTGGTTAAGTGGATAGGTAAGTGGATCGCTAACTAGGTTTTCCTGCTTGAGAGCGAGGTGACAATATGGAATTCATTGCATTACTACTGGCATTGCTGGTGTTTTATTACCAAAAAATACCCGAGCGCCTGCGGGAAGATGACTGGTATTTAGAGTGGTATAGCAGTCTGACGTTCTTGCCCAGTGGCATCCCCCGATTATTCGTTACGCTGGTTCTGCCTGTTATTGGTCTGGATTTACTTCTGAGGTTTGTCCATGGCTGGATGTTTAGCCTGCCCTCATTGCTGATCGCAGTGCTCGCCCTGCTGTACAGCTTTGGTCGTGGTGACTTACGCGATGAATTACGCACTGTAGCTGAGGATGCCGAGCGTGAGGATATGCAGGGTGTCTATCATCGAATTGAGACACTAACGCCCGCTGAGGAAGTCTCCAGTCTGGATGTGAACGATGCCGAGGCCCTGTCGGGGCAGGCGATTAAATCTTTGTCCTACCGCTTTTTGGAACATATGTTTGCGGCTCTGTTCTGGTTTTTCGTGCTGGGACCAGCCGGGGCGCTACTTTACCGCTTACTGTGGGTTTCGGCTCAGGCTCAGGTTCAAGTTCCAGATCAGGTTGCGGATACAAACGACAGTAATGACTTTGATCCGGAGGGCTCAGTAGAGAATCGTCTGGCTCGACATTGGCTGTACTGGCTTGAATGGTTGCCGGTACGGGCCCTGGGTTTGATTTTGGCAGTGGTGGGTAACTTTAGCGATTGTGTTGAAATCTGGCTGGAGTCTCTGGTGAATACGGAATCAAGCTCCCGTTTGCTGGGAGCTTTTGTGGCAACGTCGTTTACGGCGGATGCTATCGATGCCGACCTCACGGAGAAGAGCAGTGATCATGTGAGGGGAGCTCTCCTTGCTGCCCGAGTGCGTGGCCTGCAACCCTTGTTTTTTCGCTGTGTCTTAGCCTGGTTGGTCTTTGTAGCAGTGCTTGTCGTGTCTTTTTAGTGGAGTTGGTTAGTGGAGCTGAGTTCGTGTTGGCGAATGGAGCTTTGTTTTGGGAAGCTTGTGTTCTAACAGGCTGAAGCGCTAGCAATACTTAAGTTCTGGGAAACTTATATCCTGGAAGGCCTAAGGTTTTGAGATCCAGGGTACATCGCCTCCATCACGTGCGGCTAGAACGCGGGCGATAATAAATAATAAGTCTGAAAGACGATTCATATAGCGCAGTATTTCTGACGGTAGTTTATCGCGTTCATTTGGGGCTTTGCTCAAAGCAACAATACAGCGCTCGGCGCGTCGGCATATCGTGCGGGCCACATGAGCGCTTGCTGCAGCGGTGTTTCCGCCAGGCAAAATAAATTGTTTGAGTGGCATGAGCGTGCTGTCGAACGTATCTATATCATTTTCAAGAAGGTCGATATCGGCTTGAGAGAGTGCGGATTTTGCAGCCGCCAGGGCAGCACCTATATCAAATAAGCGATGCTGCACCCGGATGAGTACCGGCCGTAAGGCTTCGTCGTCAGGTAGGAGAGACAGCAGAAGGCCGATATGGGCATTGCACTCATCAACACTGCCGATAGTCTCTATCCTAAGGCTGTCTTTTTGGCTTCGACTGCCGTCGGCTAAGCCTGTGCTCCCCAGATCTCCGCTACGAGTGTAAATACGAGTCATGTGAATCCTCTCGCTCAGACTTGCTTTGAAATCGCGCTCTCGTTCCAGGGGGCGACTTTAAATAATAAGAGCATGCCGGGTATGGCACATAGGGCGCATAAGTAAAAAAACGGCTCCCATCCGACCGCTTCAACAAGATATCCGGTGCCGGCATTAGCGACAGTCCGTGGCACGGCCGTCAGGGCGGTCAATAGGGCGAGTTGTGTAGCACTGTGGGCGCGGCTGGTGGTTCTTGCAATAAACGCAATAAATGCGGCGGCACCAAGGCCAACGCCGAGGTATTCAAAACCGATTACCAGAGCCAGCAACCAAAGCCCTTCGCCGATATGGGCCATCAAAGCAAAACCCAGAATAGAAATTAGCTGCACCACCCCGAATATCCAGAGTGCCCGATTGATACCGATTTTTACCATCAGGATGCCGCCCAGAAGGCCTCCAATAATCATTGGCCACAGGGCAGCATGTTTTGCGATCAGGCCTATCTCTTTTAATTCAAACCCCATATCAAGGTAAAAAGGGGTCGCCAATGCTGTGGCGAGGTTATCGCCAAGCTTATAGAGGAACATAAAGCTCAATATCAGCAAGGCCTGAGAGAGGCCGAGGCGTTGAAAAAATTCGCGAAACGGATCGATCACTGCAGCTTTCAAGGTGTGTGGCGCTGGCGAGGAGTGTGTCGGTTCTCGAATGGACAGGGTGAGGATAATTGCGACGAGCATAAATGCCGAAGTAATCAAAAACACCAAATTCCAGGGCAGGTAATCGGCAAGGATGAGCGACAGTGAGCCGGGTACCAAACCGGCAATTCGGTAGGCGTTAACATGAACGGCGTTACCCAGGCCTAACTCAATATCCGGTAAAAGTTCACGGCGATAGGCGTCAATAGCAATGTCCTGGCTGGCGCTTAGGAAGGCGATAAAGCTGCATAGCCCGGCGAGAGGCCAAAGTTGAGTGGTGGTGCTAAATTGTGGCAGTAGGGCAATGCTGATGAGTAGACCAGTCTGGGTAACCAGCATCCAGCCACGTCGCCTGCCAAGCAGGGGTACGGGGTATCTTTCCAGTATGGGTGACCAGAAAAATTTCCAGGTGTAGGGCAGACCGATCAGGGTAAAGAGGCCTATCTCTTTTAGACCTACGCCTTCGGTGCGAAGCCAGGCGGGTACCAGCGAAATTAAAATGTAGAGCGGCAGGCCGGATGCAAACCCAGTGAAAATACAGATTAGCATTCGTCGGTTGAAAATGACCGTGCGTAGCGCCTGCTTACTTATGGTGTGCTCGTCGCGGTGAGCAGTGTCATTGGTGTCGCTATTCAAAATTGGTGTCGCTATTCAAAGTAGAGGGTCGCAATCAGTCTGGGTGGTTAAGAATTTGAGGATCAGGAGTCCTCACCTCTCAACCCTAAACTATTTAGGCCCGTGTCGCCAAGTTTGCTAAGGGCTGAGAAGAGTTAAGGTGCTTGAAAGTCGTATCATCAGCCCCATGTTCTAAATATAGCAATTGATGCTGATTCGTATAGGGGTTTTTTCTTTGCGCCTACTGCTAGTACTTTTTATCGTGATGCCGGTGCTCGAGATGTGGGTGCTGATTGAGGTGGGCGGCATTATTGGTCCCTGGCCTACCATAGGACTGGTCTTGTTGACCGCTGCGGTGGGTTACAGCTTGTTGCGTCAACAGGGGTTTTCCACGCTGAGGCGAGGTCAGCAGCGTTTGCAGCAAGGCGAGCTGCCTGCTCAGGAGATGATTGAAGGTTTGGCGCTTGCGGTCTCTGGAGCCCTGCTATTAACTCCCGGGTTTGTGACGGACACCATCGGGTTTTTGGGGCTGGTGAGCCCCCTGCGAACACTCTTTGCTAACCGCCTTTTGTCGCGCCTGGGGAGTATGGACGGCATGGGGGTGCAAGGTCGTACTTTTACGGTCGATAGCGCTGATGAGGGTTTTCGCTCGTCCACCCAGACTCACATTTATGGTTCTACCCAGAGCGACTCCCGACGTTCTCGCCCCCCTGGTGGAGAAGGCGCGAATGGAGCTGCGCGAAAGGGCCATACCTACGAGGGTGAGCTCGATAAAGACGATAGTTCGGATTAAATGGATAAATAGGTGAATTTTTTCTGTGGAGCCCTTGTATTCCCAGGAGCTGTCACCAGATATGGCAAGGATTCCGGCTAGCCCGGAGTGTTACAGCAAACAACCCAAGTAAATAATTAAAGACAGGTGGAGAAAGTCGAAATGAAAATTCGTCCCTTACAAGACCGTTTGGTCGTTCGTCGTAGTGCAGAAGAAGAAAAAACCGCTGGCGGTATTCTTTTGCCCGGATCGGCACAGGAAAAACCTAATCAAGGTGAAGTGATCGCTGTCGGCGTTGGCTATTACCTGGAGAATGGAGATGTACGCCCGCTGGAAATTAAAGTGGGTGACACGGTAATGTTCGGCGCTTATGCAGGCAACAACACCGTTGAAGACGATGATGGCTCCGAGCTAATCATCATGCGCGAAAGCGACGTCCTCGCCGTGGTAGTTTAAGGCTACCCGACGAACCTATAGATTAACGATTAAGTATTAAAGGAAGGAAAAATCATGGCTGCTAAAGACGTGAAGTTTGGTGATTCCGCCCGGCATAGAATGCTGGCTGGTGTTAATGTATTGGCCGACGCGGTTAAGGTAACTCTTGGCCCTAAAGGTCGCAATGTGGTTTTGGATAAAACTTTTGGTGCCCCTACGGTCACTAAAGATGGTGTGTCTGTTGCTAAGGAAATCGAGCTGAAAGACAAGTTCGAAAATATGGGCGCGCAGATGGTGAAAGAAGTTGCCAGCAAGTCTTCGGATGAAGCCGGTGACGGAACTACGACGGCAACAGTACTGGCTCAATCGATCCTTAACGAAGGCCTGAAGTCTGTGGCTGCGGGCATGAACCCGATGGATCTTAAGCGCGGTATTGACCTGGCGGTAACGGCAGCAGTTGCACAAATTGCCAAGCTGTCCAAGCCTTGTTCATCGTCAAAAGAGATTGCTCAGGTGGGCACTATTTCTGCCAATAGCGATACTCATGTCGGAGAAATTATTGCTGAAGCCATGGATAAAGTCGGTAAAGAAGGTGTTATTACCGTTGAAGAAGGTACCGGGCTCGAAAACGAACTCGATATTGTAGAAGGTATGCAGTTTGACCGTGGTTACCTCTCGCCTTACTTTATCAATACGCAGGAAAGTATGAGCGTTGAGATGGAGACTCCTTTTATCTTGCTGGTTGACGCTAAGATCTCCAATATTCGTGAGCTGCTGCCTTTGCTGGAAGCCGTTGCTAAAGCGGGCAAGCCGCTGGTTATCATTGCTGAAGATGTTGACGGTGAAGCTCTGGCTACTTTGGTGGTCAACAATATGCGTGGCATCGTGAAAGTTGCGGCCTGTAAGGCTCCCGGCTTTGGTGATCGTCGTAAGGCTATGTTGCAGGACATCGCTGTATTGACTGGCGGTACGGTGATTTCTGAAGAAGTTGGTCTGGATCTCGAAAGTGCGACTCTCGAACACCTGGGTCAAACTAAACGAATCAGCGTTACCAAAGAAAGTACTACTCTGGTTGATGGTGTCGGCACCGCGAAGGAAATTAAAGCTCGCGTTACTCAAATTCGTGCAGAAATTGACAATACGTCTTCCGACTACGATCGCGAAAAACTGCAGGAGCGTTTAGCCAAGCTGGCTGGCGGTGTTGCGGTGATCAAAGTAGGCGCAGCCACTGAAGTAGAAATGAAAGAGAAGAAAGCTCGCGTTGAAGATGCCTTGCACTCTACTCGCGCTGCGGTAGAAGAAGGTGTTGTACCTGGTGGTGGTGTTGCTCTGCTTCGCGTGATCAAGTCCCTTGCCAAACTCGAGGGTGCGAACGCCGAACAAACCGTTGGTATCGGTATCGCGATGCGTGCACTGGAAACTCCTTTGCGTCAAATCGTTGAAAACTGCGGTGAAGAAGGCTCTGTTGTTGCCGACAAAGTTAAGCAAGGCAAAGGTAACTACGGTTATAACGCAGCTACTGGCGAATACGGCGATATGATTGCGATGGGTATTCTCGATCCTGCCAAAGTGACTCGTACTGCTCTGCAGGGTGCGGCGTCTATTGCTGGTCTGATGATTACGACTGAAGTCATGGTTGCTGACTCAGCCGATGAATCAGACGGCGGTATGCCAGCCGGCATGCCCGATATGGGCGGCATGGGTGGAATGGGCGGCATGGGTGGAATGGGCGGCATGATGTAAGCTGTTCTTCCCCTGGGAAGCCATAAAAAAACCCGCACAAGTTGCGGGTTTTTTTATGGCTGAACTGTTTTTGTCTGGAAGGGAATCTTCGCTAGATGGTTTTTATTGTCTTCATTTAGGATTAGAATAGGTGCGATTAGGCGAGTGGCTACGACAAACTCTCCAAGCTATCAGCATCCAAACTAATATCACATGATATTAATCAATAAATCGGCAACATAATAAGGTGGTTATATGGAAGTCATGGATTTTGTTAATTTTTTATTTCGTTGGGCACATTTGTTGGTAGGCATCACCTGGATTGGGTTTTTGTACTACTTTAACTTTGTTCAGGGCGCTTATTTTAAAGAAGCAGGCCCCGAAGCCCTGTCCGATGCAAAAGCTAAATTGGCGCCCAGGGCGCTGTGGTGGTTTCGCTGGGGCGCGATGCTGACCTTTCTCACCGGTGTAGTGCTGCTGGTTGGCGTGACCCAGCTAAATGTTCTCAATGATTTCATTGTGGTAGGGGCTTTACTCGGTACCTTGATGTTTTTGAACGTGTGGTTAATCATCTGGCCGAATCAGAAAATAGCCCTGGGTTTAGTCGAGGGTGGAGATGGCCCGGCGGCGGGTGCTAAAGCCTTGTTGGCTTCGCGCACTAATACGCTTTTCTCGGCTCCTATGGCTTACTTTATGCTGGCTTCGGCCCACATGGGTTATGGAGATCATCGCTTGTCTGCCGAAGGCGCAGGCATGGGTTTAATTGTGGCTCTGGTTGTTGTCGTCGCCCTTGAGGTGAATGCGATAGTGGGCAAGCAGGGACCGATTACTACGGTTAAAGGCGTGATAATCAGTAGTTTTGTACTCACAGCAATCCTGGCGGGTTCGCTGCACCTCTTGTAAGAGGGTTGAGTTAAGAAACCGGCCTGTTGGCCGGTTTTTTTTCGTCCAGAGTTTGCGTCCACTGGGTATTTTGTTGTCTACTTCGCAGAGTTTTCGAGGTGTGAGGCAGGACAAAGGTGCAGACCTTTTCCGAGCTAATGTATTAACTATGGCTGGTGAGTAATAAGGAATATGGAAAAAAGAGAACCCGTCTTCGGACAGCGAGATGAATTCCCTCTGGAACCGCAAAATGCGGAATCCGATATAGCCCGGGGCGAAGTAGTAAATTCCCGGGGCAGCTCGGGAGGTGGGGGAAAGACGGATCAGGGGGCTGGATTCTGGAAGATGCTGGTACTGGCTCTGGTACTGGGCTTGCTGGCAGTGGGATGGTTCGCGTGGAACCAAAGCCGGCAACAGGCTGAGCTGCTGGCTGCGTTTGAGGACCTGTCGTCAAAAATAACATCGACGGATGAGTCCCTGAGTCAGTCTGGCGCGGCTTTATCCATTCGACTAAAAGAGCAGTCAGACGAACTGGAGAAGCACTGGTCAGAGATTAAGAAGCTGTGGGGCGTGGCTAATGATCGTAATCGTAAGGCGATCAAGGAGCAAAAGACAGCATTGACTGAACAGGCGAAAGCCCTGAAAAAAGCGAAGGCCGCAATGAACACACTTTCTAGCAAGGTCGCCAAAGTTCAAGGGCAGGTTCAGGGGCAGGCCCAGGAGCTGAAGAGTAGTGATCTTGTCGTTAGTGCCGAATTTGAGGATTTGCGGAGTGAGTTAAAAGCGCTTAGCTCCAGTGTTAGCCGCTCGGAAAAACAAGTCAACACACTACGTGATGAAATGGCTAACAGCCTTAGTGACAGAGAAAAATCGATGTCTGCAATGGATACGTTTCGACGTCAGACTAACCAGGAATTACAGGCGCTTCAGGAGCAATTAGCGCGACCCTAGCTTAGAGTTAGAGCTCCTCTGGGATAATAAGCTGGAATAGCTCGTCACTATTCGCTTGAACTAAATGTGTTAATCAGGAGATTGAACAATGGCAGTGATTCGCCAGAAAGACTTAATTCAAAGTGTTGCGGACGCTCTGCAATTTATATCTTACTACCACCCCCTTGATTTTATTCAGGGTGTGCATGAGGCCTACTTGCGTGAGGAGTCGCCCGCGGCAAGGGATGCTCTGGCTCAAATTTTAGTGAATTCCCGAATGTGTGCGCTGGGACATCGACCCATTTGTCAGGATACCGGGATTGTCACCGTGTTTTTGAAGATCGGTATGAACGTGAGCTGGGAAGGCGAAATGGCGGTGTCGGACATGGTGAACGAAGGTGTTCGACGTGCCTACCTACAGCCCGACAATATCTTGCGTGCCTCAATCCTTGATGATCCCGATGGGGCACGAAAAAACACAGGTGATAATACGCCTGCGGTGATTCATTACGATATTGTTCCCGGTGATACGGTCGAGGTCCAGGTGGCGGCCAAAGGTGGTGGTTCTGAAGCCAAAGCTAAATTTGCCATGCTTAATCCCTCTGATTCGGTGGTGGACTGGGTGCTGGAACAGCTGCCTAATATGGGTGCAGGCTGGTGCCCCCCCGGTATGCTGGGTATTGGTATCGGCGGCACCGCCGAGAAAGCGATGGTGATGGCCAAAGAAGCTTTGATGGATCCGATCGATATTCAGGATCTACGTCAGCGGGGCGCCAGTAATCGCGCCGAAGAATTGCGGCTAGAGTTGATGGATAAGGTCAACGATCTTGGCATTGGCGCTCAGGGTCTCGGAGGTTTGACCACAGTACTCGACGTTAAAGTGAAGGATTACCCCACCCATGCGGCGAACAAACCGGTGGCAATGATCCCCAATTGTGCGGCAACGCGGCATGCCCACTTTACGCTAGACGGTTCTGGCCCAGCGCAGCTCACTCCGCCCAATTTAGATGACTGGCCCGATGTGGCCTGGGAAGTTGGGGACGACGTACGTCGGGTGAATCTCGATGAGCTTACCGCTCAGGATATTCTCGACTGGAAACCAGGCGAGACGGTGTTGCTCTCCGGTAAGTTATTAACTGGCCGGGACGCAGCCCATAAAAAAATCACCGATATGCTAGCCGCGGGGGAGCCTTTGCCAGTAGATTTCCGCAATCGCTTTATTTACTACGTTGGGCCGGTAGACCCCGTCGGAGAGGAAGTAGTTGGGCCAGCGGGACCGACAACGGCAACCCGAATGGATAAATTCACCCGTACTATGCTCGAAGAAACCGGACTGATTGGTATGGTCGGTAAAGCTGAGCGTGGCGTCCAGGGTATTGAAGCGATTCGGGACAACAAAGCCGTGTACCTGATGGCGGTAGGTGGTGCTGCTTACCTGGTTTCAAAGGCGATAACGGGCGCTCAAGTTCTTGCTTTCCCGGAACTGGGTATGGAGGCGATTTACGAGTTTGAAGTGTTGGATATGCCCGTTACCGTGGCGGTCGATAGCCGTGGTGAGTCGGTACATGTTACTGGGCCGAAACATTGGCAGGCGGTGATTGAAGAGCGCCATTTGGAAGTCAAATAATTTGTAGGACTTTCCCTACAAAGAGGACTGGTAAGATGGGCTAATCAAAACACTGTAAAATGGTCCAAAAGCGGAGTAAAATAATTGCGTTTTCCGTAGGCTCCTGAGTTGCGGAGATAACAACGGGTGTTTTGTACTTGCAGGTAAGGCCTGCCCGTCATGAGATGCGCTATTAGGCCACTGGATTTGGCGAATTCTAAAAAGAATGAAAAGGGTGAGATACATGAAAATCATAAACACTATAGTTAGCGCAGCGGTCATCGCCGGCAGTTTGACTATTGGTACGAT
>JQIA01000950.1_pt1 | contig 15428 bp, 16 predicted proteins | sample 811431 | NCBI WGS metagenome assembly JQIA01 (sample SAMN02998118, study PRJNA258478) | marine sediment metagenome | biome: marine; feature: seafloor; material: sediment; isolation source: oil-polluted sediment collected from 3 locations (0.5 km, 0.7 km and 0.9 km)... | place: USA: Gulf of Mexico ... | reverse complement strand
GAACAACTCCTTCCTGAGAAAAATAACCAGCAGAAGCATAAAATGAAGTATTGCTTTTCAAGGGAGAAGCAAAAGAGAAATTATAGCTTTGGGTATAACCCGTTCTGAAAATTTCATCTTGCCAATCTGTATCAGTACCGTCCCAGTTAATAAAAGAGGCAGGTAGTTCATAATTTGTGTTCCCTCGGTCGCCAGGACCTATTGGGTCATTAATTGACGCTCCAGGAACCGACGATAAATAATTATTGTTTCTGGCATCTGTGGTGTAATCTATTAACTCTTTTGCGTTCATTAAGTCAATTTTGTTAGCTACATTTTGAACACTAAAAAAGGAATCAAAGGAAAATACACCTTTATCGTTATTAGCTCCTTTTTTTGTAGTAATAAGCACGACTCCATTACCTCCTCTAGATCCATAAATTGCCGTTGCTGATGCATCTTTTAAAATATCGATAGAGGCAATATCATTTGGATTTATTGTCGCTAATGGATTTACTGGTGGTGCTTGGAAACTCACCCTTCTTCTTGCGATAGTACCTTGAATGCCTGCAGAAGCGGCGAGGTTTTTAGAAATAGGAATCCCATCTACTACAAATAACGGATCGTTACCTGCAGAAATAGATCCAGAACCACGTATTCTAATGTTTGGACTTGACCCAGGCTCTCCCGATACCTCTTGTACTTGTACCCCAGCTACTTGGCCAATGATAGCATTTTCTGCACTTATAACAGGGATATTCGCAATGGTCGCAGAACTTATAGAAGCGACCGAACCCGTAACTTTTTTCTTAGACAATGTACCATAACCAATCACCACTACTTCATCTAAGGCAGCTGCATCAGCAATCATTGTTACCTGTATCGTAGTCTTTCCTACAATATCAATTTCCTGAGTCCTAAAACCAATATAAGACACGATAATAACATTAGCATTATCAGGTATTTCAATAACAAAGTTTCCATCAAAATCTGTTTGTGCTCCTTTCGTGGTTCCTTTGACTACTATGCTTGCACCAAGTAATGGAACACCATTTTCATCCTTAACTATACCTTTTAATTCCGTTTCCTGCCTTTTTTTAATTGTAGAATTTTGAAATAGTTTTTTACTGCTTTTATTAATAACAACTTGTCTGTCATTAATACTATAATCTAAATCAGTATTTAAAAATGCTTTATCTAAAACAGTGGAAAGTAAAGCATCTTTAAACTGAAGTGTAATCTTCTCTTTTTTGTTTAAAACATTGTTTTGGTAAAAAAATATAAATTCACTTTTACCTTGAATTTCTTTAAATAAATCTTCAAGGCTTATGTTATTAACGTCAATACTAATTTTAGTCTGTGAGTAAGAAGAATCTGCATAAACAGAGCTAAGACCAATAGTTATTAATAAGAGAAATATTCTCATAATAGTTAGCAAATAATACCTTAAAGATTTTAATCCCCTAAAAGGCTTAAGGTTAACATTTTTATTCATAATTTTGATTTTTAGAGTTAATATTACTGTATGATACAGTGATGTTAAAATTTAGCCAGAAGATGTTCGCCCATCTTCTGGTTTTTTTTTAATTACTGAAGGTTATTTTATTTCATATAACTTGTCGTTTTAGTTAATAATTATTTTATTTTCTTCTGTTATAGTATATTCAAATTTTGTTGTTTTTTTAATGGTATTAAGTACATTTTCTACATTAAATTTCACATCCAGCGATCCCGAAAATTTCTTATTTGCCAATTCTTTGTTTTGTATTACAATATTTATATTGTAATACTTAGACACTTTTTTCATGATAGAAAGCAATGAATCGTCCTTAAAAATAAAAATGCCCTCACGCCAGGAAAAGTACTTTTCAATTTCAACTTTTTTTGTTTCAATTTCATGGCTTACTTTATTGTAACTAGCCAGTTCTCCCGGAGTAATTTTTATGCTTTTATTTGATTTAATTAAAGCATTACTTTTAAAATTAATTTGAACGCTACCACTCTTAAGTATGGTACTTATAGAATTATCATAAGCATAATTACTTACATTGAAAACAGTACCTAACACCTCTATTTCGTGATTATTTGCTTTAACTATAAATGGATGGCTCTTATCATGAGTGACTTCAAAAATACCTTCACCTTCCAGATAAACCTCCCTATTTTTCCCTGTAAAAGAAACAGGAAATATTAATTTTGAGCCAGAATTTAGCCAAACTTTACTACCGTCGGCCAATTCAATTTCAGAACGTTTACCATAAGGAACAATTAATGTATTAAAAACAAGCTTTTTGCTTTTTGAAGTTCCTTGATAAACAGATTTAAAGTTTCCAATCTTAACTTCTTGTCCATTTTTAGAATATGATATAACGGCGTTGTTTTCAGCTATTTCAAAATTTTTATTATCACTTAAAATAAGTTTTACATTTTGAAGAGTTTCTATGTTATCTTGCTCTAAGGTTTTTACGAAATTCTCAATTGGTGAGGTATTAAATATTATATTTTTAGATATGCCTATCGACATTAGTACAACAATAGATGCTGCAGCTACGCCAATACCATATTTAGTACGACGCTTTCTCATAATATAAGAATATATAGAATTGGTGATTCTATCTTTTAATTGGCTTTTTTCAGTATTTGAAATATCCATAAAATTCATTCGCTTGGAATTTCTTTGGTCCATTGTATAATTTTTAGTAGGCTATAACTTGATTAATTTGGTTGGGATTACTTATAATAATGTGCTCTTATATAAACATAAGTCACAGGTAGTGGTTATATAGACACTTTTTATTAAAAATTTTAATAAAAAATATTTTGACAAAAAACAAAAAGTATCATAAAGTGCTTTCTTAAGGTTCGAATTGCACGGTAAATAATGGTTCTGGAAGATTGAACTGACACGTTCATAATAAGAGCAATCTCTTCGTAATTCATTTCTTCGGTAAATCTTAAAAACAGACCTTGTTTTTGTTTTTTGCTTAAGAAACTAATAGCATTTGATAATTTCACACTTCTTTCATCTAAAAATTCAGCATTTATAATATCTTCTTCAAATGATGTGGTATAATTTTGATCATCACGCTTTTTAAGTAATGTATCGTAACTAAGCTGAATGTGCTTTGACTTTTGACTTTTAAGAATTTTATTTTTTAAAGACCGCAATAGATAATATTTTACATTATCGGTAGACGCCAACTTTTTCCTATATTTAAACAGGTCTAAAAATAAATCGTGAATACAATCCATGACGTAATGCTTGTCCTGGGTAAATTGTATTCCATAGCTAAATAAATCGTCAATAAATAAATCGTATAAGTGACCTAAAGCCTTTATGTCTCCTTCTTTTAATTTCCCCCATAAAATATTATCTTGACCTTTATGACGCTCCAAATTCTTATCGACCTTATTAAATTATCAAGCTAAATAATAATTAACTATTTAGTAAAATTATCCTTTTTAAGTTAATAACAAAATTTTAAAATATTTATTGAGTTAAAATGTTTTTCACATCTTGAAAATTTTAACAATCAAATACAATCATTCAACGACTAAATAGACTTATGTTATAAGTTAGAATTTAAAGGCTCAAACTAATTAACATATATCTTAAATACTACATTTAAATGACATTTTGTTTTTAGAAAGTCTAGATAATTACGTCAAAATTCATCTCGAACCTGAAACCATTATATCTTTAGAGCGGTTGACCAATTTTGAAGATTTACTACTCAAAATCAATTTTTATGAATACATCGTTCCTATTTATTAGCGCTTAAAAAAAACAAACCATTGAAGCAATCGGTTTAAAATTTCAGGAAGTGATATTCCGATTGGAAGCATTTAGAAGCATCATTTGACCAATGCTTTTACATAATAGTCAAGATGAATTAAATTCTAGTATTTAGTTCTTAAGTTTTGTTTTGCTAAGAAGTTTGAAAATTAATTAATTCAGACAAAACCCCATTGAATTATTAACGTCAAAATTACAGGTTCAAATTTAGAAGAGTTTCCATATCAAATTAAACTTGAAAATATAGCTACCTTTAAAAAAAGATAATTAATGGAAAAAACAGTTTCAGAGGCCATAACATATAGACGCTCTATTAGGATTTACAAGGACACTCCAATTGACACAAATAAAGTTAAAAAATGCCTAGAAAATGCGACTTTAGCTCCAACAAGTAGCAACTTACAATTATGGGAGTTTTATCATATTACAGATAAAGAAGTCATAAGAAAGTTGAGTACTGCTTGTTTCGATCAAAACGCTGCAAAAACTGCACAGCAACTTGTAATTGTAGTTTCTAGAAAAGATTTATGGAAAAAACGAGCTCAAGCCAATATTGATTTTTTAAATAAGGCCTTTGACAAACCTGGTTTAGAAGAGCGTTTAGTAAAACGAAAAAAAATGGCTCTAAATTATTATAAAAAACTAATACCTACTCTTTATTTTGATGTCTTAGGTGTCCTCGGTTGGCTTAAATATATAATTTTTCAAATTATTGGTCTATTTCGCCCAATTTACAGACAAGTTAGATCAAGCGATATGCGTATTGTCGCTCATAAAAGTGCAGCATTAGCTGCACAAAATTTTATGATAAGCATGGCAGCAATTGGCTACGATACTTGCCCAATGGAAGGCAGTGATACATTAAGAGTAAAACAAATTTTAAATATACCGAGAAGCGCTGAAATCAATATGATTATAAGTTGTGGCCTAAGAGATAACAAAGGCGTTTACGGACCTAGGTTTAGAATACCATTTAAAGAGACATATAACATTGTATAAGATTATTACTACTTATTTATTCGTTTTAATCCTAACATTATAAGTATTTCATCTGAAAAATATTTCTTTTTATCGATAATTTAACTAATTTAGTCGAAATATTTAAATTCCGAAATATGAAACTAAATTACTTTTCTTACAAAAAATTCTTAATCTTATTTATTATTTTATCACATGCTGGAGCAACTACAATAAATGCTCAAGATAGCTCTATAACGTCATCAAATGCATTATCATTTGACGGAAGCGATGATTATTTACAAACCTTAACCATGCCCCCATTAACTAATGAATATACTATAATGGCTTGGATAAAACCATCTACAATATCTAGCGTCAGAACTTTATTTGGTTGGGGAAATAATATTAGCGGTGGAAATAATGTTTCTTTTTTGCGTATCTCATCCAATAAACTAAGCACTAATCAATCAAATGTTAATCTGGATGCTACAACAAATTTGATAGCTGATCAGTGGGCACATGTTGCATTAACTAGAAATGGCAATGACTTTAAAATATATTTAAACGGTATATTAGATTATTCTGGCACTCAAAATGCTAATTCAGGTCCAAACGTTTTTTCAATTGGAAATATGTTGTATGGTAGTAGTAAATATTTTCATTATCAAGGTGTAATGGATGAATTCTCAGCATGGAATACCGAATTATCTGGTTCATTAATATCAAGTTATAAAGAATCTGAATTAACAGGAGCTGAGTCTGGACTTGTACTGTATTATAATTTTAACCAAGGTACAGCCAATAATGATAATACTTCTATTACGGCTATTACAGATTCTTCTTCAAATTCTAATAATGCGAACATAAATAATTTAACGCTAAATGGAACAACTAGTAATTTTGTTAAGTTTGATGGCACCGTATTAGGTTTATCAAATAATAAGTTAAATGATTTTAAGGTATTTCCGAATCCAATTGAAAATCAATTAACCATTACTTCAAAAACTCAATCAAGTTCCAAAATATCAATATATAGTCTTTCGGGGCAAAAACTCATGGATGGTATTAGAAATACAGGTTTAGAAACGAAAGTTAATATATCTTCTTTAAACGCTGGAGCCTATATAATAGAAATAAAAAATAGTAACAGCATCGCTTATAAAAAAATTATTAAACTATAAAGCAATAGTATTATCTGTTTATAATCGCCAAAGTAATTTCTTGCTTTGGCGATTTTTTAAAAGCGATAGCCTCTGATTAAGATTAAAAAAATAAATGATTACGCTATCACAGCAAAAGGGAGACAAAAACAAAGTCCTCAGATAGTGATAATATTAGTAAATCTATATTCGGAAAATGAGATAAAAAAAATACTCGAATACAATTAGACTCCATATTATATTTAAAAAGATTGACCAATTTTGATAATTTACTACTTTAAATTCAATCTTTAAGAATACATTGCTCTTATTAAGTCACACTCCAAAAAAATCAAACTATTGAAGGAAATAGGCATAAAATAGCAGAAATTGATATCCCTATTGCAATGCTTACTAACACAACTTAACCAATGCTATTAAATGGCAACTAAAATAAATATATTTAGTATTAGCACTATTTATTTTTGAAGCTTTTTATTAAAAACTTTAAACACAAACTCATATATTTACCATCAAAATTATAATATATGACCTTATTACTTATGGCCGCTGGCAGTGGTAGTCGCTACGGAAAATTAAAACAGTTTGATAATCTTGGACCGGCTAGTGAATTTCTTTTGGAATTTAGCATACATGATGCACTAAAAGTTGGGTTTGACCATATTGTTTTAGTTACAAAAGCGGCAAATAAGGAGTTCTTACAAGAATACCTTAGCCCAAGATTACCAAAAGGTATTCAATTAGATGTAGTAATTCAAGACATTAATGACCTTCCAGCAGGTGTTTCTATAGACACATCGGAAAGAGTAAAGCCTTGGGGAACTGCTCATGCTGTTTGGGCCGCTCGTCATGTTGTAAAATCTGATTTTGTAATTATTAATGCTGATGACTATTATGGAAGTCAAGCATTTGAAGGTGCCGCTAATTTTGTAAAAAACAGTACCTCCAAAAACACCTACGCCATTGTTGGTTATAATTTAAAAGACACACTGTCTGAACATGGTTCGGTATCTAGAGGGGTATGTAGTGCAGACGGAGAACATTTGGTTTCTATTGAAGAACACACTAAAATTGAGGATGTTAATGGGGAAATTATAGATGCAGATTCAGGTCGAACTTTAGACCCAGAAACCATTGTTTCTATGAATTTTTGGATTTGTAACACATCCATTTTCGATTATATAGAAACCTATTTTAGTAACTTCTTACAGATTCCTGAAAATCTTGAAAAGAGCGAAATATATTTACCTTTTGTAGCTCAAGAAATGATGACGAATGGGTTGATAGATGTCAATGTAATTACTGCCAATAGCCAATGGTTTGGTGTAACATATTATGAAGATAAAGGAGAAGCAGTTGCAACACTGCAAAGCCTAACCGATAATAATCATTATCCAACACCGCTATGGAATTAAGGGTGATATGAATACGAAATTACTAAATGCCATTGTTACAAACTTTGGAGTTGACACTTCAAACATCTCATATAAAACTATCTCGCAAGGATATATTAATGATACCCTTTTAGTAAAATTAGATGATGAGCCTAAATTTATTCTCCAACGAATTAACAGCAATGTATTTAAAAATATTTCTGGACTACATGCCAATATTGAATTCGCATTAGAGAAACTTAAAAGCGAAGATTACCAAGAGATAACTTTACTAAAAACCGACAATAATCAATCTTATTACATTAATGATGGGAGTTTTTGGCGCATACAGACCTTTATAAAAGATAGTATTGCCCATAACATTACTTCTAATCAAACTGTGGCTTTTGAAACTGGTAGAATTATTGGACGCTTTCATAAATTACTTAGCGATGAAAATGTGAGTAACTATGTTGAAACAGTAAAAGGCCTTAACTATTTACCGTTTAGAATTACTGAGTTTAATGAAGCTATAAATTCAACATCAGAAAATTTAAAGGAACAGGCAAAAATTGAAATTGACTTTGCGGAACATAACATGCAACATTTTGATGCTTTTTACAAAGCAGATTTACCTGAAAGAGTTTGCCATAACGACACAAAGCTTAATAATATCTTATTTAATCAAGAGAACAAAGCACTTTGCTTAATTGATTTGGATACGATTATGGGTGGGTATTTCCATTATGACTTTGGTGACGCGGTGAGAACCGTTGTGAGTGAAGCCAATGAAGATGAAAAAAACCTTTCTAAAATAGGATTTAATTTAGATTTATTTCAAAAATTCGTCGAAGGCATTAAAAGTAATGGTCACTTTTTAACTCAAAACGAAATCAATTTTTTGCCAATAAGTTGTGCGCTTTTACCATTTATGCATGGTTTAAGAGCTTTAACTGATTATTTAAATGGGAACATCCATTATAAAGTATCTTATGAAGAACAAAATTTAGACCGCTGCAAAAGCTTGTTTAGAGTGGCACAATTAGCTCTAGAAAATCAAGATAAAATAAAGACAATTATCAATGACCAATTGAATTAAAAAAGCAGAACTAAATGAGTTCTGCTTTTTTGTTGGTATCATTTTTTGTGAATTTTAATCACCACTCATGTTTTTATCGTACACCCAAACTTCGTCCCAACGATTTTTAAAGGTAGCATTTCGCATATTAATATGAGCTTGCCATGAGTTATTACCATGAAGCTTTTCAAAGGTTTCAACCCAATTTACATCTTTATCATATTCAGCCCAATTTTTATTAAATCCAACTGTAGCTATATGACGACCAATATCAATTCCTTGCTGAAATTCGTTAACATATATCCCCCAAGGGTTTTCACCATCTAAAGCTTTTACCGTTTCGCTAATTTTCTTAAAAAAGGTGTTAATATTAAAAAATTGTCCAGATTCAAGTTCAAAATATCTAATATGTAAAATTGGATATTTTGAATTATCATCATCTAACATACTTGTATTGTTTAACTTATCATTAGCTCTCCAATACTCCACTGTATTCATTTTCTTTATATAGGGGCTTACATTGTCTCTCCAATCATCGTCATGACCTCCCACAGCAGGTCTTGTGTCCAAATCGGTAAATGTTAATGGTCCCATTTCCCAAATAATCTTTCCGGCATTAGGACCTGTACTAATATTATAAACAGTAGCTTTATGAGCACCTTCTTTGTGATATGTTTGATTGTGCTTCCTCATATTTACCTGCAAAATTTTAAGCTTTGTATTGTCTGGAGTAAGCATGATACTTTCCCACATTTCGTAAGACTTCGTGTCGTCTTGTGCATTTGCGGTAAACGCCGTTGAAAAAACTACAGCTACCGCCATTACTAATAGATTGATTTTTTTAATCATCATTAATTGGTTTGGTTGGTTGCGTCATGAATTAGAATCATAACTGCAAGAAATAATAACTTTATAAATGGAGCCTACCTATAATAAATGGAAGAAGAATCCTTACACATTTAAGATAATCGTCAAATTTGAAGTACTATAAAATTACAAAAAAAATAATTAATCATTTGACTATGTGTGCTTAAACCAAATAAAAAGCTTTAAAATTACATTCATGTTGATTAAAAAATAAGACATAAAAAAACCTTTCATTCTAAAATTAGAAGAAAGGTTGTTATTAATTATTTTATGTGTAACTATGGTAAGCTTTTAGTTTTTAAATCATAGCCTTTAAATTTCCATTTAGCGATACCACCATCTAAGTCGTAAACCTTAACAAAGCCTTTTTCTTTCATTTTGGCAGCACATTTTCCGCTGCGATTGCCAGATTTGCAATACACTATAACCGGTTTAGATTTGTCTAGTTTTTCAATTTCTTTTTCAAATGTTGGGGATAAATAATCTATATTTTGAAAATCGGCGATATATCCATCTTTATATTCTTCAGGTGTTCTAACATCTACTAACTGAACATCTTCAAGTTGAGATAGTTCTTGCATTTCTTCGGGAGTGACTATTTGAATTTCACTTGATGTATTTTCTTTTTTACAACTATAAGTAACTAATGTTACGGCTATTAATAAAATAAGGACTCGTTTCATAAACTATATTTTAGTTATTGGCAACTTCACCATTCCAGTCGTTAAAGCCTCCAACAAGGTTATATGTATTCTCAAACCCTAATTGATTCATAATAGAACAAGCTTGCCCACTACGATTTCCTGATCTACAATAGATATAATAATTTTTAGATTTATCTAATGCTTCAACTTCCTGCAAAAATCCCTGGCCCTTATAAATATCAATTTGTTTGGCTTCAGGAATAATGCCTTCCTCTACTTCTGCATCTGTACGTACATCTAAAATAAAAGCATTATCATCTTTAGATATCTGCTCTTTCCATTGGTCTTGTGTTAAATCTGCCATAAACTACTTTTAAAATGCAAAATTAACATTTCTTTAGGATATATTATATAGACGAGAAAAAATATAAAGTGTTACAGAAAAACTCTAATTATTTCTTAACTTTTATAGAACACCCAATAGCTCTGGTTTTAGTTTCACTAATTTCCTTACCATCAAGGAGCGCGTCAACAGCAATCTCAACATACTTTGTATTAACCGAAGCCGCATCTTTATAGTTATCATCTATAGCTCCAATATATTTTACTTCATTTCCTTTTTTAGTTTTCTCAAGCACATAAATATGTGGTGTTTTAGTTGCCCCGTATTGCGGATAAATTTTTTGTCCTTTGTCCAATAAATATGGAAAAGTAAATCCTTTAGCGGATGCTCTTGCTTTCATAGCGTCCATATTATCTCCCGGCATTACATCTGTATTATTTGGCATTATTGCAATTACAGGATACCCTTTTGAGGCGTATTTTTTATCTAACTCAACAATTCGATCTTCATAAAGTACCGCATATGGACACGTGTTGCAAGTAAACACTACAATATAACCCTTAGCATCTTTATAGTTGGCTAACGAGACCATTTTACCATCAATGTTTTCCAATTTAAAATCGGTAGCAATGTCCCCGATTTCATATCCCTTATCTCCAAGGGTAGTTGTAAAAGCACTTGCCACTAAAACCACTGCTATAACTGTAATAACTTTAAAAAATTTCATATCGTTTATTTTAAAAATTGTTCGACTTCTTTCTCTAATTGATTATAAGTAAACGTCTGACTATAAAATTGTCGCTTATCCTTATTATATATTATGGTAACAGGAATGGCACCATCCCAGTTCTCATCAATTTTAGGTATCCAAGAATTCATGTCTACATCATCTAACACCAAAACTTTAGATTGCAAATTATGCTTTACAATAAAAGGCTTCAACTTCTTTTCATATTGCTTTGGAAAATCTAAACTTACTAAAAGCACTTCGACAGATTTATCCTTATAGTTTTTGTATAATTCTTCAAAATGAGGTAACTCCTTAACACAAGGTGCACACCATGTGGCCCAAAAATTCACAACATGAACCTTATCGTCTTCCTGATGCAAAAACTTTTCTAAGCCATTAAAATCGTAGATTTCCAATGTAATATCTTCGACGCTAAATGTTTCGGTAGTTGCCGTTTCATTAGAAACATCGTTTATCTTTTTATCATTCTTACAGGATGTAAAAATCAACAAACAGAATATAATTATGTACCTCATGCCATAAAGTTAAAAATCCATGTTCAGCTTCGTGAAATTTTAACATAAAATTATAGTCATCCTATTTTGATATTACAAAAACAATCTTACATTTGTATCGACAATAATTGTATATACAAATGTCTATAGAAGACGATATAAAAAGCACTATTAAATTAAAGGAAGATCAAAAAACCATGATCAATTTGCTATATACCAGTAATTGGCTAAAAGAAAAATCATTAGTTTTTTTTAAAGATTCAGATCTAACATCAGAGCAGTATAATGTATTACGAATATTAAGAGGCCAAAAAGGAAACCCAGCGAACCTAAGTACTATTCAAGAACGCATGCTCAATAAAATGAGTAACACAACGCGTCTGATAGATAAATTGATTAAAAAAGAACTAGTAACACGTCATACTTGCGAGTCAAATCGAAGAAAAATAGAAATTTACATAACAAATAAAGGTTTAAAATTATTAGCAGAATTAGATTCGATAGTTAATGCCAATAATAAAGAACTCACAAAAAACCTTAACACAAGTGAGCTTGAAACATTAAACAAATTGTTAGACAAACTCAGAAAATAATAACAATCATAATTAACAAATAAAGTAAAATTAACAAACAAATTAACATGAAAAGTAACATTTTAAAAAGTACATTAATCTTAGTATTAGCAATATCATTTGCATCATTTACAGTAATATCTGAAAAAACAGTAAACGTTGAGAACAGTAAAGTAACATGGAAAGGCTATAAAGTAACAGGCTCTCATGAAGGTACAATTGCATTGGCTTCAGGGGTTTTAAAATTTGAATCAGAAAAGCTTGTAGGTGGAGAATTCTCAATAGACATGACTACCATTACAAATACTGACATCGAAGGTGAATATGCAAAAAACCTAGAAGGTCATTTAAAATCTGATGATTTCTTTGGTGTTGAAAAGCATCCTACAGCGGGAATAAATTTCACTTCAGTAAAAGCTAGTGGTAAAAACTCTTATACTGTAGTTGCCGACTTAACTATAAAGGGAAAAACTAATCCAATTACATTCGAAATGTCAATTTACGGGAGTAAAGCAACAGCTGCTTTAAAAGTAGATAGAACTAAATATGATGTAAAATATGGTTCTTCAAGTTTCTTCGACAACTTAAAAGACAAGGCTATCTACGACGAGTTTGACTTAGTTGTAGACTTACAATTTTAACATTAGATAGATTAATAGCAAATATTTAATGATTATGAGATTCCTGCCAAAAGCAGGAATCTTTTTTATTTTATCGAAAATAGTTTGTAAACAAAATTTACATTTATATATTTGAACCAAATAAAACAAATGAACTCAATTTTAAATAACACTTGGTGGTGGTGCTCTCGAAACTCAAATTCGTGAACTAGACCATCGTATATTTAAAACTCAATATATCAAGGCTTGTCATTCACGACAAGCCTTTTTTTTATATTAAAAAACATGTATCAATTAAACACACATTACAAGAAAATATTAGCAGATACAATTACACCCGTTAGTATTTATCTTAAGATTAGGGATAAGTATCCCAATAGTATTTTATTGGAAAGTAGCGATTATCATGCCAACGATAACAGCTTCTCATATATATGCTCCAATCCTATCGCATCTATTAAAGTAGAGAACGAAATTATTACTCAAACCTTTCCTGACGGCAATATTGAGACTTTAGAGATAACTGAAAACACTAATGTAGCTGAAGAATTAAATAGTTTCACAAAGCGTTTTAAAGTTGATTCCAAACAAACTTTCAAATTCATTAATAATGGAATTTTTGGTTATACGGCGTACGATGCTGTCAAGTACTTTGAAGATGTTGAAATTTCAAAAAAAGACAATTCTTTAGATATTCCTGAAATATATTATGCGGTTTATCAAAACATCATTGCCATAAATCACTTCAAAAATGAAGCCTATATTTTTGCACACTGCTATAACTCTGAAAGTAATATTGATGATATTCACCATCTCATAAAAGCCAAGAGTTTTGCGTCTTATAATTTTTCAACTGAAGGCAATATCAATTCAAATCTTACCGATGACGAATACAAACATCATGTAGAACTTGCTAAAAAGCATTGTGCTAGAGGTGATGTGTTTCAGTTGGTATTATCAAAGAAATTTGAGCAAGATTTTAAAGGAGATGAGTTTAATGTCTATCGCGCATTAAGAAGCATAAACCCCTCGCCTTACCTATTCTATTTTGATTATGGTAACTTTAAAATATTTGGAAGCTCTCCAGAAGCGCAGTTGGTGGTAAGTGACGGAAAAGCCGAGATTCACCCTATTGCTGGCACTTTTAAACGTACAGGTAATGATTTAGAAGATGCCGAACTTGCCAAACAATTAGCAGTAGATGACAAAGAAAATGCCGAACACGTCATGTTGGTAGATTTGGCCAGGAACGATTTAAGCAGAAACGGAAGTCAAGTTAAAGTAGAGACTTATCGAGAAGTACAATTCTTTTCGCATGTTATTCATTTAGTAAGCAAGGTCACTGGTAAAATACATGAAGATGTGTCAACAATGCAGGTGGTTGCTGACACATTTCCGGCAGGAACTCTAAGTGGTGCTCCAAAACATCGTGCGATGCAACTTATAGAAAAGTACGAAAAAACGAGTCGTGCATTTTATGGCGGAGCCATTGGTTTTATGGACTTTGAAGGGAACTATAACCATGCCATTATGATTAGAACTTTTTTAAGTAAAAACCATCAATTACATTGGCAAGCTGGAGCAGGGTTAGTTTCAAAATCTAATCCAGAAAATGAATTACAAGAAGTATATAATAAACTTGGTGCTTTAACAAAAGCAATCGAGTTAGCCGAAAATATTTAATAGTAAGACATGAAGATCAAAGTATTAGTTATAGATAATTACGACAGTTTCACTTACAACTTGGTGCACTATTTAGAAGATTTAGATTGTGATGTTACTGTTGTGAGGAATGACAAATTGGAGCTCGACGATATTAAGCCATTTAACAAAATAGTATTATCGCCTGGACCAGGAATTCCAAATGAAGCAGGACTATTAAAAGCAATTATTGAGAAGTATGCACCCACAAGAAGTATCTTGGGTGTGTGCCTTGGGCAGCAAGCCATTGGTGAGGTTTTTGGCGGCACATTGATTAATTTAGATGAAGTGTATCATGGAGTTGCGACCAATGTTACCATTACAGTTGATGATGAGTCATTATTTAACGGATTAGATAAAAATATTGAAGTCGGTCGTTACCATTCTTGGGTTGTTGATGCAAATTTACCCGAAAGTCTTGAAGCAACATCGTTTGATGAAAACGGGCAAGTAATGTCACTGCGTCATAAAGTATATGATGTAAAAGGTGTGCAATACCACCCGGAATCTGTGCTGACACCCGATGGGAAAAAGATATTAGAGAATTGGATAAATAGTTAATTCCTGCGTAGGCAGGAATCTCATGAACAATAATTGAAGTTTAATTAAAAAGATACTCGCCTTTGCGAGCATAAAATGAAACAACTACTAAACAGGCTTATAAATCAAGAGAACATCTCAAGCGAAGAAGCAAAACAGGTTTTGGTAAACATTTCAAATGGCATGTATAACCAAAGTCAGATCGCATCTTTCTTAACTGTTTTTATGATGCGTAGTATCACACTTGAAGAATTGAAAGGATTCAGAGATGCACTTCTAGAATTATGTATTCCAATTGACCTAAAAGAATTCAATGCTATAGATTTATGTGGAACTGGCGGTGATGGCAAGGATACTTTCAATATATCTACCCTATCTTCTTTCGTAACGGCTGGAGCTGGAGTTAAAGTATCTAAGCATGGAAATTATGGCGTATCATCTGCATGTGGTTCATCTAATGTTATGGAGCATTTAGGCATTAAATTCACAAATGATGAAGATTTCCTAAAACACTCCATTGATAAAGCAGGAATCTGTGTATTACACGCAC
>JQIA01000949.1_pt1 | contig 15433 bp, 14 predicted proteins | sample 811431 | NCBI WGS metagenome assembly JQIA01 (sample SAMN02998118, study PRJNA258478) | marine sediment metagenome | biome: marine; feature: seafloor; material: sediment; isolation source: oil-polluted sediment collected from 3 locations (0.5 km, 0.7 km and 0.9 km)... | place: USA: Gulf of Mexico ... | reverse complement strand
GTGCAACAAGTGCCCTTGGGGTACAGTTGTTATATTATTCGTGCACATTCGTGTCATTCGTGGCTAATTTTTTTCTCACGCAGTTAATTGGGCAAATCGGAATTAATACCGGCATATATAATTTTTTCGTCAGAATCTTCCGGTTTTTCAATTTCATAAACTGTATTCTGATCAACAGAGAGAAGCCCAAGCTCATTAAAAGAGTATATCTTTTCAATCATACACCGCCTTAACCGTTCAACCCTTGGCAAAACATACTGAAGATCAGATGATGAATCAAACTCCTCACGTGACATCATCAGTGACCCCATATATTTTCCGTATTTCTCTAAAGGATACCGCATATAAAGCCGGTTATACTGATATAAAACTGAGGCATCACGGGTCGCGTCATTCTCGTGCCAGGAATTATCAAAAACACATTGCGGATCAACACCGTCTTCCCATAACGCCATTCGAACATAGTCAAACCCCATGGCTTCAAACGCTTTAATTGATCGTTCCCAAAACGTATCAATATCATCAGCATGGCTAATCGCAATATGGAACCCGTTATGAATTCTCCGGCCACGGTTAAACCCAAGTTCTTCAGAAATACTACGTCCCCACTTTCCAAGGCCTTTTACATTAAGATTGTCCATATAGCCGAGTTGATGGATCCCGACGAAACATAACACCAGAATCAGGCACATAAAAACAGCAATCTGAGCATCATGCATAAAGACAAGACAAAGCGACGCAAGGCCCATACAGACTGTAACGCCGTACAGAATCAAAACAGTCCGTCTGTGTGAAAATCCTTTTTTAATCAAGCGGTGGTGAAAATGATTATCATCCGGTGAAAATATTTTCCGACCAATTGCATACCGCCTGATCGTAGCCCAGAAAGTATCCATAAGCGGAATACCAAGTGCAATCATCGGAATCAGAAGTGTTGTTGCAGTCTGCCCTTTAATTGAGCCCATCATACTTATTGCTGCAATCATATACCCAAGAAAATAACTCCCGGAATCCCCCATGAAAATGGACGCCGGATTGAAATTATAAGGAAGAAAACCAAGAATAGCCCCGCAAAGGCTAGCCAGAATAACAGCAATTAAAATTTTACCACTGAATAGACATAAAATCATCAAAACAATCGCAACAAAAAGACTGATCCCGGCAGCAAGCCCATCAAGGCCATCAATGAGATTAATCGCATTCATCACAAGAAGAACCCAGAAAACAGTTATCGGCAAAGACAACCAGCCAAGATAGGCACTGTCAATAAGGGGGACTGTTACAACCTGAATATTAATCCCGCCAAAATATAGCGAAACACCAATGGCAATCTGAGCAATAAATTTAAACCTTGCCCGCAGACCAAACAGGTCATCAGTCAGTCCAAGACAAAAGGTCATCACCCCGCCAAAGGCAAGTGGCAAAAGTTTTGCTTCTTCAGAAAAAAGCAAAAAAATATTATTCTTCAATATAAAAATAGGAATTAAAGCCAAAAAGACGCTGAAAAAGATCGCAATCCCCCCTAACCGAGGGACAGGACTCAGATGGACTTTTCTTTTATTCGGGGCATCAACAACATTAAACTTATAGGCAAGACTGCTTATAAACGGTGTTAATACGAGAGAAAAAATCAATGACACAGTTAAAGTTGCAAAAATTGTTTTCATAAAAACCTGTAAAACTTTAAATCAGAAATTCTGAAGTGCTTTAATTTGTCATAGTGGTTAAAAGTGAAAAGATCAAAGAAAAATTTAAATTATTATTTACCTTTGGTGTACCTAATTAAAAGAATCAATGGTCTCAGGATATAATAAAACTTCGAAAACCTTACCGATAATGGTACAGATTTAATATCTGTAAGTTGAGGTCTAAACAATGGATTCAGATAATAACCCGTTTTATCTAACCAGGATTCCCTGTAGTTCATTAGATAATTTTTCTTATTTAAAATTCTATCTTTTAATAATTGAGATCTTATAATCTCTTTAACAAGAATATTTACCTTCTTGTCCTTTTTAACCAGTTCTAAAATCTGTTCCGGCAATGGAGAATCAAATAATTCAGATGAAAGGCTCAGACCAACAAGTAGAGTTCTAAGTAATCTTCTATCAGATGAAATATTAATTATATAATCCCAATCATACGAATAATTTTGACTGAGCAGCGTATTTATACTTAATATATGATCGAGAGAATCCCAATAATGCTTTGTTCCATGAAAGCATAAATAGAATAAATAATCCTCTTTTGAAAATGTCAGAGTCTCTATTCCAAAAAAAAAGACTGGTTCAAGTCTGTCTTTAAGTTCAGCCAACCCATATTCATATTGACTATGTTCTTTTAAAAGCCCCCACTGAAGATCAATAGAAATTGAATAATCTTTTCCGTATAGAGTGTGGCAGGATAATAATTTAATTGATACCATTCGCTGAGACTCTGAAAGTTTGAACCTCAACCTCCATCCCATATCTTCAAGTATTTTTAATGCTTTTAAAACATCTTTGGGGGATATTAAAATATCGAGATCTGAAAATGCTCTGCAATCAATATCGCCATAAAGAACCTGTGATAAAACAGGGCCTTTGAAAGGTATGGCCAATACACCATATTCATCAAGTTTTTCAAGAATTTTTACAAGAATATCAGAGGCATAAATATTTCTTGCGGTATTTTTGAAATAAAGCCCTTTAAGTTTTTCAATTATTTTGTTTGGAACAATATCGTTATTAAACTCTTTTAGATTCTTATAAAGCAATGGTGCTAATTTATGCTTTATAGATAAATCTACAAGACAATCCCAATCAAAATTATAATCCAATAATGGTTGACCATCTTGACCATCATGCATGGCAGGATTGGTTTGAGTAAATTTTAAAAGAATCTCATATTCTTGATTAAATTTGATGTTTCTTTTCATCTGTTTTTTTTAAATACAATTTAATAAATTTTACTAATAGAATAAGGACAATAGTTATTGCGATACCAATAGTGTTCCAAAAAAGGTCGTCCAGATTACTATCCCTTGAAGGGATTAATAGCTGGGTTAACTCCATCAAAACACCAAATGTCATTGCAACTATTGGCGTTAAATATAATTTTTTTTTACCCAGGTTGATAAAAATCAGTAAGGTCAAAAATGCATAAACTATACAATGCCGTATTTCAGTAGAATTTAAAATTAAGTTAGATGTTGATTGTTTCAAATGTACTACAGAAAAAATTCTCTGAAAAAAAACGCCAAACGAAAATGTCGAAAGGCAACTAAAAATCAGAATACTTAGCCCGACAGCAAACAATAAAGTTAGTTTAAATAGTCTCATTAATTCAATAACTACGGTTTTAAAAAATATTGATTTATTTTTCTTAAAGGCTTCATCATCATAGTCCATGGCATAGGCTTTAAACCATTAATGGCCCATGCTTTACGATCATTTATATTGGCAAGGATTCGACTTTTAGTATTAGCATTACTCATACCACCAACTCGCATTTTAGTTATAACTTCAGGAAGGTATGCAGATGAGATTCTATTCTTCACAAGAAGTCTTAACATCAATTCGTAATCGGCAGCTGTGCCAAGGTTCAGATTAAAACCTCCAAAGTCCTCATAAATCTTTTTTCTTACAAAAAAAGTAGGATGGGGTGGCATCCAACCCTGATAAAACTTCCTTTTTATATATTTGCCTGATTGCCAGTATCTGATAATTTTATCTGTATTGAATGAGTCTACATATAAAAGATCCCCATAGCAGGAATCAATAGATTCATCCTTAAAAACCCCAGAGATCTTATCAACAATGGAGTTATTTCCAAAAATATCATCTGAATGTAGAATTCCAATAACATCTTTGGTCGCCAGGGCTATGCCCTTATTTAGAGCATCATACATGCCGCTATCAGGTTCAGAAATCATTATTGAAATACCGTCAATATATTCGCTGATAATATCTAAGGTTGAGTCGGTTGAGCCACCATCTATTATTATATGTTCAACTGGTATTGATTGATTTTGAACACTTTCAAGAGTATCACGAATGGTTTTTTCAGAATTGTATACAACAGTAATTATTGATATTTTATTCATAAATTATTTTTTAATTTTAGTATTTTCATATTATAAAGGAAGGCCCTTCCCTCTCAATCGTATTTCCTTAACCTTGCAGGAAATCATAAATTCATAAAACGACCTTAATAAACAAAAAGTTAGCCCTGCTCTCCCATCTAAAAAACCTCTTCTAACAACATATAGTGCAAAAAACATCAACAAAGGTCTGCCCGGTAATTTATAAACAAAATATTTTATTACCTTTCTCCTTATTACAGGATCTTTGTTGAATATTTTATACCACTTCATCTCATCACCCGAACCATCAACGAAGAATTGAGCTTCCATGGTTGAATACCTGTTATGTTTTTCAAGCCATGAATGAAAGCCTTTATTGAATGGATAATGACCAAGATGTTCATTCAAAACACCAATTTCACCGATAGTATGATACTCTTCATTTATTGCCCGTTCAACACTTACATGGCCGATTTTCATTAAACGCCCAAACCATGTTGGATATCCGCTGCTTCTTCGTATCCATTTCCCCATGAAGTAATCTTTCCTGCGAACACGGTAAAGGGTTTTCTCATCACTTCCATTATCAACTACGCTATTAATTTCACGAACAAGTTCAGGCGTTGCCGTTTCATCAGCATCCACCATCAACACCCACGGATGTTTATATTCAATATCATTTAAGCCGTAATTTCGCTGTGAGGCATAATCATCAAACACACGCTGATAAACTCTTGCTCCTGCCTTTTCAGCAATTTCAACTGTATTATCTGTGCTATGTGAATCCAGAATAACAATATCATCACAGGTATTTAGTGAATTTAAACATCTGGGTAAGTTTTCTTGCTCATTTAAAGTAAGTATTAAAACTGAAAAAGCAGACATCAATTTATTCCAATTCTCGTTTTTTGATGAAACAAGCTGGATTACCCGCAACAATACTCCAGCTGTCAACATTCTTAGTTACAACAGCTCGGGCACCGACAACAGCCCCCTCTCCCACTGTAACATCAGGTCCAACAAAAGCATCAGCACAAATCCAGGCCATGTCACCAATATTTATTGGTGGTTTTATAAGAGGAAGTTCTGAATCAGAATAATCATGAGTACCTGCACAAATATGAGCTCGGTGAGAAATTGTAGTTTTTTCGCCGATTATCACCTTCCCAAGGTTATAGATTAGGCATTCTTCCCCAATTGCAGACCAGTTACCGATTTCTAAATTCCACGGCATATATATTTTTGCTGAATTATATATATGAACATTATGCCCTACTTTTGCACCAAAAGACCTGAGTAAAAAAGAACGCCATCGAAAAAATGTTCTTGGACTAAACCGGAACAAAACAAATCCAAGCATCCAGATAATTCGGAGAATCAATTCAATTCGTTTGTATTTTTGGATTTTGCGATTTGATTTAATATTTAATTCATCAATCATGATTATAAAACCTAACTGAATCTGGTTGGGAAGCTCCTTTTAAAATCCATTCATAAACTTGATACATCTCTGATGCTATCTGCTCCCATGTAAATTTTCTTTTCACAAGTTCATAACCGTTCAAACCCATTTGCATACGTTCGCTACCCGAAATAGAAAATAATTGTAATAAGCCTTGATACATACTTTTAGGGTGTGTCATTATTTTAATAGCCGCATTTTTCTGAAAACCTTCCTGCAAATTACATTCTGGTGTCATCAATACAGGTAATTTGTTTGCCCATGCTTCAAGAACTGTCATAGGCAGGCCTTCACTATACGAAGGCAATATAAATGCATCAACACCTTGAAATGTTGACCGCTTGTTTTCATCAAATTGAGGTCCGATAAACTTGATATAATTCGTCAATTTTTTGTCCTGAACAATTTTTTCCAATTCAACTTTGTGGCCAAGCTGATCCCATCCAGCAATAGCTAAAATCCAGTCATTTGCTAAATCATTTCTTTTAGTTCGTAATAGCTCAAAAGCATTTAGTAAATTTAACAAACCTTTTTTTGGGTGAATGCGCCCAAGAAACAAAAGAATTTTTTTTCCTTTTGGGATTTCTTTCAACCAGGAAGAGTTTATATCACCATATTGTTCATCAATATCTATACCATTCGGTATAATGCAAATTGGATTTTTTAAACCATATTGCCGTATTGCCTTAGCTTCAGATTCATTTAACGCATGAATACAACTTGCGTTTGATAAATGTTTATTTTCAAACAACCAACCAGCAATTTTTTTTTTCCAGTGTGAATTTTTTACGGCCCATGGATCGAGCATTCCATGAGGGCTAATAATATAAGGGATTTTAGATTTAATACTTTGTTTATAATTAACATACGAATAGTACATCCATATACCACGTATATGGATCAAGTCAGTTTCTATATTTTTCAAAGTTTTCTTATAGTTAGTTGAATAGCCGAACGATTTGGGTCCCACAGTATTATGTAGTTTTGTATTTAATGGAGACCATTTTAACAAATCAATTTCTGAATATTCATCTTTTAAACCTAAAACGTTGCAGGTAATATTATAATTTTGATTAATAATTTGTGTAGGACGCCGAATAGAAGTAAACGTTCCTCCTGCGTTTCGACTTAATGAACCTGTTAGAACCGAAAGTTTCAATATATTTTCCTTTAAAAGAGAATATTTAAATATACTTCAATACCCATAAAAGAACCCTATCAATAATGCCTAATTTTTTTTCAGGATTTGTTTTTGCCAAGTGAGCTGCTTTTAGTAAATTTGTAGCAAACAGTTCAAGAGACCATTTAGAAATAATTTCTTTACTTATATTTCCCATTAATTCAAGATTGCATTCTCCAGAAGATATTTTTTGCATTAAACCCTCAATCTCATCTACATTGTATGGATCAAAAGAAAAACCATTCTTTTTTACGAGATCGGTAACACAACCACATTGTTCAGATACAAGTACAGGTAAACCTGAAGCCATGGCTTCATTAACAACAAGCCCCCACGTTTCTGAAACACTTGCTAATATAAAAGCATTAGCAAAGCCATAATATATTGGTAATTCATCATATCGTTTAAATCCTGGTAAAATCAAATATCCATGAAGATTATGAGTATCTAAAAATTTTTCAATTTCTTTTTTCAAATAACCATCCCCAACAAGAACAAATTTCCAAGAATTACTTCCATTCTTTTTTCTATATATCGAATATGCTTTTAGCATATTAATTATGTTTTTTTCATCAACAAACCTACTTACAGATATAAAATATTTATCAGGTAAATCGTATTTACTGTGTGATTTATTAGTATTACTAAAATGTTCATTGTCAACCACATCATAACCTTTATAAATACTATTTTCAGGCACACCCATGGATTTCAAATAATCAAAATGAACAGTTCCCGCGACCAATGCAGAAGAGAACAAAGATATAATTCTTTTCTTAACTCTTTCTTTTATATCAAAAAGACTTTCAGTTTTTATAAAGCTATCAGACATAACAACTGCTGGAACTTTGTTTAAAACACACCATTTTAAAGCAATAATTGCACATTTAGCAGACCAACCTGGAATTACAACAACTTCAGGATTTATTTTTTTCATTTCATTTTGAAAGACTGAGCATATATCTAAAAAGTCAATTTGATTTATTTCATTATCATCAAATAAAGTTACTTTTTCAAACTCAGTTTCACAACATATAATATTAGAAACATTACTATTATTGATATTTGTAACTTCAATCCCATAAACTTCTATGTGCTTGCCAATTGAATTTAAGCGACTTATATGATAAGGGCCTAAGCTATTAAAAATTATTGCAATACGCATGAAAAACCTTAAAATTTAATTTTATATTTAACAAAAAAATAAACAGGAAATAAAAAAATAATTCCATAAACTAATTTTGAAAATATCAGCCCAAAATCATTTGTTATTGTTAAAATAATTTGTGGAGTTAAGTATGAATAAAATAATATAGAGGGGAAATGATCTTTTTCTGCCAATGTCCACAAATAACCATAAAAATAACCAATCAAATAAAACATAAAACATCCAAAATACCAAAATTGCTGAAAAACTTCTGTAAACCCCATAGATGCTATGTAAAAATACCTATTACGATCCCATTGGTATTCTTGAATAGTTAATTTACCGACATCGTAGGTTTTTAAAAATAGAATATTTTTTAATTTTCGCCCAACTACCATAGCTGGAATAAAATCCTGAATAATTCTATTAATGTAAACAAAGCCGTAATTAAACTTAAGGACTTCGTTATGTGTTTGAATCAGCGTAACAGCTATCGAAAACTCTCTTGAAGTTTTACCACTAAATATATTATTTACATTTTCTGAAATATCAATATTAAGTATTTCCTTATTATCAAGACCAATCTGGCTATATTTTCGATACTCAGGCATCAGAATTATTGCCAAAACACAAAACATTAGCAACAACGTTACCAATATTTTACTCGGCGCTCTTTTACTTGAAAAATAATAAGAAATTCCAATAACAGATAAAAAATATAGTAAATGACTCCGTCTTCCAAGAAAAAGAATCATACAAAGAGGTAATAGAGATGAAATAAACAATATTATTAATTTATAAAATTTTTTCCGTTTAAAATATGAAATTATCTGAAGTAATATACTTGGATATATCAACGCTAAAAAAAAAGAATAAATAACAGGTAACCCAGTCCACGTTAAATTATAGTTTCCACTAGTAGAAAAATACTGAATATAACCGCCACTTAGTTTTGCTAAACCACTATAACCATAAAATGCAATTAATCCTAATAATAATCCAGATATAAATATTTTTTTTTCTGATATTGTTGCCATCTTTGTATTTATTTTTTTAAAAGAGGCTTTTTCTTTACCTTTTTGATAACCTGCAAAACTCATTAGTAAACAAATAATACAAAATATTATCGTTATTATTAAACCGCCATCTTCTCTAACACCATTTGGCAACGTGTTCTTATTTAAATAAACACCAATTGTCTGCGGTAACACAAAATAACACCATGCACAACTCGCTATAAAGGGGTACTGAAGAAAACGATTATTTTCTTTTAAATACCCCCATATGAACATAGAAAATGATATGAATCCAAACAATATAATTAAAAAAAATTCCATTAAAGCTACATTCTCTTTTTCAGTATTCTTGCTGGTATTCCTGCAACAACACTATATTTTTCAACAGACTTAGTAACAACACTATTTGCACCGACAACGCACCCATCACCAATTACAACTCCCGGTGATATAAAAGCGCCCCGTCCAATCCAAACATCATTTCCGATAATTATTTTTTTTACTGAATAACCTTGATTTTTTATTAAAGTTTTAGGGTCACTATAACCATGATTTTGATCTCTAATAGTAACATATTCCCCTATAGAAGTGTTATCTCCTATTTTAATTTCTTCTAAACAAACTATATGTGAGCCAGTATTAATAGAACTGTTATTTCCAATAATTATCTTACCATCTTTACCTGTAGAAAAAAATACCCCCTTGCCTATCATACAATTAGAACCTATCCAAATATTTAGTGGAACACTTCCAAATCTTATCAAACCATAAAAGATGGTCCCTTTTTCAATTTTTCCAACAAATATTCCCTGTCCTAATTTATAGAAACACATTAAAATACTAGATTTCAAATAAATATTAATTTTCCAAATTATTTTAGCAATTAATTTAAACAGAACGAGTACTCCTTTAAGGCAAACTTAAATATAATATTATAAGCCGATATTACTTAACATAAAATAAGTTTTGCGGCCTATTTTTTAAACAAGTATTATATTATTCGTGACCAAAAATGCTCCCTATTATTAACATACATCTTTTTTTATCCAATTTTAGAATCTGTACAATATAATTTATATTCAAAACATTCATGTACAAAACTATAATAGTCAACCCTTTCTATTACAAGTTTATGTTAAATTGAAAAAAGAAACAACGCACATTAAGATTGCGTACATTGTTCTCACAGCCACCATGGGAAAGTTTAACACAAAACATAACCTTTCTGGTTCGCACCAGCGTAGTTATTGATTTAAATTTTATTAATTATTTTCATCAAAATCTGTTGACATTATTGCTTTAATCAATCTTTCTCCATATGCATCAACAGTATATTTTTTTGATGTTTTAAAAGCTTCATTTGCTACTTGATTATATTTTTTATCATTAGACAATAAAGAATTAATTATTTTGACAAAAGCTCCAATATCACCTTCATCAACGATATATCCATCTTTGCCTTCAGTTATTACACTCCCTGCAGAGTGCGTAGTAATCACAGGTAAGTAATAATTTAACGCTTCATATATTACTGTCGCAGATCCTTCCAAATATGTTGGAAAAAGAAAAATGTAAGCTTTTTTGTATTCTGATATCAATTTATCCTTAGATAATTTTCCTAATATTTTAATATTGGCCGGCAAATCTTTGAAATATTCTTTATTAATATTTATGCTTCCAGCCAGTCTGAATTCAACATTTGATTTTTGGTACTTTAATGCAATTTTTTTTATATCATAAGCACCTTTTCGATAACAAATCGAACCGGCAAATAAAATAATTTTTTTTCTATTTTGTTTTTTATTTTGAATTAAATTAATATTATTTTCAGTGATACCAAAATCAACACCATAAGGTACTACACAAATTTTTTTTTCTAAATTTGAATTACATTTTACAATTTCATTTTTTACATAATTGGACGGGCAAATAATTTTATCAGACAGCTCCCATTCAATTTTTTCAATTTCATGAAGTTCATCAAACATTTTTATGGATTGCGCTAAATCAGAGTGCTCATAATCAAATTCGGGGTTATTAATTAGTAGTTCCTTTTGTGTTGACCGAGGTGCGACACATTGTTCAAGAACTAAATACCATTTTTTTTTCCCAAAAAAAAACAAATCCTTAGAGGCTAAATCAAAGCTGTATAAAATTATATTTTTTTGATTCCCTTCATTTTTTATAACTTTATTAGACATCTTTTTTGCAGCCCACTGATGAGCTTTATAGCCTACTTTTTTTATCATTATTCTATATTTTAATGCTAAAAACCAGTCCCATACAATTTTATTTGAATCAATCTTTGGATTATACTTTTCCATTTGTTTACGAATTTTATTTGGCAAATATTTATGAAAATTATTTATATTATTATAATATGCATCTGTATAAAATGTTTTTAAATACTTTTTTTTGTAAAATATTTGAGGGACAGCGTAATGCATCCGGGCCCCTAATTGTACAACAATAACTTTCTTTTTTGATATATTCATTTTTTTCTCTTTAATTTATTATTTCGTTCAACATGTATGAAATTTTATTTTTGTATTCATTTAATGAAAATAATTCGCTTCTTTTTATTGCTCTTTCAGATAAAATCTGAACAATTTCATTATCATTAGTTAAACATTCTATTTTTGCACTCAAATCCTCAACATCTCCAGTCTTTACGACAACTCCAGCGTCACCAATAACTTCAATACTTGCTTCCTGATCAGATACAATAACAGGTAATCCAAAAAATAAAGACTCAATTAATACAAGCCCCATCCCTTCTGGTTGTATTGAGGGAAAAACAACAAACTTAGAGTCTAAATAAGCTCTTTTTAATTTTTGATGTTCGGTAGAACCCCATAAATCAAATTTAATGTACTCAAATTTATTTATTTCATTTATAATATTACGCATTTCTTCACCATCACCAACAATACAAACAAATAGCTCTTTTTTTTTTTTTTCTAAAATCATCAGTGAATCTAATAATAACATGATTCCCTTTGATCGTATTAACCTTCCGACAAACAAGATATCATATTTTTTTGCTTTACTGTTTGTGTAATTGTGCTGTGTTAATTCTGAATTTATAGGATTATATATTTTTATTTTTTTTAATATTTTACCCTTTGAATTTAAACAAGAGTCACTAACACCAACATTCATGCTTGAATTCATTAAAATAACTTTAATCAATATATTTTTTATTAAATCAGCTATATTATTTCCCTCTATTAAAACAGGACCATGCATTTCAAAATAATTAATAATTTTTTTCCGAAATATAACACAAAACAACCCTGCTTTTAAAGATATTCCTCCTTTGACAATCACCAAATCAGAGCTTAATATGCTTACTATAAAAGACAGTATATTATTAACTCGTCTTATACAAAATTTAGTTTCAATTTCATTTTTTCCATTTAACGGAGTTTCAGTAATCACCTTAGTGTTATACCCAAGTTCATCTAAAACGTTGGCTAAAATCATACTAGTAATTTCAACGCCACCTATTGATGGATAAAAGTTTTTTGAATATATAGCAATTTTCATATGTTTTACTTATTGAAGATTATTGTTTTTAAAAAATTTGAATAAGTATCATCTAAAATTTTCAGCGATTTTGGTATTACATATATTATTAATAGTATATCTGTTACAATTAATGAAAGAGGCAAAACTTCAAGCCCCCAATGTTTTAACAAATAAAAAGCAATTACAAATGTAATGAAAGCCCCAACTAAACTTAAACACGCTAATATGTTATGTTTATTTGTAGCGATATGTACTATGCTGCTAGAAAACCACAATGTGGTTAACGTCATTTGAATCAATAAACCATAAAAGAGAATTTGATTAAAATTTAATGCGCTACCCAGCCAATACATATATATATACTTTCCCAAAAACCCCAAAATAAACATACCCACAATGGAAAAATATAATGAAATTTTCACTGAATAACTATGAAGTCTACGTGCAACCGCTATATTTCCAGAACCATAATTAGTTGATATTTCTGGCCATATTGAAGCATTTACTAAATTCAATAATTGTTTTAATGAGTTAATCATAGTTCTTGTTGTAGTAAAAACAACAACGGCTTCACTTCCTAAAACCCAACCAACTATTGTAACAATACCTTGAATATTTAATGCATTACTTATTGGAAAAGCCATATATGCAATTGCTGCTGGAAACAACTGCTTAATTTTTGTTAAACTAACATATTTAAAACCATAACTTAACCAACTCACATATTTTTTAATCAACAGCCTTAGAAAAATAACACTTCCAAATTGAAAAAAAACACTCACAGCAGCAATAGCTATAGGATTATATTTAGCTATAAGTAATATTATAATAGAAATATATTCAAGTAATTTAAAACAATTAGAAGTAAAAACTGATTCAGCGTAATATCCTTCACATCTAAAACCAGAAATCAACAATACTTCTTGTTGGAATAATAATAATCTCATTAAAAACAAAACTAAAATGGCTGTAACACTATTTTCACTAATAATTTCTATGTTAAATATTTCTTTAATTGGAATAAAATAAAAAATTATTAAACCAATTATTATTAGTAGTAGTGAAATTAATGTTATTAGCACCCAAACACTTTGAAAAACAATTAAAGCATCTTTCTTTTTTTTTTCACCTACCTTCATAGCCATTTCATTTGAAGCAACAGTTCCAAAACCAAAATCACAACTCATTGATAAATATGAAGGAATAGTACTGAGAATTAGCCATTCGCCATATAATGTAGCCCCCCAATTATTAACATACAATGAAATACTAATAATTTGAAATAACAATGCTGACATTTTACCCAAAAAGATTGCACCAAAAGATTTAATTATTCTATTTTTTATTTTACTATTCATATGTTTAACTTAATTTTTTTATTTATAAAATTAATTGCTCCGTAAAAAGCCAGATGTTTATATAGTAACAAAACTGTATATTTTAAAAAGTTTACAAAATTTATGGATTATTTTTAATTTGCTCTTTGAAAATTACAAGTAGATAAAAAGTTGGGGCAATTCTCCGTTTGCCCATTATTCCTCAACGTCATTATTGTTAAGGTACGATTTTCTGAACAATAGGAATTCTTTGAATAAAAAAAACAACTAAAAATGATATAACGTATGTTGCAATGGCTGTTACCGGAACAGAATATATCGCATTGTAAGAGAAAGCACTTAAGCTAAAACCTAAATCTCCCTTTTTTAGAGAATAAAGAACCATTGCGTGTATGAAGTATATTCCCAGACTCGCAGAACTAAAAATTGTTATTATTTTTCTCAGCGATTCGGTTTGAAGTAATTTAAAATTTTCGGAAACATATTTTATGAGCATAAAAAATGAAATAGACATAAATATAATATTTGGGCTCAAATAGGAATATAAGTAACCGACAAATACGCCTTCATTTTTTGAGGTTAATATATAAGTGCCTACAGATGTAATTATAATTGTTAAAATAAAGACATTAGCTGATACTATAAAAATTTTTCGTTTGGTTTTTATATTTCCAAGTAAATACCCGAGAGCTAAATACCCCACATATCCAGAGATCATTTTTAAATCAACTATACTGTCAATGCGGGTCACTTTCTCCATAAAAGGGACTATAGAAACAGCCACAAACCACAGTATTACAAAGTAATACTGTAACTCTTTGTTAGCATTTTGAATCAATACTCTTAATATTGGTATAAATAGATAAAGCCCTATAATGGCATACAAGAACCACAAATGAAAATAAGTTGGAGTTAAAGCCAAACTATAAAAACTATAAAATGATAAAGATGTACTCCCCTCAAAATAATGTTTCCATAATATGTAAATTATTGACCACGCTATTAGTGGAACAACTACTTTGCTGATACGTTTTTTGAAAAAGGTGGCTACATTTTCATTTTTATCTAATAACAAGTAGCCTGATAACATAAAAAATAGAGGAACACACATCCTGACCATTGAATCATAAATATTGCCTGCCCACCAGTTTGTAATTGATAACTCATTATATTTGTAAAGCAAAGGTGCTGCAGAATGTAACAAAACAACAAAAAAGGTAGCCATAATTCTTACCAAATCGACCCATAAAACATCTTGTCTTTTCATGCTTATTTACATCCTCAAGAACCCTGGGACGACCAGTAACCGGCCTGGGGTCAATAACCGGCCTGGGGTCAAATCTTTAATCTTGACAAATCACCCTACATCCTGATTTTTTGTACCATTATATTATAGATTTTTATTATAGATTTTATAGATTCAGGATCGGGTCCGGAGTGACAGGATTAACGACATTATAAAATCAATAATTCCTGTTCTTTCATTCGACAAAGGGGGTCAGACAAAGAAAGGTCAGAAAGGGGGTCACCCATTAAAGGTTTCGTCAAGTAAAAAAACACCCCTCCTATCAAAAAATTATTACTTTTTTTTGTAATATTTCTGAGCAGATAAAAATTACAAAAATATTTATGTTCGCATCTGTTACTTCTTTTTGTTGGTTCACGGTATTTTAATCCGCACCAGTCACCCATCAGGA
>JQIA01000948.1_pt1 | contig 15444 bp, 15 predicted proteins | sample 811431 | NCBI WGS metagenome assembly JQIA01 (sample SAMN02998118, study PRJNA258478) | marine sediment metagenome | biome: marine; feature: seafloor; material: sediment; isolation source: oil-polluted sediment collected from 3 locations (0.5 km, 0.7 km and 0.9 km)... | place: USA: Gulf of Mexico ... | reverse complement strand
AGACCTCTTCGCTGCCAGCGAAGCGCTCTCCCAGCTGAGCTATAGCCCCAAATCCGGCGCGAATTTTAAGGTTTCACTGGATGGCTGTCAAGATAAGTCCTTAATTATTTTCACTTTTATTTCCTCAGTTTGAAGAGTTCTAAAAGGCTTTTTGATGAGGTCGCCTATTTGCCCCTAATTATATTGTTGATATTGTTGAATTCTTTATGTTATATTTCTCTAATATAATGAATTGCTAATATAAGAAAAATAAGCGAAGGTTAGCTTATAGAAGAAAGTCGCGCCTTTCTTTTTACAGGATTTACTACTATATTTAATTGAATAAACTCTTAGAGATTTGTGGATATTTTTAACCTACAAGCCTCTCAACTCCTAGGGGGAGTCATTTAATGGACGGTTTTAGTCAACAACAAGAAAAACAACTACTTAAAACATTGGAAAAGGAAAGCGAGCAGCTCAATATTGTTGAGCGAAGAGGTTTTCTTAAACATGCAATGGCAATGGTAGGTGGAAGTGTTGCTTTTGCTGGAGCTGGTGGCGCTATTGCTGGTAGCTCAAACTTACCTCCATCAGTACCTATTTGGAGCAGAACTTTAGGCGAAGAAGTACTAACGCATCCTTACGGCAAACCTTCAAAATATGAAAAAGATGTTATACGCCGAACTGTTGATTGGTTAACACCTGATAAAGTCTCTTCTATTAGTATGACGCCTTTACATAAATTGAAAGGTATCATCACCCCTAACGGTCTAGCTTTTGAACGATATCATGGGGGCTTACCATCAATTAATCCTGATGAGCATCGCTTGATCATTCACGGTTTAGTTGAACGCCCTCTTATTTTCACTATGGATCAGTTAAAACGCTTACCAAGCGTAACCGAAATTAGTTTCCTCGAATGTCCTGCAAACGGTGGTATGGAATGGAAAGCTCCTCAAATGGAAGGGTTGCAGTTTACCCACGGCATGTTGTCTTGTTGTGAATGGACAGGCGTCAGGCTTTCTACGTTACTCGCCGAAGTGGGTGTTAAGCCTGAAGGTAAGTGGATATTAGCTGAAGGTGCCGATGGTTCAGGAATGTCGCGAAGCATTCCCATGGATAAAGCATTGGATGACGCCATTATTGTTTACGCTCAAAATGGCGAAGCTTTACGTGAGGAACAAGGTTATCCGATTCGTCTTTTGAATCCAGGATGGGAAGGTAATACTAGTATCAAATGGTTACGACGATTAGAGATTGGCGATAAACCTTGGTACCACAGAGAAGAAACATCTAAATATACTGATTTGATGCCCGATGGACGGTCTCGTAAATTCTCTTTTGTACAAGAATGTAACTCAGTCATCACTTCACCTAGCCCAGAAGTCCCTTTTAAAGAAAAAGGCTGGTATGAAATTGAAGGGATTGCGTGGTCTGGTAAAGGCAAAATAAAAGGTGTTGATATATCTCTTGATGGAGGCGTAAGCTGGCGCCCTGCTCCATTAAAAGGGTTAATTATATCAAAATGCTTAACTCGATTTAGTTATATGTATAAATGGAATGGTGAACCTTTGTTACTTCAAAGTAGAGCGTGGGATGAAACAGGTTATGTTCAACCAACGTTTAAACAACTTAGAGCGATTCGCGGTGGCAATTCAATTTACCATCGTAACGCTATTCATACATGGAAAGTTTACGATGATGGTCATGTTAGAAACGCACAACTAAAAAATGCGTAATAAAAGGTAAACGAAATATAAGATTGCTCCTATAACAATTAAACTATTTTTGACCAACACAAGAACAAAGGTTGATACACATGAATTACATGAATAAAAACAAATATTTAGCAATAATCGTTTCTAGTTTGCTTTTTGCTTGTCAGCCACAACAAGCTAAAGAAGAAAAAGTAGTGGATACCGTGCCTTCGGGCGCATTAGTACAAAAAGATATGCCAAAGTCATTTCAAATGGGTGATCACGCGCCTCAAGACGTGATTGCTGGGTGGGATATCGATATTCGCCCAGATGGCATGGGATTACCTCCTGGTTCTGGTTCGGTAGAAGATGGTGAAGAATTGTATGAAGACAAGTGTTCAAGTTGTCACGGTAGCTTTGGAGAAGGCGAAGGATCATGGCCTAAACTAGCCGGCGGTGATGGAACCTTAACTGATGCGCGACCAACTAAGTCCGTTGGAAGTTATTGGCCTTACGCAAGTACGCTTTGGGATTACATTCATAGAGCGATGCCCTTCCCTGCTCCTCAATCTTTAGAAGATGATGAAGTTTACGCTATAACTGCTTATGTTTTATATTTGAATGAAATTGTTGAAGATGATTTTGTTTTAACTAAAGAAAGTTTTGCGTCAATCAAAATGCCTAACCAAGATAGTTTTTACGTTGATGACCGTCCTGATACTAACAATACTCGTTGTATGGAAAATTGTCGTGACCCTAAAACAATCACTGAAGCGTTAGGGCCAGAATATACGGTTCATATTCTAGAAGCCGAAGCCGCTGCAAAAAAAGCTGGGAAAAGTACCCCAAAAGTAGATGAAGCAGTGCTAGCTACCTATAACGGCGCTTGTAAAGTTTGTCATGCTGCAGGAATTGCTGGTGCGCCAAAATATGCGGTAAGCGAAGACTGGACTAGCCGTTTAGAACAAGGTAAAGAGACAATCTATAATAACGCGCTTAACGGACTTAATGGAATGCCAGCCAAAGGCGGTAGGGCTGATCTTTCGGATGAACAAGTGAAAGTCGTTGTAGACTATATGCTTTCTTCAGTTGCATCAAAATAAGACCAAATAGGAAAAATAACATGAAAATAACTTATCAAATAGTTTGTCAAATAAGTCTAGTGCTTATTATTACATTAGCGACTTGTTCTAAAACCGTTCTCGCTGAAGAAACGGGGAATACCGAACAGAAAGCGAATCAAGCCGACATCCAAAAAGGGCAAGATTTAGCGTTCACTCGTAAAAAGGGAAACTGCTTAGCCTGCCACTACGTACAAGGTGGCACTTTGGCAGGAAATACTGGTCCAGCATTAATTGCAATGAAAGCAAGATTCCCTGAACGTGAAGTTCTTTATAACCAAGTGTTTGATGCAAGAGTAAAAAATTCTAACACAATTATGCCTCCTTTTGGGGCACATGGCGCTTTAAGTAAAGCTGAAATTGATTTAATTGTTACTTGGCTTTATACATTGTAACTAACATCTAATTAATTATTTAATATTCAAATAGGGTAAATAAAATGAGCATATCAAGAAGAAGTTTTTTTTCCAAATTAGGCAAAAGCGCAGCCTACTTAGCAGTTTTAAGTAGTCTACCTAGCATCGCGTGGGCAAAGTGGAATCTCAAGGCTTTCACTGCACCAAACTTAGATGCGGCAATCAAAATTAATTACGGCGATCTGCCTGTTATTGACAGTGATCAAGTTAAATTGAAAGCGCCAGCGATTGCGGAAAATGGAGCTGTTGTTCCTATCACTGTAGAAAGTAGTTTAGCCAATACAAAAAGCATTAGTCTTTTTGTTCCTGATAATCCAGGTCCTTTAGTTGCAAAATTTAATCTCGGACCTAGTAGTGTCCCCAAAATAAAAACTCGAATTCGAATGGGTAAAACATCAGAAGTAATCGCATTGGTTGAAGCCGATGGAAAACTACATAGAGCGAGACAAGCTGTAAAAGTCACTATTGGCGGTTGTGGCGGATAGTTTATCTTTCTACAGAAATTAAACGATTAAACACTTTACGAATTTTGGAGTTACAAAATGAAAATTAGAGTAAAAGCAAAAGAAAAAAATGGCTTGGTTGATGCAAAATTATTGATCAAGCATCCTATGGAAACTGGTCGTCGTAAAGATAAAGATGGAAACCTGATTCCATCAAAGCACCTAACAACCGTCACCCTTGATTACAAAGGCGAAACAGTTTTTGACGCTCATATGGGAACGGGTGTTTCTAAAGACCCTTATATTTCTATTTCTTTTAAGGGAACTGGCGGTGATACTTTTGAAGTGAATGCTGCTGATAATACCGGTGAGACAGCAAAGAAAACGATTAAGATAAAAGCAGCAAAAAAATAAATCTTAGTCAAATAACCCTTTATCAAATCATAGAGGGTATTTTTCACAATTTAAGGAGAATTATCGTGAACTTAATAAAAACGAATAAAATTCATTGGCTCGCTAGCTTTGCAACATTATTTATAAGTGTTAGCGCTCATTCTCAGAATAACGAAAAGAAACAAAGTGACTTTCAAGAAAGTGTAAAGCAAGATATTCAAGAATTTCGTGATTTTTATTCTAAGAAATTCCCCAATGTTGATATTAACGAATTCAAAGATGGCGTTTATGCGATCGATGAAAAATCTAGAGAGCAATGGTTAGAAATCGAAGAGTTTGCCCCTTACGAAATTTCTGTTGAGGATGGGGAGGAAGCGTTTGGAGAAACATTTGCTAATGGAAAAAGTTATATTGATTGTTTCCCGAAAGTAGAAGATGGTATACGTCAAAACTATCCCTATTTTAATACCGAAACCAATCAAGTCATTACCGTTGAGCTAGCGATTAACCAATGTCGTGAAACAAATGGTGAAGAACCATTATCATACGGTAGAGGATCTTTAGCTGATATTTCAGCTTATATTTCATTTGCATCTAGAGGTAAAACTTTAGATATCAAAGTACCCAATGAAAAAGCTTATGCCGCCTACATGGCAGGAAAAAAATTCTTCTATTCTAAACGTGGTCAATTAAATTTTGCTTGCGCTGATTGTCACCTTAATATCGCTGGTTCAATGTTGCGAGCTGATTTATTAAGCCCCGCATTAGGTCACCCTACAGCCATGCCTGTTTATCGTTCCAACTGGGGTGAACTAGGAACTTTACACGAACGCTATGCCGAGTGTAATAAAAATGTCAGAGCCAAACCATTAACACTACAAGGGGAAGACTATCGAAATGTTGAATATTTCCAAACGTTAATGTCACAAGGTATGGAAGTCAACGGCCCTAGCTCAAGAAAATAAACTGAGAAACAATATTGAGTAAATTAAAATGAGGAATTTAAAATGACACTGGTAAAAAAAAATAACGTCAGACTACTAATATTAATCATGCTTCCTTTTGGTTTGTTAGCCTGTCAACAAAATGAAAATGATTCAAGTAGCCAGCCATCTGTAAAAACAGAAAAAGTAGTGTCAGCGAACCCTGCGGCTAAAATGATTGAAAAAGCTAAATCACAATTGGCTAAAGCTGCTGAAGCTAGATATGAATGGAATACAACAGCATTGTTGATTGAAAAAGCAGAAAAAGCCAACGCTTCTGGCGATACAAAACTTGCAATAGAATTGGCTGAGAGAGCAATTAACGAAAGCAATAACTCTCTAGCACAAGCAAAATATTCAGATGAGCATTGGCAAGATCACGCTATTAACTAATTTCAAAAAAACAAACAAGGGCTCACGCCCTTTTATTTTACCCTTATTAAATTAGGATTTTGTCATGAATCTAAGTCGAAGAGAATTCACTCAATTATTGGCAATGGCTGGTGCTGCTGGTTTATTGCCATCTTGTGCATCGAACAGTCAAAGCTTAGATAAAATGTACGATATTCCTAATTGGGGCGACGTGCGTTTATTACATATGACGGATTGTCATGCTCAGTTAAACCCTATTTATTTTAGAGAGCCTGATGTCAACCTTGGTTTTTATGGCGCACATGGTAAGGCTCCTCACTTGGTTGGTGAACGATTATTAAAACGATTTGACTTAGGCAATGATCCTATTGCAACTCATGCTTTTACTTACATCGATTTCCAAAGTGCCGCTAAACAGTACGGTAAAGTCGGTGGCTTTGCTCATTTAAAAACACTCGTTGATAAATTACGAGGTGAGTATGGAAAAGACAAAACATTACTATTAGATGGTGGTGATACTTGGCAAGGATCTGGTACGGCTTATTGGACACAAGGTAAAGATATGGTCGATGCTTGTAACCTATTAGGCGTTGATATCATGACAGGCCACTGGGAATTTACCTACCAAGACACTCAAATTCTAAAAAATATCGAAGACTTTAACGGTGAATTCTTAGCGCAAAACGTACGCGTTACTGAAGATGCGCTATTTGATGACGCACCGGCTTACGATGAAGATACTGGGCACGCATTTAAACCCTATACAATTAAGACTTTAAATGGTCATCGTATTGCTATTATCGGACAAGCATTTCCTTACACCCCAATCGCTAACCCTAAACGATTTATTCCTGATTGGTCTTTTGGTATTCGTGATGGCGAGATGCAAGAGCTTGTTGATGAAATTAAAGCCAATGAAAAACCGGCAGCCATTGTTGTGCTTTCTCATAACGGAATGGATGTTGATTTAAAAATGGCGTCAGTCGTTTCTGGAATTGATGCAATTTTAGGTGGCCATACCCATGACGGCATTCCAAAAGCCATTGAAGTTAAAAATAGTAAAGGAATGACCTTAGTCACTAATGCCGGATCGAATGGTAAATTTTTAGGTGTTATGGATTTCAAATTTACTAATGGGAAAATGTCAGGTTACAATTATAAATTACTGCCTATTTTTTCAAATATGTTAAAAGCCGATATAGAAATGCAAAACTATATCGATAATATGAGAAAGCCTTTCCTAGAAAAACTTCAAGAACCACTCGGCGTTGCAGGAACATTACTTTATCGTCGCGGTAATTTTAATGGCACATTTGATCAAGTAATTTGCGATGCACTGAGGGCTGTTCACGATACGCAAATTTCCTTGTCTCCAGGATTTAGATGGGGCACTAGTGTACTCGGTGGACAAACCATCACGATGGAACATGTACTTGATCAAACTTGCATCACTTATCCAGAAACCTATGCTAGAGAAATGAGCGGTGAACAAATTAAATTAATTTTAGAAGATGTCGCCGATAATCTATTTAATAAAGACCCCTACTATCAACAAGGTGGTGATATGGTTCGTGTTGGCGGTTTAGATTACGCTTTAGACCCAATGGGCTCTGCAGGTAAACGTGTCACTGAAATGCAATTGGATGACGGCACTAAAATTGAGGCTAGTAAAAATTATAAAGTATCTGGTTGGGCAACCGTTGGCAGTAAAGCTCCCGGAGCTCCAATATGGGATGTGGTTGCTGAGTATATGCGAAGTAAGGACACGATTGGTTTTAAGAAAATTAATACTCCTAAACTTGCAAATATTAAAGGTAATCCAGGGATAGCGTAAAGGATGTTAATTCAATTCAATAAAAATAGCATTCCAGTTTTTTTAATCTTGTTGTGTGCTGCTTTCTATTTCCTATCTAATTCCACTATTGCAAAACCTATCCAGATCCAAAACAACCAATTACGAATAAATTCTGAATTTAAACAAGCATCCGACTTAAATGCTCCATTTTTCTTAATTCTTCATGGAACTTTCGCCTGGCATGGTATGGAACTTATTAGTACCTTACAAGAAAACTTAAATAATGAAGGTTTTGGAAGTCTTGCATTGACACTAAGTCTTTCCGAAAATAATCGTAAACAATTTTTTGATTGTTCTCACCCAATTTTATCCAAACATGAAGATGCACAAGAAGAACTAAATATTTGGCTAACTTGGTTAGAAAAAAAAGGTTATAAAAACATCCATGTCATAGGACATTCTCGTGGAGGTGCACAAGTCGTCAAATTTGCGTTGAACCATTCCAAAAGAGTCAATAAAATATTTTTACTTGCTCCAATGGTTTGGAAAGCAGAACAAACCGCTCAATCTTTTTATCAATTTAACAAACAAGATCTATCGGATGTTTTGATAAAAATCAAAAATCATACTAATTCAGAACTGTTGACTATTAAGCAAGCACTTCATTGTGAAGATACTAAGATATCTAAGGAAGCGTTTATTTCATATTACGACCATAATCCAATTAAAAACACGATAGAATTACTAGCAAAAACAAAGTCTCCAGTTCATATTTATTTAGGTGATTCAGATCCTTTAACTTCTAGTTTTAGTAAACAATATTCGAAAACTGAAAAACGAAAGTACATAGTAGTTAAAGTTATAGAAGACGCTGATCATTTTTTTAGAGATTTTGCAGCCGAAGACATTGTCGAAGACATCATTTCGTCAACCAACAATTAGCTAATATATTGTATATTTAAACCAACAATAATATAGTATGAATAAAAAACATAAATCACTTATTAAAATTACAATTTTTAGCTTTTTGATGTTAATTAGCCTGCTTGTTTATTCACAATCGTCAGAACTAAAACCAATAAAACAAACAATTCAAATAATAGAAAGTAAAAATTTTAGTAATATCATCCCTGCAGAACAAACTCAAAGCAAGGTAATAATACTCTATGTTTCTTCCCCTTTTTGTCGATACTGCAGAAAACTAGAAAAAGAAATATTACACCCTATGATAAAAAACGGTGATTATGTTGAGAAGATCTTGTTAAGAAAACTGGTTATTGACTCAAAAACATTAGTCTTCAATTTCAATGGTGACTTACAGTTACCTAAATCATTGATGGAAGAATACAATGTAAAAATAACACCTACTTTACTCTTTTTAGATAAAAATGGTAATCAATTAAGTGAATCCATTGTTGGCTATTCAAATGATGAATTCTTTTGGTATTACCTTGATACAGCAATCGAGAAATCAAACCAAAAGCTAAAAAATACAGCAATTGGCTCTGGTATTTAATCGCTTACTGTTTATTTAAAAATGCATTAAAAGCGTTTTGACACTCTGTGGTTTTAAGCGCTGAAGCGAACACTTTCGCTTCTTTTTCCATTAAAGCTAAAACAGAATCTACCTCGTCTGCCTTTAATAATGCTTTTGTATCAGTAAGAGCTCTAATCGAGCTTTTACACAAACCTTTCGCCATCGCTCTAGCATCTTCCCAGGTTGACTCAATAGTCGCTGAGATTTTATTGACTAGACCTGACGATAATGCTTCTTTTGATAAAAAAGTACGTCCTGACAATAGCCAATCATGCGCCCTAGCAGTACCGCATCTTTGCGCTAAAAGTCGAGAAGACCCGCCTTCAGGTGTCAAACCCAATTTAATAAAAGGTACCGAAAATTTAGTATCTTCACAGGCAATAACCCAGTCACAATGAAGTAGCATTGTTGTACCAATACCAACCGCTGCACCACCAACCGCAGCAATCACAGGTTTCTTTGCAGTTGCCATTGCACGCAAAAACTGAATAACACTACTGTCACTGTTGAACTCACTTTCTAAAAAATCAGCTAGATCGTTTCCAGCGCTAAAATGTTTATTATCACTTCTAATAATAGTCACTTTAATATCAGCTGAAGCTTCTGCGAATTCTAAGTGTTTTACCAGAGAACCGTACATTGCATCGGTCAGCGCATTCATTTTGTCTCCACGAGAAATATGTATTTCGTAAACTGAGTCTAATTGATTTGCGAAAATTTCTTTTGTGTCCATAATTTATCCATTATTTACTTTCAAAACTTCAAACTACAACCCATAATTAAAATCGAAGCAAGAGTACAAGCGCTTGTTAAATCAAGAACTAGTGCTATTTCTAATAATTCAACTGAGGATTCCAGATTAAACAGCTTATCAAAAATTGAGAATAAGTGTAAACTAATTACATCTTAAATCTGGAATATTAATATGACCAAAAACAAACTAGAAGAACGAATTGATGATCTTGAGATGAAACTCACCTTTCAAGATCAAACTATTGAAGAACTCAATCAGTCTCTCATTCAACAACAAAGTGATTTCAGGAAGTTTACACGAATATTAGAAAACCTTTCAACTCAAGTAGAAAGCATAGGACAAGACAATCCTTTATCTAATACGATTGAACCACCACCACCGCATTATTAAGGAGAACAATCTTTAAATTGGTGGTTTGAAAAGAAGTAATAAGTAATAAGCAATTCTATCAGAGTGATTTCTAAATTTTAAACTGCTCATTTGATGGTAATATAACTGAAAAAACACTACCCTTACCCAAAATCGACTGAACCTTGATCTTACCGTTATGAAGATCAACTAAATGCTTACAAATCGAAAGACCAAGGCCTGCTCCTTCCCTGGTCTTTTTATACTTTGAAACTTGTTTAAAGGGCTCAAAAATTGTCGTCATATTCGAGTTATCAATTCCAATACCCGTATCTGCGACTTTGATTTCAGTATGATTTTTTCCACAAACGATAGAGAGCGTTATTGTTCCATCTTCTGTATATTTAATAGCGTTATCAATGAGTATGGAGATGATTTGACGAAACCTTCTCACATCTGCAAAAATAAAAGCTTCATGTTCTTGTTTAAATATAAATTCTAATTCTTTTTTACTGGCTAAAATTTCAAAGCTCAGGATGATTTTTTGAATGTGTGAAACTGCATCAAAGCTCTCTGGATAAAGTTTGACTACATCCCTTTTAGTTTTAGTAAACTCCAATAACTCAATAACCAAATCTCTTAAATGCTGACCTCTCGAAACAATAAGCTCTAAATACTTTTCTCTCTCTTTTTTTGAGAAAATATTATCATCACTTAATAAAACTTCTGATAACCCTATGATACCATTTAGTGGCGTATTTAATTCATGCGAGGTTTTAGCTAAAAACTCATCTTTAAGCTGATCAACTTCTTTAAGAGCATAATTTGCAGAGGCTAATTCAGCATTTTGAACCTTCATTAAGTGTTGATTTTTTTTCGCTTGTTGTTTTTCTTGTTTCTCTTTTTGTAACTGTGTTTCCAAAATGACTTGTCTCATAGATTGCATTCTATCAACCATACCTAAAGCCAAAAGTATCCCTTGAATAGAAGCAGCGAATTGAGTCAAGTGCGAAACCGATACTGGCAAAAAATCAATATTAATAACATTTGTTTGAGATAAAGACCACAGAATAAATGAAAATAATATTAACGAGTTCCCTGCTACAAAATACCAAGCATGCCGATGTCCAGCAAACGACAATTTAACGCTAACCCACAATATGACAAGAGATAAGATAGTTTGCAATAAAGGAGGGATTTTAGTGAGCAATGGGAAATCATAAAATATGGCTATACTTGTGAGTAAACTAATTATCATTCCTAACGTAAGAAATAAATTTACTCTGGGATATTCTATATCTAAACTAAGATAGACAGCACTAAAGCGTAAATAAAGTGTCGCGGTTAAAATACCCAATAAATTGGCTGAATATTCATTCCAAATAATAAAACCAGGCCACAAATGCGTTATCCCAAATCCATAAAGAGCATGAAAAAATATTGGTGAGACACCTCCCATTAAAACTAGCCAAAAATAGCTTTTCTCTCTAAACCAAAGCCATAAAACAAAGTGAAATCCGACTAACGCCAATGCAATTCCAAAATAGAGCCCTTGAAAGTACAACTCCTTTTGATCGTCATATCTTAATTTTTTGAGCGATAATATTTTTAAATTACGAAATTCAGATTTTCGTCCGTGTCTAAACCCTTGTAATTTTATTAGTAATTGATGATTGTTCGAATTTTTAAATAAATCAATCAAAGGGGTATTGTGTTTGATCACTCTATCTTTTAAAGGTGTGAAGACACTTAAATCAAATATTTCCCATGCGTTTGCTTGCTTAGGTAATTGAGTGTTTTTTTGTTTGATGTAAATAGAGGCATTAAACCAAAAGCCTGGCGAAAAAACCCACTCAAGTATATGAGCTTGTTTATCTTGATTATCAAGCCTCAGGTTTAATTTTAACCAATATACGGTGTCAGTGTTATATTGATGAGCGGCTTTTAAAGGCTTCCAATACTTATCATCAATAAAGTCAACATCATCCGCATTTAGTTGACTATTATCAGTCTCGAAAATATAAGTAAACTCAATTGGATAATATTCAAGTTTGGATGAGTTTATAACTAATACATTGTTTGAATTAGATAGCTTTTTAGCTACAAGTATTTTTTCCAGTTTAGGTAAAGATCGTACAGAATTTTCATTGGGCAAATTATTTTTTTCGTCAGCAACAATTAAATGCGTGCTATCTAAATTAAAATAACAAAAGAGTAGGATTAGAAAATACTTCAATCGCTTTAGCTTCATAAAGTTTCTGTTGTTACCCACGCCAAGGCTGACAATAAAATTATTTGCATTCCTCTTATATTATCAGAATGACCCCCTTGAGAAGAGCCTAAATTGCGAAGAGTTTAATATTCACACAAAATTGGGGTTAAACTATCAATCCTTGTCGCAAAATTGCGACCTTTTGAGACAAGGATGATTATTTTTTATTGGCTGTATTGATTAAATAATAAACTGGCGTTTGTCCCGCCAAAACCAAAACTATTAGATAAAAAAGAATTGATTTGAGTATTTTCAGTCTTTTTCACAATTGGTAAGCCAACCGCTAAAGGATCAAGCTCTTCAATATTGATTGAGCCGGCAATAAAGCCATTTTTCATCATTAATAAGCTGTAAATTGCTTCATGTACGCCAGTAGCACCTAACGCATGACCAGCTAACGATTTAGTTGAGCCCATTTTGGGTAAGTTATCGCCAAAAGTATCTCTTATCGCTCCTAACTCTGCAGTATCACCGACCGGCGTACTTGTGCCATGAGTATTGACATAATCTACTTTCCCTTTCATACCTTGCATCGCTTGCTGCATACAACGAGTTGCACCTTCACCGGATGGAGCAACCATATCATAACCATCAGAAGTTGCCCCATAACCAATCAGCTCCGCATAAATATGTGCGCCTCGAGCCTTAGCATGTTCTAGTTCTTCTAAAACTAAAGTGCCTCCGCCTCCGGAAATAACAAAACCATCTCGAGTCGAATCATAAGGTCTTGATGCGGTTGTTGGCGTGTCATTATATTTAGATGATAATGCGCCCATTGCATCAAACAACAAAGTTAAACGCCAATCTTCTTCTTCTCCGCCACCGGCAAAAACGATATCTTGTTTACCCATTTGGATCTGCTCGTAAGCATTACCAATACAATGTGCACTGGTTGCACAAGCAGATGAAATTGTATAATTAATTCCTTTAATTTTATATGGTGTTGCTAAGCAAGCTGATGTCGTGCTTGCCATAGTTTTAGGCACAGCGTATGGACCTACTCGTTTGACTCCTTTGGCTAAACAAATATTAACTGATTCAACTTGCGCTTTTTGAGACCCGCCTCCTGAACCCATGATTAGTCCGGTTCTAACGTTAGAAACTAAATCTTCTCCAAGTTCCGCGTCTTCAATCGCCTGTGCCATAGAAATATAAGCGTAAGCCGAAGCATCGCCCATAAATCGTCGTACTTTACGATCAATATGATCTTCAATCTTAATGTTGGGGCTACCACAAATCTGGCTCCGTAAACCGACTTCTTTATATTTCTCATTAAACGTAATGCCTGACTTTCCTTCTCGTAAAGAATCAGTCACTTCATCTACATTATTTCCGAGACAAGAGACAATACCCATTCCAGTTATAACAACGCGTTTCATTTTTGTTCCTCTATTTTAAACTTTATCAATATTCTTTAATCAGTTAAATTTTTTCATTCAATTCAAACTATTTTTCAGCCTTAAAAATTTTCAGTTGACTCAAAAAGACCTACTTTCAATTTTTTTGCTGTATATATTTCTTTACCATCAACAGCCACGCTACCATCTGCAATGATCATTGATAGACCACGCTTAATAATTCGTTTTACATCAATTCTATAAGTCACTTTTTTAGCCGTTGGTAAAACCTGCCCAAAAAATTTAATTTCACCCGAACCTAATGCTCGACCTTTACCAGGACTTCCATCCCAAGACAAGTAAAAGCCCGCTAATTGCCACATGGCATCAACACCTAAACAACCCGGCATTACCGGATCAGTTTTAAAGTGACAACCAAAAAACCATAAATCAGGTGTGATATCTAACTCAGCAATGATAATACCTTTGCCGTATTCTCCGCCGTCATCGGAGATTTTTGTAATGCGATCCATCATTAGCATATTAGGTAATGGAAGACGTGCAATACTTCGACCTTCAGTAACGCTTCCAATTAATTCACCATTGCCACATGCAATTAAATCTTCACGTGAAAAACTTTCTGTTCTGCTCATTGTTCTGTCCTGTAATTACTAGTATAAATTCTGCTATTAGTCATGCTTTATCAAATTTCGCGCTATTATCCCTTGTTTAACCTCTCGATCTGGTATGACCTTGCACAAATCATTCTAACATATTGATATATATAAATTATTTCAGCTAACACGTGTTCGCTATTTAATCATGCTAATGATTAAATATTCGCTTATAATCGTTTACTTTATTACAACACGATTAACAGCCGAAATAATCAAAAGCATGAAAAATCCTGAAGTATTTTTACAAAACTATTGGCAAAAACAACCTTGTTATTTACCTAACAGTTTTGCATCGCGACTTGACTACCTTTCTGCCGATGAGTTGGCAGGGCTGGCTCTGGATTCAGAGATAGAATCTCGGTTAATCATACAATCAACGCAAGACGATACTTGGACAGTTGAACATGGTCCGCTTGATGAAAGTCGGTTTACACATTTAAATGAACAAGGATGGACTCTGCTAATCCAAAGTGTTGATTCTTGGTTACATGAAACGCGCGATATTATTAAACAGTTTAACTTTATCCCAAATTGGCGGTTTGATGACTTGATGGTTAGCTTTGCAGTAGATAAAGGTGGTGTTGGTCCACATATTGATAATTACGACGTATTTTTACTTCAAGCTAAAGGAACTCGTCGTTGGAGAGTTGGAAAGATGGGTGATAAACCTAAAATCACCAACCCTAATTCGGCTTTACCTCATGTTGATGAGTTTGAAGCAATTATTGACGTGATCATGCATCCAGGTGATGTTCTTTATATTCCACCGGATACAGCACATTGGGGCGAATCTATCGGAGAGTCTATTGGTTACTCTGTTGGGTACAGAAGCCCTCAAGTAGACCTTCTTTTGTCATCAATAGGTGAAAAGATTAGTAACGATTATGAGTTGAACCCTTTTTTTACCGATGCTTATAGAAACAAAATCAATCAATCCGGTAAAATTGAAGATGAGCTGGTTACCTGGGCTCAAAAACAGCTTCTAAAATTATCAAAGAGCCCAAACCTAATAAAGGCAGCTTTAGCTAAACAGCTCAGTCAATCAAAACTCGGAATCGCAGAACCCACGGAAGAAGTTTGCTCAAATGATTTAAATAGCGGTTCTGTTATCCAACTTAATCAAGATTTTAAAGCAAATTGGAGCTCTTTTGAGAATGAGCTACGGATCTATATTGAAGGTGATTGTTGGATTTTTGAACAAAAAAGTCTTGCTGCTGTAGAAAAATTAGTCAGTTACGAGCGATTTCCGATAAAATTGTTTAATTTTTCACCGGATCTTATTGATTTTCCTGAATCTTTTACTAATCTTATAAGTACAGG
>JQIA01000947.1_pt1 | contig 15448 bp, 12 predicted proteins | sample 811431 | NCBI WGS metagenome assembly JQIA01 (sample SAMN02998118, study PRJNA258478) | marine sediment metagenome | biome: marine; feature: seafloor; material: sediment; isolation source: oil-polluted sediment collected from 3 locations (0.5 km, 0.7 km and 0.9 km)... | place: USA: Gulf of Mexico ... | reverse complement strand
TCTGATAACTGGGAAACCTTTAGTGATATTGGGTCTTATGGTTTAGTTGGTGTAGCTTTAGCTGTTCCTGCTTACAAAGGCGACTGGGATGGTTTCAAGCAAGCAGGTTACAGTGTAGCGACAGCTTCTGGGGTTACACTAATTGGTAAATCTTTAATCGAAGAAGAGCGCCCTGATAAAAGTGGAAATGATAGCTTCCCTTCAGGTCATACAGCAAATGCCTTTGCAGCAGCCACAACTTTGAACCTTCGTTATGGTTGGGAACTTGGTTTTCCAGCTTATGGCATAGCTGCTTTAGTGGGTGTTGGTCGAGTTCAAGCAGAAAAGCATTACTGGAAAGATGTTTTAACTGGTGCCGTCATCGGTTCGTTGGCGGGGTGGGTGTTTACGGATGCGTTTGATGAAAACGTTCAGATTATTCCGTGGGCAGGGCGAAATGAATCTGGGTTAATGGTGTCAATAAACTGGTAACGTGAAAATCACACATGATCGGGTAACCAGAGGTTTCTAAGTAAGCGCTCAATAAACCAACGTACTTATCAATCATAAAATACCAAGGCATTACTTCCACTACTACAGGGTACTGCTATAAATAAACAACTCCGAATATTGCATATTGAATCTCTTTACGGTCACAGCTAAGTCACAACATTTTATCCATTGTTGAGCTAGGTCTACTCGTACTTGACGGGCTTTGTAGTTTGAAGAAAGTAACAATATTTGCTCTACCAAATCGCCAGACAATGAAGTCTTTACTTGAGGTGAGACTGACAAGCCTATACCAAGATCACTTAACCACCCCACATTGGTCCCAACTGGACAAATACCTTGGCTGCAAGCTTCGGCTATAGCAACCCCTTGCGATTCATATTTAGAGGTTTGAATAATAAAATGTTGGGGGACTTTTTCCATAATTTTTTTTAACTGGACTTGAGTCTTAAACCCATGAAAACTAATATATTGTGTAAGCCCCATAGCCCTCGACTTTTGCTGAACGGCTCCTTCAAGTGTGTCTTCACCTACCCAATTAAGATGAAAATTCAAACCATTTTGTTTTAACCCCAGAACCACGTCTAGTAGCAACCATGGATCTTTCACCCGATTAATCGAAGCAATATGCAATATTTGCCATTGTTTAACTCCTATATTTTCGATCCTTTTCAAAGACCAAAAATGTGTATCGATACCCAATGGAATAACTCGAGATTTTAGCCCCCAGCGGAATAGCGCTTTCGCTTGGACATATTCAGAACCACAAGTCGTAGCATTCGCCAACTTAATGCAAACACGATTAATCAACCGATTAATCGTACTATTACTGCCACCATAGCTAATTTCCGGCAAATGTACTGGTTCCCCTCCCCCGATAGATGCCAACAATGGGACTTTGTATTTTTGGCTTAACATTGAAGCAAATAAGGTGGTTTTTCCCAACCAAAAACTGTGTATTAAGTTCGGTTTAAAAGAATAATACTTTAAACGTCCAATACAGATTCTTCTTGCATGTAAAAACTGCCTACTTTTCACCTTTGCTAGCGAGATCACCTGGCAACCCAGCAAACGATATTCAGTATGTTCATTATGTTGTTGCATTGCGATAATAAATACGTCGTGTTGTTTACTCAACTCCCGATATAAAGTTAACAGTGCTGGAATCACCTCAACCTCACCACTTGGGTGTACACCTCCAGGCACCACAATAAGTAATTTTAATTTAATCTTCACTGGCTTATTTTCACCCAAGCAAAAGGCGAATCATTAGGCGAACGTATGGCTTTTGGTGCTGGTTGATACATCCATCGCACATTATAGCCCTCCAGTAAAGCCAGGCTTTGATGATGGTAAAACTGACCGACTTCCCCTACACCAAGCCCTTGATAATAATCATCACTACGCACTTTTGCTGCTAATACTTCATCGGGGGCATAAAAAGGAGAATCAATAATATGAATTTCGCCCCCCTGTATCAATAAGCTTAAACACAAATCTAACAAGGCTTTAGGGTTTTCAAAATATTGAAAACAACTGTTCAAGAATATCATTGAAAATTGTTTATTTTTAGGAGGGTTAGCCAATAGATCCAAATAGGCAAAGTACAAATTTGGCTGTTGGAATACCCGCTGAGCTTGTTCAAGTTCAACTTTGTTAATATCGATAGCCAACACATTCGCAGCCGTTTCTTTTGCTAAAAGTCCGCTAAACCAACCATTTCCACAACCTATGTCTAAAAACCAGTCTAACCCAGTTAGTGGGGACTGTTTAATATGCTCAAGAACCAAATTCGTAGAATGCTGACGCATTTTCCATTCTCGATAATGCAGATTATCCACATCGGTCACTGGCAATTGAGCAACCTGCATATCATCTAACAGTCGTTTTTCTTGGGCTCGTACTTTTAAATAGGCTTTCTCAAACTCATCACTACTATCGTCACTGATAAAAATGACACCTATTCCTGGATCTGGCAGCTTATCTACAACTAATTTATTCAAACTATTTTGCTCATGAATGATTTATTCAGTGGTTCATATCAAATGTACCAAACTAAATTTTTATTTTAATACTTGCGTACCTTACAACAGATAGTTATAAGTTATAGACAGCTCTTAACCAGATTGAAAGACTAAATGCTCACTACCGAACTTAACATATCAGATAAACCTGTAACCACGTTGCAACTATTAGGTTATTCAATAACATTTTCGGCTAACGACGAGAAAGTACTCGCTATCATCTCCAAACTATACCCATTGGCAAGTACTCAATCAAAACCAACAAACATCAAAATTTTCTTGCAGCCCACAATCATATCTCCAATTAAATTAGCAAAACAGGCCAAGTTTTCACTTAACGGCCATGTTTTATCAGGGCAAAACGGTGCCTCTATGTTGTTAGCCAACCGGCAAACAATGACAGCAAAAATTCAACTTTGTTCTCAAATGCTGCGATCGCCTTATTTATTGCGCCATCAAATCATTAATACCGTATGTTATTATTTGCTGAGTTATCGTCTTGTTACACCGCTTCATTGTTGTGCATTTAACCTTAATCACAAAACGGTGGTTTGCCTAGGAAATAGTGGTGATGGTAAATCAAATATCGCCATGGCCGCTGTCGAACAGGGGTACGCTCTACTATGTGAAGATTTAGCCTTTATTTCCGGCAAACAAAACATCACTCTACACAGCGACTGTCGTGAAATTCATTTATTACCTGACAGCGCTGGTCGCTTTGATCAGCTAAATACCCTATCACTGGGCACGAGTCACAATGGTAAAGGTAAATATATAGTAAATGTTCCATACTCGTTACGAGTTGCAAAAAGCAAAGAACTCTTTATAGTATTTCTTGAACCAAATTATTTAGAGCAACAAAGTCAACTTCGACAAAATGACAATAATAATATACCATTATTTCAAACGCTATTTGACCCCGTAGACTCAGGATTTGACTTACACTGCTTGCCACGCCATCAACATATTCATCGGTTAAGTCAACAGCCCAGTTATATTGCGAAAATAGGTAACAATACCACACATTTTTTTGATCTATTACGTACTTTTGTTGGATGAGAGCCATAGTAATGCCAGGACACAATATCAGCAATATCTCTCAGCACTTGTTTTTGTGGCTGGCGCAGTGGTGCCAAGGCAACAGCAAACAGACTCCTGCTATTATGTCAAACTGGTCAGACCGTGAATGGAAGATAGCCAAAGCTGTGATCATCGTGCATGGCATGGGCCCTACTTTAGGTTACTTGCTAAATCAACAAGGTGATCACCCTGCATTACCACAGCATATTAACGATTATTTGCGTGACCAATTTAGTGAGAATACTAAACGCATCCAGATGATAGCCAATGCAAAACAACAGATTACCGATGTACTGTCTAAACACAACATCGACTACCTTTGCTTTAAAGGATTAACACTGGCCGAACAATTATATTCTCACAGGGGTATGCGCCCCATGGCCGATATCGACATTTATACTGGCAAGCATAGTCAAACCCTATTAGAAAGAGCCTTGATAGAGCTCGATTTTCAACCCCATGTTATCACCCACGAAGGCATGACGTTATATCCGATGAAGTGGAGTGAGACGAATTTGGATGAAATAAGTTGGGCTGGGGCCAGTATTACTGTAGACACATCCGACAGCATTTGGTATCAAGGCGAAAGCACCCAGTTACCCTTTGCCATAGACGTTCATTTTTCAATGCAACAAGGTATTCAAGAATTTCGTTACGACATTGATGGGATGTTTCAACAAGCCTTAATCTCAGGCGACGATTTAACTCCAGAACAAACTTATATTCACCTGTTATTACACGCCAGCAAGCATTTTCGAGGTCGCTGTGCTCGCTGGATACAACTTTATGACCTTCATTTATTCCCACAAAAACTCGCATTTGATGAAGAGAAAGTACTAGCCATAGCCAAAAAACACCAGATTTGCCACTTATTGTTATGGCCATTATTGCTAACTCGACAAACCTTTAAAAGCTCTCCAAGTTGGTTAGAAATACAGTTACTGAAACACACTAGCTGGCGTTATCAATGGCTATTTAACCGCCACAATCTAACTGATTTGTCACACTGTAATCCCAAAGACATCAGCTTATTTTATTCATTATTATGGACGCAAAACGTAACATCAATCGTTCAATGGTTAGCACTATCATCACAAGCAAGCACCACCTACTCTAAATATGACAATCAACAATTAACACGCTCGCCGCCAATGATAAAACGCATTATTGCTCGCATTAGGCGCCATTTTAATATTAATACCCGTCAACAATGGCAAATATTTGCCGCGCAAGGGTTAGACCCTATCAAAGATTGGGATTAAACCTTTATGGACAACACTATCAATAAGAACATTAATAATGTTTTGCTGGCCAATGCTTTTTATCTTAAAAACGACCCGAAACAATTACTTGAAAAATTTAAACCTTACCCTCCTCTAGCAGCACTTTATGCGGCAAGTAGTCTTGAAGAAAAGCAGATTAAAGTAACACTATTTGATGCAACCTTATCCTCCAGTAGTGATGAATTCTCCCGGTATTTGAGCAATATTCAACCCGACTTATTAGTTATTTGCGAAGACAGTTTTAACTTTTTGAGCAAAATGTGCTTATCTCATGTTCGAGACGCTACAATCGCCATGATAGCCATAACCAAAAAGTTAAAAACGGCAAATATTCCCGTGGTGATCAACAGCAGCGACGCTGCCGATGAACCAAAAATCTATTTAGATGCAGGCGCTGATTACGTCATCGTTGGCGAAGTTGAACAAAGTCTCGTAGAACTGGTCGATTGGCTTAATACCAAACGAGAGTCCAGAAACGAACAACCCACTGGATTAATTTATAATACTGACGGGCAATGGGGTCGCTCAAACCTACGAAAAAACAACCGTAACTTAGACAATTTACCCCAACCAGCATGGCACCTAGTTAATATTGAGAAATATCAACTAGCTTGGCAACGCCACCATGGATATTACAGCATTAATATGGTGACTTCCCGAGGTTGCCCCTATCACTGCAATTGGTGTGCAAAACCTATTTGGGGGCAGCAATATGTTTGCCATAGTCCAGAATATATTGTTAAGCAAATTCAGAAATTCAGTCAATTCAAACAACCAGATCATATTTGGTTTTGCGATGACATTTTTGGTCTTAAAAAAGGGTGGGTTGAATTATTTTCCCAGCTAATGCAGGCTCAAAATATTCGTATTCCTTTTATGATACAAACTCGCTCCGATTTGCTGGATGCCTCCGCAGTCACTAGTTTAAAACAAGCGGGTTGCCAACAAGTATGGTTAGGTGTCGAAAGTGGCAGTCAGAGCATTCTCGATGCAATGAACAAAGAATTAAAACTCGAACAAGTTCATGAGGCAAGACAGCTACTTCAACAAGCTGGGATATCTACTGGTTTTTTCATTCAATTGGGTTACGTAAATGAGGGGGTTGATGAGCTACAAGCCACCCGTGACATGATTGTTTCTCTCAGGCCTGAAGAAATTGGTGTTAGTGTCAGCTACCCATTACCCGGTACCGAGTTTTTTAACAAAGTACAAAACCAACTGGATAATAAAACACACTGGCAAGATAGTAACGATTTAGACACCGTATTTAAATCGACCTTTAGAGCCGATTTTTATCGTCTCATACGCAACCATTTGCACAGCGAACTCGATGCCCTATTGGCTAACCCAAATTGCTCAAGCACCAAAGTTCACTGGCAACAACAGTGGGATCAACTCATATTATCGGTAGACCAGTATCATAACCGAATAAATGCCACGAGTGTAACAATTTGATATGGTAGATATTATTTTAAGTCACGGGTTTTTTCTCGATGAGGATGAAAAAGAACAAGTCGTGATGCGTCCTCACCCGCCCTTGGGTCTAATGTATCTGTCATCTTATCTCAAACAGCAGGGATTAAGTGTCAAACTGTTTGACAGCACCTTTTCGCCAAGGACTGAACTGTATCAATTGCTGGCTAAAAAGCACTCAAAATTACTGGGGCTTTATACCAACTTAATGACTCGAACATCAGTGTTAGCTATTATCGCACAAGCTAAAAAACAAGGCATAACAGTAATTTTAGGTGGGCCTGAATCGGCTAACTACATTGCTGAATACATAGAGCAAGGCGCGGATTACATTATTTCAGGAGAGGGTGAACTCTCACTAACCGAATTAGTCAAAGCACTCTGTAAAGGGGGCGATGGCCACAATGTGTTAGGCGTCAGTTTTAAAAATAGCAATGGCAGTATCATTAATAATCCTGCAAGAGTATTACCCAAAAATATCGACGAATATCCTTGGCCCGACAGACAGTCAATTAATATAAAACAGTATCTTGATATTTGGCATCAACACCATGGCGAATCCAGCGTGAGCATGATCACAGCCAGAGGCTGTCCGTTTAAATGTTCGTGGTGTTCACATTCAGTATTTGGGTTTACCCACCGACGGCGCGATCCAGAAGATTGTGCTAATGAACTGCAACATATCGTCGACACCTATAACCCTAAACAGATTTGGTATGCCGATGATGTTTTTACTATCCATTACAAATGGCTATATAGCTACGCCCAAGAACTTAAAAATCGAAGTCTAAAAGTACCTTTTGAAACCATATCTCGTGCTGACCGCTTGACCAAGGATAAAGTATTGGACACGCTTCAAGAGATGGGGTGTTATCGTATTTGGATTGGTGCCGAAAGTGGAAGTCAACGATTGTTAGACCACATGCAACGCCAAGTCACCATAGAGCAAGTTTACACCGCCACCAAAGAAGCACAAAAGCGAGGTATTCAAGTGGGAATGTTTTTAATGTGGGGTTATGGCGATGAACAAATCGAAGATATCGACGAAACAGTAAAACAGGTAGCTCGCATCAATCCCGATATTTTTTTAACCACCGTCGCATACCCCATCAAAGGGACTGAGTTTTATCGCGCTAATGAACATACCATAAACGTTACAGTAAAATGGCAAGAAGGCAGCGACCGCGATTTAATGCTTACTCATCGCCGCTCTGAGCGCTATTACCGATATGCCAACATCTACTTAAAATCTCATGTAGAAGCTACCCGGTTACAACTTACCAACGATGCCGCTAATCAAAAAAGGGCCAAAAAGAAAGCCAAGCATGCCAGATGGGCACGAAACCTGTTGGCCGCATCCGCACACGAGCGACACCTAAATGCCAACCTTTGACCAACTGGCCCAAGACTACGACCTTAGTTTTTCACATACTATTTTAGGTCAGTATTACCGCCATAGGGTACAACACAAGATGCAGCAATATTGGCCTGGCAAGCAGCACATATTAGAAATAAACGCAGGCACTGGCGAAGATGCAATTTATTTAGCTAATTTAGGCAATCGAGTGCTAGCCACTGATATTGCACCAGCTATGCTGCTACAGCTAAATAAAAAAGCCAAGCAACAGAAAAAAAGCGCCTTAATAACAACCCAAACGTTAGCAGTTGAGCAACTGAACAGCCTGCAAGGACAAACCTTTGATGGTTTATTGTCAAACTTTGGAGGGCTTAACTGTGTCGAAGATCTCGAATTATTTGTCAATACTGCGGATAATCTTTTGAAGCATAAAGGTATTATGATCTTGGTTATTATGGGCCCCTGGGTGCCATGGGAAATGGCTTATTATGTTTCCCATGGCCAGTTTAACAAAGCCTTCCGGCGTTTCAGTGGTAATACTCACTGGCGTGGCATAAACATTTATTACCCCAAGCTAACTACCGTAAAACAACAACTCGATCAGCACTTTAAACTCCTACATCAAGAGGGTTTAGGAGTTTTAATGCCGCCATCTTATATTAACAATACCGTTATGCGTTGGCCTAAATTATTCAATACCTTGGCTAAGATAGAAGATCGCCTAGCCCATTGCTCCACATTAGCCCATTTGGCCGACCACTATCTGTTAGTTTATCAAAAAAGTGAACCTGTTAATGAGTAATTCCTTAATAACACAACCGCTAATCATTTTTTACAACCCACAGTGCGCCAAAGCGGGTTACCAACGTTTACCCGCTGCAATTTTACAAGTAGCTTCATTGATAGAAGACTTATACAGTTATGAAATTATTGATGCCAACTTACGTCAGTTTGACGACTACCCCCAATTAATTATCGACAAAGTAAAACAGGGCGTCCGCTATTTGGCAATCAGTATCATGCCAGGACCACAGCTTACATCTACCGTATCCGATTTACGAAAAATAAAAGATGCTTGTCCTGAGCTCACGGTCATTGTTGGCGGCTATTTCCCTCTTAACCATACCGAAGTTTGTGTAAAAGACCCCGACATAGATTATGCGGTGGTAGGACCAGGGGAGGAAACTTTTAAAGAACTGATCACAACCCTGGAGGCCAACGAAAATCTTGTTAAGGTCAGAGGGTTGGCATTTGTTCGTGAAGGTAAAATGATTCAAACCTCAAAGCGTAGCCCAACCAACCCAAATGATTTGCCTCGTTACCCTTACCATAAATTAAACACTGAAGATTACATTGCACCCACGTTTTTGGGCTCCCGCACCTTAAGTCACCACAGTAGTTTTGGTTGTCCCTTTTTTTGTAACTTTTGCGCTGTTGTGGCTTTAGCTGGAGGTAAATGGTTTGGTGAAAAAGGAGAAAGGCTCGGCGAATTAGCCCAGATAATGGTAGATAAGTGGCAAATTAACGCCTTAGAGTTTCATGACAACAATTTTTTCACCTCTGAAAAGCGGGTGCAGTCCTTTTGCCAGCAATTAATAAAACGCCAAATCAAACTTAATTGGTGGGGCGAAGGACGAGTAGACACCTTACTAAAATATAAAGAAAAAACATGGGAATTAATGCGTAACTCGGGTTTAAAAATGGTATTTCTGGGGGCTGAGAGCGGTGATGATGAAACCCTACAACGTATGAATAAAGGCGGCACTCAAAGCGCCAATTCAGCACTACTATTAGCTGCAAAAATGCGCGATTTTGAAGTAATTCCAGAATTCAGTTTTATTTTGGGCAACCCACCAACCCCAAAGCAAGACGTACAAAAAACAATTGCATTTATTCGCCAGATCAAAAAAATAAACCCAAAAGCTGAGATCATCATGTATCGTTACGACCCAGTGCCCATTGGGGGCGAAATGTTCGATGCAGTGACTAAACTTGGCTTTAAATTTCCAGCATCATTAGAAGAATGGAGTAATCCCAAATGGCGTAAAATTCAGCGCCGCACAACCGCCGATGTTCCCTGGTTAACTGCCAAAGGACAGCAATATATCAGCGATTTTCAAACCGTATTAAATGCCTTTCACCCTACAGCAACCTCGCGTCATATCCCTCCTGGGTCATGGCGTTACTGGTTGTTGAAGTCCGTCAGCGGCATTCGCTATCACCTAAGGTTCTACAAACATCCAGTTGAACTGACATGGCTACAAAAAAAGCTGGCTTATCAGCGCCCTGAAATTTCTGGTTTTTAATCGGTGACTTGTGTTGAATAAACGCTATCACATACTCATCGTCAATTATGCATATGAGCAAGCATTGGAAAATCCACATGCCTTACTTAGGCAATATTTTATGCTACCCAGTTGGGCCAAGGCCTGTAGTTTTGAAGATACTAAAGTTACGGTTTTTCAACGTTTTAAAGAAGACCATATACTATCAATTGATGGTGTAGAATATATGTTTGTTAGTGACAACTTACCGCCAGCTCTTAAATATCGGCAGTGTGCCTTTAAGTTTAATCGCGAAGTAAAAAAATATGTAAATAACTTAGTGGCCAACAATAATAACCTTGATATTTGTCTACACATCAATGGCTTTATTTTTCCATTGAGTACTTGGCACCTCACCAAAATTTCCTGTGACAAGCTACGTTTTATCATTCAACATCATGCTGAGTCACCCCATGGACTATTATTTAATTTGCTTAGCCGCTGGGCTAACAAATCAATTAGCCGCTTTTTTTTTACCACGAGACATCATGCTCAACCTTGGGTTAATGCAAAAATATTATCCTCTGATAAAGTAGTAGAGTTGATGGAGTGTAGTTCGAATTGCTTACCACAAGACAAAATAGTTGCTCGCAAAAAGCTTGGTATTGACGAAAGCCCCGTATTGCTTTGGACAGGCAACCTAGATGACAACAAAGATCCACTGACGATATTAGTTGGATTCAAAAATTTTTTGCAAAAAAATCCAAATGCAAAACTGTTAATGTTATTCCGCCATAGCAAGTTATTGCCGCAAGTTAACGCTATGATTGCTAAATCTAAACAACTCAAAGCCGCCGTAGATTTAGTAGGTAAAGTAAACTATCAACACATAAGTGACTACTACAATGCCGCCGATATTTTTGTTCAAGGCAGCGAACGCGAAGGATCGGGCATTGCGGTATTAGACGCTTTGGCTTGCGGTGCAATACCCGTGATAACATCAATCGCCAGCTTTGAAACCCTAACCCAAAACGCAAAAGTTGGCCGACTATGGCAAAGGGGTAAGGTTGATCAGTTTGTTGATGCTTTACACTCCGTGATGAGTAGCAACTTAGCCCAGCAACAACAAGATTGTATCCACTTATTTAATCAACAATGGACGTTTGATAAACTGGCCCGCCAAGCGAGGGCGCATTATTTTGGTAGGCAAATATGACAGCACTAAAACAATTCAAAAAACTTAACCGGAAACTGCTACCCAAGTACCAATTTTACCCACCACAATGGCTAGTATTAGGCGTAAATAACCTATGTAACTTACATTGTAAAATGTGCGATGTAGGCACTAACAGCAAAGAAACTATATTTTCCACTAACTTGGTTGGTACCCACCCGATGCACATGCCGCTTGAGTTATTTGAAAAAATTGTTAGCCAAACCGTACAATATTTCCCCCAAACTAAACTGGGCTATGCGTTCACTGAACCACTTATCTACAAATACCTCGAACAATCATTGGAGTTAGCCCAAAAAAATCATTTGCACACCAGTATAACCACCAACGCATTATGGTTAGAAAAAAAGGCTGATCTCCTCTGTGAGCTGGGAGTAAAAGAATTATTTATTTCACTAGATGGTCTACCAGAAACCCATAATGAAATACGTGGTCATCATCAGTCTTTTGAACGAGCAATAGCGGGCATAGACAAGGTATTAAGCAAAGCTCCCAATAAAAGGCCTCAAGTGTCAGTTTATTTTGTTATCACCCAATGGAATATTGAGGAAATAGGCGCTTTTGCCGACTATTTACGAGATTTACCTATCTCCCGATTAGGATTTATGCATACCAACTTCACCCCTAAATCGGTGGCTGATGAACACAATTTTTATTATGGTCAGAAGTACTTTGCCACTCATTCCAACGTGGCTGATATGGAAGTAGAAAAGATGGATTTGGACTTATTATGGACCCAAATAGAGCATATAAAGAAAACAAATTATAACTACCCAATAGGGTTTTCACCGGAGTTAAGCGATAAACAAGCGTTATATCAGTTTTACCAACAACCCAAGCAGTTCATTGGCAAGCAATGCCAAGATGTATTTAAAAACATGATGATAAAATCAGATGGTTCGGTAATCCCCGCTCACGGGCGCTGTTATAACCTCAACGTAGGCAACCTATATCAGCAAAACTTAAAACAAATCTGGAACTCCTCAACGTATGGTGAATTTAGAAGCGACCTAAACAAAGCCGGTGGGTTGTTCCCTGCCTGCTCACGTTGTTGCAGCGGCTTTTCGTAAGGCAGCCTAATGAAAAAAAAAATTCTGCGTATGATACTCTCATGTACCCTTAAGCCATTCTTGCAACACTACTACCTCAAATCCAGAAGACCCTTTCGCTACAAGGGCCTGATACTAGCCGTTGAACCCGGTGTATTCCATCCGGGGTTATTTTTCAGTTCAAAGATACTTGCCAAATTTATAACCCAATTTAATTTAACCAACAAACATTTACTCGATATGGGCTGCGGTTCAGGATTATTATCATTGGTCGCTGCAGAGCAAGGAGCAAAGGTGGTGAGCGCAGACCTTAACGATCTAGCCCTAGATAACACCCGCACCAACGCTCAATCCAATGGGTTAGACTTAACTATCGTCAAATCGGATATATTTAACAATATCACGGAGCAATTTGATTACATCCTAGTTAACCCACCGTATTACCCCCGAAAAGCCAAAGACGCTGCAGGGTTAGCTTGGTATTGTGGAGAGAACTTCGAGTATTTTAGGGCCTTTTTCAACGAACTTAGTAAACATATCAATCAAACTTCGCAAGTTTATATGATATTGTCGGACGGCTGTGCACTCAACACTATTGGTGATATTGCCAATGAACATCAGTTTAAAATGTTCATTGTTCATGAACAGGAAGGATCACTTGAGAGTAGTTTTATTTTTAGAATTGAGAGAATGTGAATTTAAACCGTTTTTGGGCTCAGGTATCATGTCTCAACATTTTAGCTAGGCGACTGCGCTCATCACTAGCCAACGTATCCCACTGACCACTTTCAACCAACTCACCTCGTTCTAATACATGAATTTTATCAGCATAACGCACTGTCGATAATCTATGGGCGATTAATACGATCATCATTTTTCCATGTAAATTTTGTATCGCTTGCTGAATAAGCTTTTCATTCTCCACATCTAATGCGCTGGTTGCTTCATCCAGTATTAATACATTTGGTTCATTTAATAGTGCTCTAGCTAATGCAATTCGTTGTTTTTCACCACCTGATAGTTTGATGCCCCGGTCACCTAACACAGTATTTAACCCTTTCGGTAATGCTGTCACGAATGATTTAGCCGCAGCCAATTCCATAGCTTTCCATAATTCCTCTTCGCTGGCCTTTGGGTTTAACCATTTAAGGTTATTGGCTACGGTGTCATGAAATATAAAGGGGTCTTGGGTGACATAGCTAATTGAATATCGCCACGACAATCTATTGATGTGATTTAGGGGGGTATCATCAATTATCACATTGCCTAGTGTTGGCTCGATTAAACCGGCAATAACATCAGCTAAGGTACTTTTTCCGGCGCCTGATGGACCAACCAAAGCCACAGTCGATTGCGACTTCAAGGATAGGTTTATACTGTTTAGTACCATCCTTTCACCAGCATTAACACTTATATTTTTCAATACAATGTGTCGGTTAACGGCAATTCTATGAGCATTACTCTGATGTTGTTGATCTAGGTAAGCTTGTTCAGCGTTTTCGTTGCACTGTTGTTGCAATTGGCTAACTATCTCAAATGCAGGCAACTGGTTAATCAATTGTTGAAATAACCGCAATATCAACGACAATCGAGGCATTAATCGCGCAAATATCAGTAATAACAACAATAACACTGCGCTTTGAACCTGTAATACCTCAACAGCCACGTAAACCACAATTGCTACGTAAACCACATTACCAATATCGTGAAACATAGCAGTAGAACTGTTGGCGATTACAAAACGTTTATTTGATAGTGCCAACTCATCACAACTTTGGTCAAAGTTGCTTTGCATGTCCGACTCCATCGCTTGGCTTTTAATGGTTTTAATGCCTGAGAACAGTTCAATAACATTGGCATAAATCTGTCGTGTATGATGCTGGGTTTGAATGCCGTATTCATTAGCCTCGCGGTTAAATTTCCTTAACAATAAAAACAATAATAACCCACACAACAATGTAATCGAGAGTAACCCAGGGTGTAAAATCAATCCAACGATAATATATACAATAACCGTTAAAAGTGCGCACACCAACTCGAAAAACACCTTCACCATATTCGATACTCGGTGTATTTCGATGGTTAATACGTGAGTTAAGTCTGATGTTTTTTGGTTGCTCAAAAACGTCCAATTAGCTTGGCAAAGGCCCCTATATAGACGGGAACGCACCTCGTTGGCGTAGCTATTTTCGATAACAACGGCTAATATATTTTGCTTTCGACGCACCAAAGAATGTGCCGTAACCAAACCACAAAATAGTAACAACAACCAAACAACATCTAGTTGTTCAAACATACTCACAAGCCATGGAGGTCCAGCTATTGCGTCTGATGACAGGGGTAAAACACCTACAAGTGATAATAACGGCAGCAATAGCAAGAGGCTAATGCCCTGAGTAAGTCCTAACAAAAGCTGCAAAATCACATTTATCGTGACCGCTCCAGTAAGGGTTTTTAATAGGTCTTTAATAAAGATGATAAGAGAACTAATCAACTATTTATTTTCCATTTTACTCAAGAACATATACACAATAGCAACGTTTTTCAAGATAGTTGTCGCCCTAATCCAGAGCAACCTGTTTATGCTGCTCTGGATTAGGCTCCACAGCACCTTCAGACTCCCTATTTCTCTCTGCTTCAGATCATCGTTCTGAACGTTCATTTCTTTTTTGCGCTGATATAACACTTTTCGTTTTGCTAAGATCTCCACATCGAGCCCTGTGCGCCTTTGATTTGGCGTTACAAATTTGATCCTGCTATGACGGTGTTCGTTGTTATACCAGTTAAAAAATTCTTTCACCCATTCTCTAGCGTTATCCAGGGATTTAAATCCTTCTAACGCCAGCAAGGGCTGTATTTTACCGTTCGCTCACTTAAATAAACAATCTGACCTAAGCTTTTGCCACGATGAACAAAAAAACAGCATGAAGGTTATTCAAAATAATGGTGCTGGATAGAGTGTACTTTAAATGATATTTGACAGAGAAGTGCTACTGAAAATATATAGGTAAAACAAGGGATAAAATATGATTATATTATACTTTTCATGACAAGAGCATTAGACACTGGGTATTTATAACTAAATGAGGATAGAACTAAGTATGAATAATTTTTTTGATAACAATAAAATGGCGGAGGAGGAGAGATTCGAACTCTCGGTGGGCTATAAACCCACGTCGGTTTTCAAGACCGGTG
>JQIA01000946.1_pt1 | contig 15453 bp, 12 predicted proteins | sample 811431 | NCBI WGS metagenome assembly JQIA01 (sample SAMN02998118, study PRJNA258478) | marine sediment metagenome | biome: marine; feature: seafloor; material: sediment; isolation source: oil-polluted sediment collected from 3 locations (0.5 km, 0.7 km and 0.9 km)... | place: USA: Gulf of Mexico ... | reverse complement strand
TGTAGCTCAGCTGGATAGAGCAACGGACTTCTAATCCGTAGGTCGCACGTTCGAATCGTGCCAGGCGTACCACTTACAAGCCAATTATTATAAAGGGTTTGATCATTTTGATCAAACCCTTTTTTTATGTCCGGAGCATATGCTGCGATAAAGGAACTGCTCTTCGAAACAGTCATCGGTGAGTCTGAGCTGGTTTTTTTTGCAAAATGTCCGGCTGTCTTTTGATATCCCTGTAATCTGATTTTTGACGTCAGAGTATCGAATACCATATGACACAATTCACTTTCTGCTGTTAACGTTTGAAAGTCAGTCGCTGAAATATATCTGATTTTAGTTTGCAAGGGTTTCTTATATGCTGTTGTTTCACCGGTCAGAGTCCGCAATCACTGTTTCCTTTTTTTCAATCTCAACATCAGTGCAGAACGATTAATCGCAATGCTATATATACTATGTATTATTAACCCTGTTGTCAACAGCAGTTCCCCGACCCACAGGACGCCTTTTTCGGCCCAACAATCCATGACTGGATAATGTAGGCTGCACACCCGACTCCCGGTGTTACCGTTACCGCCTCCACCGGACAATTTAAAGCACATGCACCGCATTCCATGCAGGCATCCTGATCCTGTATAATAGCTTTTTTTGACGCTATGGTGAAGACATTATGGGGGCAGACCGCTGTGCATATTCTGCAACCCGTGCATTTATCCGTGTTGAGTTTAAGGGTTGTAACGTCTTTAATGTATCGAAAATCTTTCATTGTTTTATGTCCTTTGCATCTCTGGCGGTTAAAATCCGGAATAAACCCATAAAATAATTGCAATAATAGTCGCTGCTGCCTGCACAGGGATTGCCTTTCTCATCTCTTTTTCAACCCCGGAAGGTGATGTGTACGGGGTTGTTCCGGTGAAATTCATGGCAAGGAATGAGCTTATTGCGACTGACACCAGTACAAGTGCTGTTACACCTGAAAAACCGGTTTTGTAGGATGTTATTGCTGCTACAGGAAGCGACATGGCAATACCGGTAACAGCACCCTTAACAGCGAATTCAGTTCCAGGGAGTTGTTTCAGAAAAACGGGGGTTATAACAGTCCCTGCAATAATACCGGCTATAAGAACCATAAGGGCGGGTATTCCTCTTGTCCATGCCTCAGTAAATGAAAATATACCCGGTCCGATGCCGGCAAGCAGCAATGTCAGAGCCATTACGATAAATGCTGGTTTAAACGTCAGAGATATTTCTACCGGAATAAGAACAACTCTTTCTCCGAGAGAAAATGTCACCTGTCTCATCTCTGGTTCGGCCTTAAGGCCGTTTTTAAGGAACCCCGGCAGATCTTTTGTATGGACGGGGCCCCATATGATTGAAAATCCGGTCTGTTTTTTGACCTCACGGCCTGAAATTCCTGTTGCGCCAAGCTGGGGGGCGATAATCTTCCTGTGATTAACGATACGGCTTATACCGGTCGATTTAATCCGTTTAACCAGTTCTTCCGTTCCAAAGGTTCCTTTACCTGCTGCGCACCAGACATTGATCCCTCTGGTATCCAGAATAACAATCCATGCATCAATTCCGCTCAGCTCTTTTCTAAGATGGTCAAACGATAGTTTGTAATTTGACGTAACCAGAACCATGGTGTCTTCATCCGGTGTTCCTGTGCAGTATAATCCCGGGGAGACTTTATAATCATTCCTGCCGATGTTTAAGCGGGTAAATGCAGTCTGTAAATGATCTTTCGGGGTCATTTCAGATTTAATGACTGGGATCTGACCGGCTTTTGTGGTGATAAAGTCTTTTACCCATGATTGAATTTCATAACCAGGTTTTTCAAAAGGGCTGGCCGGAGGGCCCGGAGGAGGCCCGCAGCAGGCAATGTCTTCCGAAATTTCCTGAGATATTTTTATTGATGTTGCCGGGGGTGCCGGCATAATTGTATCAAATGTTGAGATTGAGGTTGATGACTCGCCTCTGTTAGACTCACAACCACAGCCTGTTTTTTCTTTTTCCATCTAATCCTCCTGTTAAAGTGATGAAACATATTTTTTAAATTTTTCAAGTACTTCATGATCAATGCAATAACAGGTGCTTGGCCCGTTGACTTCGCCTTTAACCAGTCCTGAATTTCTTAAATGTTTAAGATGCTGGCTGATTGTAGACTGAGATAAGGGAAATATATCTACAATTTCACCACAAACACACTCGCTGATGCGTTTCAGATGCTGTAGAATTTTAACACGTGTCGGGTGCGATAATGCTTTGCATATACCGGCAAGGTCTTCGGTCGTCAGTTCAGTATTTAATTCTTTCATAACGCTCTCATAGTTTAGTTTATCGTTGATCTACGATAAACGATTATAGCTGCATTGTCAATTGTTTGTTTTGACTGCCATCGTTGTGTTTTTTAGTTTTACGCTTGAACTTATCAGACTTAAAGGGGTATATAGTTAACCGGGTATCATGATTACTGGTGCCTGATGGTATAAATCCGGTGAAACATTATAAAGACAGGAAAGGGGTTGGTGATCAGTCCCTTTAAACATAATAGAGCGTTTGATAATGGGGTATTCATGCATTTAAGAAAAAGAGTCCTTGTAACAGGTGGTGCCGGCTTTCTCGGTTCATTTTTATGTGAAAGGCTTCTAAACGACGGGTGTGATGTATTATGTGTGGATAATTTTTACACCGGTGCCAAAGATAACATAGCCCATCTTATCGATAATCCGTATTTTGAGTTGATCAGACACGATGTTACTTTTCCGCTTTATGTTGAGGTTGATGAAATATATAATCTGGCCTGCCCGGCATCGCCGATACATTATCAGTATGATCCGGTGCAGACAACAAAGACCTCTGTCCATGGTGCCATAAATATGTTGGGGCTTGCAAAACGTGTTAAAGCTAAAATTCTTCAGGCATCTACCTCAGAGGTTTACGGTGATCCTGTCGTTCACCCTCAAAAAGAGACCTATTCCGGTAATGTAAACTGTATCGGACCACGGTCATGTTATGATGAGGGTAAACGGTGCGCTGAGACCCTCTTTTTTGATTATTACAGGCAGAACAGCCTGAATATAAGAGTTGTCCGAATTTTCAATACCTATGGGCCGCGAATGCATCCAAATGATGGCAGGGTCGTCAGTAATTTTATCGTGCAGGCTTTAAATAATCAGAATATTACTATTTTCGGCAATGGGAAGCAGACCCGGTCGTTCTGTTATGTGGATGATCTGATCGACGGCATGATAATGATGATGAATGGTTCAGATGACTTTATCGGCCCTGTTAATCTCGGGAATCCCAATGAATTTACGATCGTTGAGCTTGCTGAAAAGATTATTGAAATAACCGGTTCTTCATCAGAACTGATTTTTAAACCACTTCCGGAAGACGATCCTCTTCAGCGCCAGCCGGATATCAGCCTTGCAAGGGAAACACTTGGCTGGGACCCGACTATTCAACTTGAAGAGGGGTTAATTAAAACCATAGACTATTTTCAACAGCTTTCAGGTTAATCCTGTGGGGCTATAACAGTTTTAAATCCCAGTTCCATTTACCCTGTCGTTCTTTTAACCGAATTTTTTCAGGAACGTCCTCTTCTATGTGGACAAAATGGGTGTAGCCTGCCTTTAGAAGTTCATCTTTGCGAGGTATAATATCTGTTTTCCAGTCCGGATAAATCCAGTAATCACTGCCATGTTTAAGTGCCCAGGAGGCTTCTCCTTTTGGGCTTTTAAATGGCTCACCCGTTTTAATCTCGTCCGACAATACTCTTGATATGGCGATTGGCCAGTTTGCAGACAGAACAATTCCCAGCGGGATGCTGCTCTGCTCAGGCAGTTTTAGGAAATCTGTTTTCGTGAGTTCCGGACTGACGATTACGCCGGAAAACCCCTTGTCGGCAAGCAGGTTTATCGACATGCCATTAGACTGATTACAAAACGGACCGGCCCATATATTCAGATCGTTTTTTTCAGGGAAAAATGCCATTTGAAATGGTGAATTTAAAACGAAATTTCGACCGCCCTTTTTCAGGATTCGATCAATCAGCTTTTTAAATGCAGCCTCATCCTCCGGCCAGATAACAGGCGGTAGCCACCACCAGCAGCCTGAAGTGATTTTTTTAGGGACAGTATCTGCATTTTGGTCGGTCAGCCACAGGCTGTCGTTGGCTTTTATTTTTTTGGAAAGGGTTCGCGTTAAAACAGTTTCGATCCCTGCGGGTCTCCCGGCTGACGACTTTGGCCGTTTTCGGGTGGACCGGGGTTTTAATTTGAGTTTGAAATCCGCTGATTTTATTGTAACGGATGGTATTGCTGCTGCCTGCTCCTCATAATCTTTCAGCAATTCAACGAGCTCTTTTTCCCGCCGGTCAATAAGAAATACCGGGCTCCCTTTTTCAGGTGGTCTGCCTGTAAGCTTAAGGTGAAGACGTCCTCTTTTGGGTACAGATTTATAGACTTTCTGGATGGAGTGTCCACCGGCATCTTCATAACCGATTCTTAGAAGATCTCCCGTCAACAGCGCCTGTCTTGGAATGAAATGCGGATTTTTAAAAGGGCCCTTTAATGTACCTATCATCTGCCCGGAACCTGTCGGTTTGGTTGTGTCAACAGGGTTTTGCGGTCGTTGCGACAAAAAACCGTAATGCGTTGACGGTCGGTTCAGTGCCTGTTCCAGAAGGCCGACTGCTGTTTTTTTCATTTGGGGATCTGTTCCGTGATCCCGTAGTAGTTTGTAAGCTTTTACTGTGTAGTAGACATAATGAGGGCCTTTTTTCCGCCCTTCTATTTTCCAGGTCGTTACTTCCGGAATTGTTTTTAATACTTTTACAAGGACATCAAGGCTCAGGTCCTGACAGGAAAAATATCTTTTTTTCTGATTTTTGTGAGAATAGATCCTTCTGCAAGGTTGAACGCAGCGGCCCCTGAGGCCACTTTTGCCCCCAAGAAAACTGCTCCAGTAGCATCTCCCTGAGACGGCATAGCAAAGTGCCCCGTGAACGAAAACTTCCAGTTCGCTCCCTGGCACGCAGCTGCCAGCCATTGTTTTGATTTCATCCACATTGAGTTCACGTGGGACTACAATCCGGTTAACGCCCAGGTTCTTATACGCCCATTCGATACCGGCAGGATGACTCATATTGGCAAGGGTCGATAGATGGAGTTCGCCTTTAAAACCGACGTCACCTGCAAGCTTTATCAGGGCAAGATCTGCCACGATAAGTGCATCCGGTTTAACATAACGCTGAAGTTTATCCAGCATGTTACCGGCCTGTTGAAGATCATCCGGCTTGAGTATTGAGTTGATTGCAATATAGACTTTAACACCTTTTGAATGTGCAAATTTTCTTAATACAGCAAGTTCTTCTGTCCCGAAATTGTCAGCCTCCATTCTGGCTGAAAAATTTTTAAGACCACAGTATACAGCATCAGCTCCTGCGGCAATGGCAGCAAAAAAAGAGGCTGTATTCCCTGCAGGAGCGAGAATTAATGGTTTGTGTGTTTGTTTTATTTCCATCCAGTCAGAATATCAGAATATGGTTGTTAAATATATGCTTTTTTTCGGTCCTTTCGTCTGCCCAGCTCATTGGCATAATTCTTTCCGAGTGTTTCAGCATTCATCGCAGCCCATTCAGTAATACGTGTTTTACAGGTTGGCTTTGAATCCACTGCAAGCGTTCCGGCCATAAGTCCTTTGAGTTCTTCTTTTGTGATAATAATATCTTTTTTTATAATCCCGGCAATACGACCTGTCAGGTATATAACGGCAGGGGGCATTGATACCGTTTTTTTATTATGCCCGATAATTTTGCCAATCGTTTTTACAAACTCACGGTAAGTAAATTTTTCCGGGCCCACAGCGTTTATTGTATAATTATCATTGCTGCAGCCTGATACAACGGCCAGGTCTGCAAGATCCTCGACATAAACAGGTTGAATTCCGTAATTGCCGTCACCGGGAATGCCAAACACCGGCAGGTTTCTCAAAAACCATGCAATATTGTTCACAAGAATATCTTCGTCTCCGAAGATTACAGCCGGTCTGAGAATTGAATATGACATACCCGATTCGATAAGTGTATTTTCAAGGAATGCTTTATCCTTAAAATATTCAAGTGGTGACGCAAGGTCCGGGTTTGTAATGCTGATATGTACAATCCTTTTTACGCCGGCGGCTTTAGCGGCTTTAAAGAGATTGAGTGTGTTTGAAACAGCAATAGAATGCGTAAAGGTTTTATGATTAAATCGTACCCAGTAGGTATTATACAACACATCAACACCTTTAAGGGACGCAGTAAGTTTTTTGATATCGTTGAAATCTAACGGAAACGCTTTAATTTCCCCATTGAAAGCATTTTTACGATCGGGTGAGTTGGTCAGCGTAATGACACGATGTCCTTTGGCAAGAAGCCGCTGTGCGATGTATTTACCTGAAAAACCAAATGCGCCGGTGACTGCATGTAATTCATTTGACTCCATATTAACCCCCTTCTGTAAAAAACATTTTTCCCATTGATTGGATCTGTGCATTATCAAGGGACACAAGAAATGATACCATTTTATCAAGTGCGTCAAAAAATTCTTTCATGCTTGTAAGTCTTTCATTGTAAAAAGCTGTTTTTTCGTCATTTTCACTGGCATTGTTTACTAATGCCAGACTCTCTCCAACTGCTTTCAGCGCTATATCAAACTCATTTTTTTCTCTTTCCCTGAGGATACCCTTTGCAATTTTCCAGAAATCAGTTTCGGCGGTGTAATAATCCTTTCGATCCCCGATGATAAGGTGCTTATGTATCATTCCAAGTCTTTCAAGGCTTCTGACATTTGTGCTGACAGCACCTTTGGTTATGCCCACCTGATCGACAATTGAATTAAGGCTAACAGGGGCAGGTGATAGAAATATAACGCCAAAAATGGCACCCATGGCTTTCGGAAAACCCCAAAAAAAAGTAATTCTGCTTAATCCCTGGATGAAGTGATCTCTGGCCTGATCGAGTTCTGATGACATTGATCCTCCTTTTAAAGTTAACGTTTAGAACGAACTAAACATAGTATATGTTGCGCGTATGTGGAAATCAATAAAAAAATCTTTTTTATTTAGTATCAAAGTGGCATAATCCTGAATTCGTTAAGAATGAATGGAGATGTAAAAATGAAAAATGAAATGTTGAAAAACCTGATTCACAATCTGCCTGATTCACCAAATCTGCTTGGAAGAGAACGCTATTTTAATTCTGCCGTACTGGTTCCGTTTATTGAAATTGAGAACGAGTATCATCTGCTTTTCCAGAAAAGAGCCGCAGCGATTCGGCAGGGATCTGAAATATGCTTTCCCGGGGGGATGTTTGATCCGGGTAAGGATTCGGATTTTAGGGATACAGCTATTCGGGAGACAGTGGAAGAACTCGGACTCGACCCGGACAGTATAAAAATAATGGGTCAGATGGATACGCTTGTTGCGTCGGCAGGAGCAACAGTCGATTCATTCCCTGCTGTGCTGGAAATAAGGTATCCGGAGGATCTCGTTTTGAACAGGGACGAGGTGGAGAAAACATTTACAATACCTGTCAGTTATTTCAAAGATCTGCCGCCGGAAACATATAAGGTCAGACTGGAGGTACAGCCCTGCTATACGAATCGCAAAGGTGAAGAAATTACACTCCTGCCATCAAAGGAACTTGGATTGCCGGAAACATATCATAAGCCCTGGGGCGGTCTTCACCACAGAGTCCTGGTTTATCATTCGGATGAAGGTGTTATATGGGGTATTACAGCGGAGATTATTTTTGATCTTATCAATAAGTTATGACAAACAAAGTCGGCTTTTAAAGGACGGGCCGTATGGGATCGTTATTTCAGCCCTTTTTAAACGGTATGTCGAGGTCTTCAGCAAGGAGCGTTAATTCTTTTTTTGCACTTTCAAAATCAAGGCTTGAAATTCTTTTTTTAAGTGTCTTTGTCTTTGAGGATTGGGCCGGATCTAATTTGCTTATGATTTTTTTAAGATAGCTTTCTGAGTCGAAACTGTTTTCATTAAGCATTCCTGACAGTCTTGATAGCATTTGTCCTATATCAGCTGCAGTATTATTTTTTGTTGCAGGAAGCGTCGAATCGGCAGGGCTGTCGGTTGACTGCAGTTTGTAGAGTGGTTTAATGCTTTCAAGAACGGTAGCCATTTCATCTGCAAAGCTTTCAAACAGGTTGTCATCAATCGTTTGAGTCTGTTTAACGCTTTCTTCGAGGTTTTTTATAGTCGCATGGAGCTTTTTTGAAGAGATATTACTTGATGTCCCTTTAAGGCTGTGAAGCATCTCACCGGCTGTATTTATATTACCACTTGTGAATGCTTTTTTGATTTGATTGACGATGTGTTCATTCTCTTCCCGAAATGTTGCAAGAAGAGACAGAAATAATACTTTATTATTATTAACACGTTTTAACCCACTTTTAATATCTATGCCCGGTACTGAATCCGGCAGGGCGATATCCTCAGTCAATAAGGCCTCTTTTTCTGAGTCGGAACCAATTTCAGGTAATAAAGCCTGACTGTGTTCAGGTATCCATTTTTTCAGGATCGCCACCATATGGCTGTTCTCAATCGGTTTGGGTATATAATCATTCATGCCTGCAGCAATATATTTTTCCTTATCGCCCCGCATTGCATTCGCGGTCATTGCAATAACCGGAAGATTATTTAGCTTCAGCTCATTTCTGATGATACCTGTTGCTTCAATCCCGTCCATTTCCGGCATCTGAATATCCATAAGGACAAGGTCAAATGCCATATTGCTAAGCAGTTCAATTGCTTCTTTGCCATTGCCGGCTTTGTGGACGATCATATTAAAAGATGTGAGGATTTCACTTGCCACCATCTGGTTAATCGCATTGTCTTCAACAAGCAGTGTTGTTATACCGCTAAAATCAGGCTGTACATACAGATCAGTCTCGATTTTTGATTCAGGTAAATAGCCAAAAATATTCATTATGGAATCAAATAGCATGGACTGTTTAACCGGTTTTGTTAGATAGTGCTCCGGGCTGAGATTACTGAATCTCTCCTTAAATCTGGAATAATCTGAAGAGCTTATGAAAATAACGGGGGGGATTTGCCGATCTTTAAATTCTTTTAGTATTTCCACTGTTGTAATACCGTCCTGGTCCGGCATTTTAATATCCATAATAATGAGGCTGAACGGGTCTTTAGATGCGACAGAGTCTTTGAAAATCTTTATTGCATTTCTTGAATTGAAAGCCGTTTCGGCTCTCAGCCCAAGTTGCTCTATGTACCTTTTTATAACCAGAACCGTAGAAGGATTATCATCAACGATGAGAACTCTTTTTTTGTTAAGCTCTTGCGGTATCAGGGCACTCTGGGCCAATGAGCCTGTGAGGTATTTAAACCTTGCTTTGATGGTGAATTTACTTCCGTCTCCTGGTTTACTCTCCACTGAAATTGTACCGTTCATCATTTCAGCGATTTTTTTGGTAATGCTGAGGCCCAGCCCGGTGCCGCCGAATTTTCTGGTTGTAGATGAATCGGCCTGTGAAAAGGCATTAAAGAGAGTATCAATTTTTTCTTTATCAATTCCAATGCCTGTGTCTGTAACACTGAAAGAGAGAACGACATTGTCGTTTGATTTTGAATCGACCGATACGGATATGGTTATTTCACCCTTATTGGTAAACTTTAAAGCATTTGCAGTGATATTGGTCAGCATCTGCTTTAGCCTGAGTGGATCTGAAATAAGCCTTTGAGGAACGTCCGGTGATATGTCAACAATAAATTCGATCTCTTTTTTCCGGATTTTCTCAACAAAAATATCAGAGACTTCGTCGATGACTTCAGATAGTAAAAACGGAATCTCTTCAAAGTCCATCTGCCCTGCTTCAATTTTTGAAAAATCAAGAATGTCATTGATAAGAGAGAGAAGAATTTTTGAAGACGATTTTACAATCTGGACGTATTCCTGCTGTTTAGGCGTAAGATCTGTTTTTACCATGAGTTCGCTGATACCGATAACAGCATTCATTGGTGTTCTTATTTCATGGCTCATATTTGCGAGAAATTCATTTTTTGAAAGGGTTGCCGCTTCAGCATCATTCTTGGCGAGCATTAGTTCTCTGTTGATTTCTTCAAGGGCTGAAGTTCTTTGTTTGACGAGCTCTTCAAGGTTGTTTCGGTGAATGAAAAGCTCTTCATAGGCCAGTTTTTTTTCGGTGATATCGGACATAAAATGAAAAACAGCCGGTTTGTCGTTCCAGCTGTTGAACACAGAGTCAATTTCCACCCATTTATGAACACTATCTTTGACAATGATTTCAAACTGGTTTTTTACAGGCGCGTGATCGATGTTTATCATCGTATCATAAAGCTTCATAGCACGTTCAAAATCCTCCTGCATAAGAAAATCAAGAAAGGATTTTGATAGCAGTTCGTTTGCGTTAAACCCTGTAATTCTGACAGCGCTTTTGTTTACAAAGTGGATACGCTCGTCCTGAAGGACAAATATTGCATCAGAGGAATTATTGACAAGCAGTCTGTATTTTTCCTCATTTTCACGAAGCAGTTCTTCTGTTTTTTTGAGTTTGTTATAATTTTTCTCTGTTTCAAGAAAAGAAATCTGCTCGGTTTTCATTTTAATAATCTGTTTATATGAATGTTCAAGGGCAATGATTAAAAATGCTGCGATAAGGGCTGGAAAAAATGAGACCGGTTGAAGAAAGAAGTTTGCCTGAAGCAGATCCGGGTCAAAGTTATGGGTGAATGAATAGGCGATTGAGGCACCCATTATACCTGTTATATACCCGGCTGGCATGATGTATGGTTTACTCAAAAGACCATAGAAAAAACCACAGAAACCCGTTGCTGTGGCCCAGAACATGTTTATATCGTTGGCCAGTGTCATGTATGAAAAATAAAAAGGCATAAGAAGCACAAGGCTGATTTCATAAATTGTTTTTTCAAATGGTGTTGTAATATTTTTTGTAAGGACCAACGGGCGGATGAGGATCAATCCAACAGATAAACATCTTAATAGTATAGACTCGTCAAGCTCAACAAAGTATTTCAGGAAAAAGTAAAAAAATACATGCAGGCCAATGCCGAGCGCTGACATTATGGGGATATATCTTAGAATGAAAGAATAATCAGTATTAAATACTGATTTTTTAAATACCGTAAAAATATTATCCATAACCTTTTTTGCGAAAATCCGATAGAGATGAGTGATTGTTTAAAAGGTCTTCGGCAACTGGCTCACAACTTTTTTAAATAATAAATCATTATAAGGGATTTTCTGAAAAAAACAAAATAAAAAGAGCAGATACTAAAAATCATTGAAAATATTTGAGATATTGTTATAGTTGAAATATTATTCTATGATAATGAAAGATCCTTATATAGACTCAGAACGACTCATATATTTTAAAGTACCAGCCAGGTTATGCAGGCATTCCTGCCGTCTCAATCAGTATTAATCGCAGAATCCTGTCGTATCGGTACCGGAGGTTAAAAAAATGGCGTCAGCGAACATGGTTGATATGATGTTTGGAGAAGGAAGTTTTTTCAAGGCAGGTATTGATTACCTTGTGGATACAACGGAAAGATCGACACTCTTTATGGATGTTCTTCGTAAACGGGGGAACAATTATCTTGATCATATCGAAAAAGGACAACCACCGGTACTGGTTTTTGATTACGATATTATCATTGACGGGCGAAATCTTAAACAACCGTCAAATTATGCATTGGCTCAGATTCTTGACAAAAGAAAGCAGGCCAAAGGGCCCGTTACCGGCAAGGAAAAGAGAAAGCTGGCTGAAGTGCCTGTTTCTAAGATTCATCCGGAAAAAAGACCGATTGTTATTATTGATCCACGTGCCGGCCACGGACCGGGAATAGGGGGCTCAAAACAGGATTCAGAGATCGGCCTGGCCCTTGCTAGCGGTCATCCTGTCTATTTTATTCTCTTTTATACAGATCCGATGCCGGGACAGACCCTTGTTGATGTTAAAAATGCTGAAATTGTTTTTCTGGAAGAAGTTAAGCGGCGTCACCCGGAAGCACCACGACCAACCGTTATCGGCAATTGCCAGGGCGGCTGGGCCGGTGCACTCCTCGGCGCTGACAGGCCAGATCTTGTAGGGCCACTTTTATTAAACGGCTCGCCGCTTTCATACTGGTCAGGTGTCGAGGGTGTGAACCCGATGCGTTACAAAGGCGGTCTTTGTGGCGGTGTGTGGTTGAATTCATTGCTGGGCGATCTTGGGAACGGAAAATTTGACGGTGCAAATCTTGTCTATGGTATGGAGCTTCTGAACCCGGGGAATACATTCTGGCAAAAACAATACAATTTGTACTCTAAGGTAGATACAGAAGAAGACCGTTTTCTTGACTTTGAAAGATGGTGGGGCGGTTATTACCTTATGAACACTGCCGAAATTCACCAGATAGTAAATGATCTTTTTATCGGTAATAAACTGGTACGGGGAACTCTGGAACTTGAAGAAGGCAAAAAAATTGATCTGAAAAATTTTAATGCTCCGGTCGTTGTATTTGCCTCCAAAGGCGATAATATAACCCCCCCCCAGCAGGCACTCAACTGGATTCCCCTTGTTTACGAATCGGTTGATGAAATCAAGCGGCATAATCAGATCATTGTGTATATCATTCATCCCAAAATTGGCCATCTTGGCATATTCGTATCGACAACGATTGCAAAAAAAGAACAGCAGGAGATTATTGGCAGTGTAGAGATGATTGAATATCTGTCACCGGGACTTTATGAAATGGTCATTGAAAAAGAACCGTCTGAAGAATGGATGAATGACTATAAGGTCAAATTTGTTGAGCGCGAAATGGAAGATATTATGAAATATGATGACGGCCTTGAAGATGAAGATGCATTTAAACATGTTGCCGTTATTTCTGAGTTGAATGATAAATTTTATAAGGCTTATTTGAGTCCTCTGGTTCAGAGCCTTTCAAATGAAACCACTGCAGAAGCACTCAAACAGATGCATCCCTTAAGAACACAGCGATATATGTTGTCCGACCTGAATCCATTAATGAAGCCATTTGAATTTATGGCGGAACAGGTAAAAAAAGACAGGCATCCGATCAAAGGGGATAATATTTTCAGTCTGATTGAGAAAAATATGTCTGATATGATTGTTAATTCATTTAATCTGTATCGTGATATCTCTGATCAGAAGGATGAGGCTAAATTTAATAAAATATATACGAACCCTGCAATGAAGATTTTTTTCCCTGATGCCGGCGATATGCTCGTAACACCTGCAAGCAAAGGTAAGAAAACCAGAGAAAGAAATAAAGTGGTGAAAGCAGATGAAAAGAAATGGCGAGACCTGATAGAGACGGGGGGCTACCCTGAAGGTGCCATACGCCTGATGATGGCAATGGCAAGTGTCGATGGGAGCGTCGATGAAGCAGAAATTAAGGTTGCCGGAAAGATTGTAAAAGCCCAGCGAAGGCTTAAAAATCTTAGCCAGGAGCAGCTTAGAACCATATCAAGAGAGCAGGCAAGGATTCTTCAGACAGACAGAGAAAAGGCTTTGAACGCTCTTGCAAAACTGATTACAACCAAAAAAGACCGGGAAAGGGCCATGAAGCTGGCAAAGGATATCGCTTTTGCTGATTCCGTTCTGGACAAAAAGGAAGAGGCGTTACTTAAAAAGATTGAAAAAATATTTTATGGTAACAAGTAAAGTGCGGTCAGAAATCAGGTCATCAGGCTATTGAGCTGCTTCGCTCTGCCTTTTTTATAAAACCGGTAGAGCGTCCATGCATATATTCTCTGATGTCTGAATTTTTTTTCATGAGTCAAGGTGCGGAATCGTTTTCCAGTCCAGTCCTAAAAGGCCGGCAGCCATTCTATCGACTTCAACCGGATTAAATCCCGCTAAAATTTTATTTACCGGCGGCTCACACTGTGGGCCGCCAAGATGGTATTCTGCCATTCCGATGCTTGCATCCATCACTGTAAGGTCAGGTGTTCTGTATCGGTTTAAATCGAGAATCGACTGATGCATATTATTATGAAAAACTGCTTTTTTCCATATACCGTATTGGCCAGAGTAATGCTCCGGCGGTGCAAAGCCGATCATGTTTTTCAGTGAACCGGTTACGTCCGATAAGGAGTGGGCTTTAAGAACCGGCACTGATATAATATAATGCGTAAATGCAATTTCGGGCAGATACATTTCAGGGAAAACCGGGCAATCAGGAATCGATAGTTTTGTTAAAGGGGCGTAGTTCAGGTCGATTAATGGCACATTATATTTTGCTGCCATTTCCGTGTAACCAAGGATTTTGAAAATATCATCTGTTTCCAGATCCTTGTCACCACAGCCTTCTGCAATAACAATTTCTGCATCAGCTATCTCTTTCAGATAGTTTATTACAGCTTCGCAGCATTCAGGCGGTGTTGTTATCGGGTAGGGTGAACTATTAACAAGGTTTGGCTTGATGAGTATTTTTTTTTCCTTTGCAAGAGCAGAGTCGGCTCCGATTTGCTCAAAAGCGATTTTTATGGATTTATTATAAGCTGTGTATTCAACCATGGCGATTGAAGTCATAAGTACTCGGCTCCGATTTTAAGTTTTGCACTGCCGTTTTCCAGAAAATGTTCAGCGTAATAATAATGAGACCCGTTTTTATATATAATTTCACGAATAGGTTCTTGATTATTTATCGTATTATCATATTCTGTAAATGTTTTTTGACTGATCCTGTGTCCGTTTAATGAAACATCCCAGTTGTATTGACAAAGAAAATCAGTCTTTGTTTTTTTTATTTCAAGGCCAATACTTATTGTTATACTATTTTGAAACGTTGCGTTGTTCTCAGCATGGGTAATATAATTGAATGTTTTTGAATTTTTGATTTTGCCGGAAGCTTTTTTTGTGTACAGTCTGAATATGCTGAGTGACGGCAGAGAATGAAAATCAAAGACCGGCTTAATATAATTCTCCCCTTTTTTTACATTGAAAAGAGCATAGTATCGTGTCACAGGACTGGTGTCATAATGAATAATATGCGACCCGGCGTATAACATATTGGACGATTTTTTTGAATTAAACAACCCTGGTTCAGATAGATAGAGTTGTTTTGCATGGTCAATGGTATACGTAATATTATCCGGCAGTTCTACAAATGTAACTGAGGTCTGATTGTCATAATATGTTTTTGTGACGACGGCTGTTGATATGAGTATAATTAGTATAATTAAATACTTAAAAACAGATACTTCTACGCTTGTTTTGTGTTTCAATAACCGGGTCATGCATACTCCATACGTCTTTAAAACTGAAATCTGTAACTAAGTCGCCACTCAAAAATAAATTCACATTCTTATCTTCCAGCTTAGAATCATCTTTGCCCGAGTATCAATTACAAAACCATTGACATAGCCAGCTATTACTGCAGCTT
>JQIA01000945.1_pt1 | contig 15453 bp, 14 predicted proteins | sample 811431 | NCBI WGS metagenome assembly JQIA01 (sample SAMN02998118, study PRJNA258478) | marine sediment metagenome | biome: marine; feature: seafloor; material: sediment; isolation source: oil-polluted sediment collected from 3 locations (0.5 km, 0.7 km and 0.9 km)... | place: USA: Gulf of Mexico ... | reverse complement strand
GGCTGCGGCTGCGGCTCGTATGGGTGCAAAAACCTTGCTTTTAACATATTCACTGGAAAATCTCGGTGAAATGTCCTGCAATCCGTCTATTGGTGGAATAGGAAAAGGAACGCTTGTGCGAGAGGTGGACGCTCTTGATGGCGTTATGGGAAAGGCTGCTGATGCTGCTGGAATACATTTTAAGGTTCTAAATAAAACAAGAGGACCCGCAGTTTGGGGGCTTCGGGCTCAAATGGATAGAATTTTATATAAAAAAGCTATTCGGGAGGCTTTGGAAAAAGAGGATAATCTTTCTATAGTTTGCAAGCCTGTTGGAAAGCTGCTCATAGAAAATTCACGTGTAAAAGGTATTGAAACGGAGTGTGGGGCTGAATATCTCGCCACTTCTGTGGTCATAACGGCTGGGACATTCTTGAATGGGGTAATACATATTGGCTCCGAAACCAGTGTCGGTGGGCGGATTAGTGAGTTGCCGTCTAATAGGTTGGCGGAAAATCTGCGGGAGATTTTTAATGTTGGAAGGTTAAAAACTGGAACTCCTTGCAGGTTAAATGGTGATACCATAAATTGGGAAATTCTGGAAGAGCAAGCGGGAGACGCTTCCCCCGTTCCGTTTTCATATAAAACGGATGAAATAAAAAATCCGCAGATAAATTGCTATATTGCATACACGAACGAAAAAACACATAAAATAATTAAAGATAACATTCATTTGTCCGCAATGTATTCTGGAAAAATAGAAAGCGTTGGGCCTCGTTATTGCCCGTCAATTGAGGATAAGTTAGTTAGATTTGCAGATAAAGAAAGGCATCAGATATTTTTAGAGCCTGAGGGGTTGAATGCGAATGCTGTTTATCCGAATGGAATTTCCACTTCCCTACCAGCGGATGTGCAGGAGGCTTTTGTAAAAAGTATAAACGGTTTGGAAAAGGTGGAAATTTTACAATCTGGTTACGCAATAGAATATGACTTTGTTGATCCGAGAGAATTGAAAAATACGCTGGAGACGAAAAAAATTGCGGGATTATTTTTAGCGGGACAAATAAACGGCACAACTGGTTATGAAGAAGCTGCCGCACAGGGGATAATAGCTGGAATAAATGCGGGATTGGTTTCTGGCGGTGCGGGTGTAGATATGCAGAAAAAAGAATTTTATATAGATAGAAGCGAAGGTTATATCGGCGTTATGATTGACGATTTAATTTCACGTGGAGTTAATGAGCCGTATCGTATGTTTACATCTCGTGCGGAATATAGAATTCTTATGCGGGCAGATAATGCCGACCAAAGGCTGACTGAAAAGGGAATTGCTATTGGATGCGTTGGGGAGAAACGAAAAAAGGCATTTTTAGCTAAGAAAAAAGATTTGGAGAACGCAAAAAACCTAATGAGTTCGTTGAAAATTAGTCCGAATGAGGCTGCAAAATTTAACTTAAAAATAAATCAAGACGGAATAAAAAGAACGGCGTTGGAATTACTAGCTTTTCAAAACATTAAATTTCAGGATTTAGTGCGGATTTGGGGTGAGCTGAAGGATGTTTCACATGAAACAGCAGGGCAAATAGCAATTGAGGCTTTATATCAAAGTTACATAAAAAGAAACGAAGAAGATATTAGAGCGTTCAAAAGAGACGAAAATTTGAAAATCCCAGATTGGGTAGAATACGAAAAATTACCGTTTTTATCAATGGAAATTAGGGGTAAGCTATCCCAAACTAAGCCCGCAACTTTTGGTGCAGCGAGCCGTATTTCAGGGGTTACACCGTCAGCTTTAACCGCATTGTTGGGATACGTGAAGCGGAAAAAATAACCGCGGATGTTTCATGTGAAACATTGATTTTGAGTTGGTGAAAATCACCCTTGAAAGTATAAAGAAATCTGCTAGATTCATAAAGCTAATAATTTTAGGATGCGTTTATGAAAAAAGCGAAAATAATAGCCTTGGCAAATCAAAAAGGTGGTGTTGGAAAAACAACTACCGCAGTAAATCTCGCAACGGCACTAGCCGTATCAAAAAAGAAAGTTCTCCTTATTGATTTGGATCCGCAGGGGAATGCAAGCACGGGTTTGGGCATTGATGAGCGGAAGCATACCTCTTATGACGTGCTGATAAATGATTGTGATGCGAAAAAAGCGACCGTGAAAACTAATGTGGATAGGCTGGATATAATCCCAACTACAATGGATTTAAGTGGTGCCGAGCTGGAGTTGGCAGCGTTGAAAAATAGAGAGTATAAGCTTTCAAAAGCACTTGCGGATGTCGCGTTGTCGTATGATTATATAATGATTGATTGCCCTCCGTCCCTAGGGTTGCTAACGATAAACGCTCTGGTTGCGTCGGATTCACTAATTATCCCGTTGCAATGTGAGTTTTTTGCCCTAGAGGGAATGAGTCATCTGAAAAAAACATTTGATTTAGTAAAGCAAAAACTCAATAAGCGATTGAAAATACAGGGAATTGTCCTGACTATGTATGATAAAAGAAATAGACTTACGAAAGCTGTTGAGGATGATGTCCGTGGATATTTCGGTGATGACGTATATAAAACGGTTATACCACGAAATGTAAAGATTTCGGAAGCCCCCTCACACGGAGAGCCAGCCCTATTTTATGATTATAAATCAGCAGGTTCTCAGGCTTATGTTGAATTAGCGAAAGAATTTTTAAAACGAGAGAAAAAACAACAAAAGGAGTTGGAAAATGTCTAAAAAACAAACACTTGGCAGAGGATTGTCAGCGTTAATAAGTGGAGATAATGATGTTGTGGTTTTGGAAAAGCCGAAAACTGTGAAAAAGCCGACAAAGCCAACGGCAAAGACAGCGGCAAAAAATGATCCGAAACTCGGATTTATGGAATTATCGGTTAGCAACTTGATAACTGGTAACTTTCAACCAAGAGGAATATTTGCAGATGAAGAGTTAAGAGAGCTTTCTGTATCTATAAAGGCGAACGGTGTTATGCAGCCTGTTTTAGTTCGCCCTACTGCAAAAAAAGATAAATACGAAATAGTTGCAGGTGAAAGACGCTGGAGAGCTACGAAATTAGCGGGTTTAAAAAGCATTCCTGTTATTGTAAAGGAAATCGCCGATAATGACGTGCTGGAATTCGCACTTGTTGAAAATATCCAGCGTAAGGATTTAACTGCAATAGAGGAGGCGACGGGATATAAGCGTCTTATCGAGGAATTCGGGCATACTCAGGAGGAGTTATCTAAAACCGTTGGGAAAAGTAGAAGTCATATTGCGAATTTAATGCGTCTGCTTTCCCTGCCTGAGGAAGTTAAAATGTTGCTTAATAGTGGTGAGATAACCATGGGGCATGCGAGGGCGTTAATAGGCTCTGAAAAGGCGGTAGAAATCGCTAGGAATATTGTGGCTAATGGGTTGAATGTGCGTCAGGTGGAGAGATTTGTTAAATTGGGCGGTGTTGAAAACGCATTTGATGAAAAAACATATAAGATGAAGAAGAAAGATCCTGAGATTTTAGAGCTGGAGCAGTTATTTACTCAAAATCTGGGGCTGAAAGTAGCGATAAAAGACAAGGGAAATAAGGGGGAAGTTGTGATTAAATACGAAACTTTATCCGAGCTGGATGGCATTATTCGCAAAGTTAGTGCTTAGCACGGTTGCATAAACACTAACCCATTGAAATGTTTGAAAAATCAAGACTACACCAAATTAGCACATGCTTCTTTTATCCTATCGCAAGCTTCTTCCAATATAGCGTCTGATGTGGCGTATGAAATACGGAACGATTTACCCAATCCGAAAGCACGCCCCATTACTACTGCCACAAGATATTCATCCAATAAATAATCACAAAAAGCAGGGCAAGAATCAATAACCTTTCCACTGGGGGTTTTCTTACCGAATAAACCAGCTATATTAGGATATACATAAAATGCACCTTGTGGCGTAAGGCAATTTATACCGTCAATTTCATTCAATTTTGAAACAACTAAATCACGACGGCGTTTAAATGAAACAAGCCATTCTTTCATAAATTCCTGTGAGCCGTTTAAAGCTTCCACAGCCGCCGCCTGACTTATAGAGCAAGGGTTGGATGTGCTTTGAGATTGCAATACTCCCATAGCTTTTATAAGGTCGGCATCTCCACCTGCGTATCCGATTCTCCATCCTGTCATGGAATATGCTTTTGATACGCCGTTTACAACCAGTGTTCTCGGATATAATGCGGGTTCTACTTCTGCGATGTTTGAGAATTTAAATCCGTCGTATATAATGTGTTCGTAAATATCATCGGACATAATCCATACATGCGGATTTTTCACCAATACCGCCGCCAATGCTTGTAGTTCATCGCGGGTGTAGGCGGCACCTGTTGGGTTGGATGGAGAGTTTAGAATTAACCATTTTGTTTTTGGCGTAATGGCTTGCTCTAATTGTGCGGGCGTAAGTTTATAATCACTTTCTTGATTACACCGCACAAAAACTGGAACACCGCCTGCGAGTAATGTCATATCAGGATACGAAACCCAATATGGAGCAGGGATAATCACTTCATCACCATCGTTCACACTTGCCATTAAAGCATTAAATAAAACTTGCTTACCGCCAACACCGACTATGATTTGGTTCGCTTCGTAATCTAAGTTGTTTTCTCTTTTGAATTTAGCCTGCACTGCTTGTTTTAATTCCGCTGTTCCACCAACTGGAGTATATTTTGTGTCGCCTCGGTTTATGGCATCTATCGCAGCGTTTTTTATATGATCTGGTGTATCGAAATCTGGTTCTCCCGCACTTAATCCTATAACCGCCTTACCCTGTTTTTTTAACTCTATTGCTTTTGCTGTAATTGCCATTGTTGGTGATGGCTTTATAACGCTAAGTCTTTTTGATACGATGCTCATATACTGCCCGATATTGTTTTTAAAAATGCAATATATACAATTCGATTTAATATATCAAAGCCGAAATGATAAATTTTATACAGTGCTTCACAAACTCTCATTGAAAACTTATTCAAAAGTAAGTATAAGGAAGCCTATGCCAAAACATTCACAATTATTTTCAACAAACGCTATTTTCTTGGATAAACTATACCAAGAATATCTCAATAATCCTAATTCCGTTGACGAAAGTTGGCAGGAGTTTTTTGCCGATATGGACGCACCACACAGCGTGGAACCTACTCCGCAACAAGGTGGATACAGTCAGAAAACACTTGAAGACGCAGCGTTGGAAAGTGTTCGTGCATTGATGCTAATTCGCACATATCGTGTTCGTGGACATCTCAACGCCGACCTAGATCCACTTGGAATTACCGAGCAGCAAACCCATACGGAATTATCTCCTGCACATCACGGATTTCATAATTTTGATTACGATAAACCGATTTTTTTAAACGGTGTGTTGGGGCGTGATAGAGCATCGTTGCGGGAGATTATATCCATTTTAATGAAGACATATTGCGGAAAAATCGGCACGGAATTTATGCATATTCAATATCCTGATCAAAAATCATGGATACAAAGAGAGATAGAAAACTCACAAGGAGAGGAGAATCTCACCGACACTGAAAAAACAAAAATACTGGATACACTTATAGAAGTTGAATCATTTGAGAAATTCCTGAATACAAAATTCCCCGGAACAAAACGATTTTCAATTTTAGGAAGTGATGCAGTTATTGCAGGGCTTGAAACCGCACTACAAGAAGCCTCAAATTTAGGCGTGAAAGAAGTAGTAATCGGTATGCCACATCGTGGACGGATGAATGTAATTACTACAGTAATGAAAAAACCATACATGCAAATGATGGCATTATTTCATGGACATAAAAACCATCCAGATTGGATTGATAGCTCGGGAGATGTGAAATATCACCTCGGAATGTCATCCGATCGCGTCATGGATAACGGCGAAACTATGCATTTATCACTCACCGCTAATCCGTCGCATTTGGAAGCGGTAAATCCCGTTGCTGTGGGAAAAGTGCGTGCTAAACAAACACATCATTGCGATACAGAACGCAAAAAAGTCATGGCGATATTAATGCATGGTGATGCGGCATTTTCAGGACAAGGCGTGGTTGGGGAAACGCTTTCTTTAAGTGAGCTAAAAGGATACCAAACGGGTGGAACAATTCATATTATTGTAAATAATCAGATTGGATTTACCACTTCTCCGAAACATTCCCGTTCATCACCTTATTCATCCGATGTTGCAAAGGCGGTTCAGGCTCCTATTTATCATGTAAATGGAGACGACCCTGAGGCGGTGGCGTATGTATGTAAATTAGCTGTGGAGTTTCGTCAGAAATTCCAACGGGATGTGGTTATTGATGTGTTTTGTTATCGTAAATTTGGGCATAACGAGGGCGATGAACCTATGTTCACTCAGCCGATTATGTATAAGGAAATCAAACAACATCCGTTGGTGGCAAAGCTTTATGCGGATAAATTAGAGGCAGAAAATACCCTTACTAAAAAAGACATTGCGGGTATTTACACCAAGTTTGAGCAGCACTTTGAGGAGGCATTTACGCAAGTAGATGATTTTGAACTCAAGGAAGCTGATTGGCTTGGTGGTAAATGGGAAGGTATGCGAAAATCGGAAAAGGATTTAGTCAATACCGCAACTGGTGTAGAGGAAAATAAATTAAAGAAAATCGGGCTTTCTTTGGCTAAAATCCCAACGGATGTGAAAATAAATCGGAAGCTGGAACGGCTATTAAATAACAAAAAAAATGCTATTGAAACGGGTGAGGGAATAGACTGGGCGGCTGCGGAATCTCTCGCATTTGGTAGTTTGCTGGTTGAGGGATATTCCGTGCGATTAAGCGGGCAGGATTCCCGCCGTGGAACATTTTCTCAACGGCATTCAGTATTGGTGGATCAAAACAACGAAAACGAACATATTCCTTTAAATGACCTGTCGGAAATTGACGATACTCAAGAGGGATATTTCGAAGTAATTGACAGTAATTTATCGGAATTTGCCGTGTTGGGATTTGAATACGGATACAGCATGGCGGAACCCAATGCGTTAGTTTTATGGGAGGCACAATTTGGTGATTTTGCCAACGGTGCACAAGTAATTATCGACCAATTTATCGCATCAGGTGAGGTTAAATGGTTGCGGATGAGTGGGTTGGTTATGCTACTTCCACATGGATATGACGGACAAGGGCCTGAACATAGCTCGGCACGATTGGAGCGATATTTACAGCTTTGTGCGGAGGATAATATGCAGGTGGCAAACTGCACTACGCCTGCGAATTATTTCCATATTTTACGCCGTCAATTACATCGCCACTTTAGAAAACCGTTGGTGTTAATGACACCGAAATCATTGCTCCGTGATAGATTGGCGGTATCAAAATTGGATGACTTTACGGGTGAATCCCGCTTCCAACCGATTATTGTAAATACGCCTGAAGACAAGGTGCAACGTATTGTATTATGTAGCGGAAAGGTGTTCTTTGACCTATATCGTGAGATGGAAACACGCGGTACGCAAAACATTGCACTGGTACGTGTCGAGCAGATTTATCCATTTCCTGAGGAGGAACTACGTGCGGTCTTTGCCGAGTATTCGGATGCGGACATCGTTTGGTGTCAGGAAGAGCCGAAGAATATGGGTGCGTGGAGTTTCGCCTTTCCTCGTATTGAGGATATTGTCGGGCGGAAAATTATATATGCTGGTCGGAAAGACGCTGCCTCACCCGCCACAGGCTATGCCGAAATTCACAAGCAAGAACAGGAAAAGTTAATTGATGAGGCGTTGACTTTATAGGATAAAAAATATATTTTTCATTGTAATTTTAAAGAAGGAAAAAACAAATGTCAGTAATGCCAGATTCATGGATTAGAGAACAATCCTTAAAAAACAATATGATAGAGCCTTTTGTGGAAGAATTAAACCACGACGGCGTAATCTCATACGGTGTTTCATCTTACGGATACGATGCACGAGTCGCGGATGAATTCAAAATCTTTACCGATGTAAATAACGCGTTGGTAGACCCGAAAGATTTCATCAATGAGACATTTGTGGATAAAAAAGGTGAGTATTGTATTATCCCGCCAAATAGTTTTGTATTGGCTCGCACGGTGGAATATTTCCGTATTCCTCGTGATGTTTTAGTGATTTGTTTGGGTAAATCCACTTATGCAAGATGTGGAATTATCGTGAACGTAACTCCTCTTGAACCCGAGTGGGAAGGACATGTTACTTTGGAATTTTCAAACACTACTCCATTGCCAGCAAAGATTTATGCAAACGAGGGGGCGTGTCAGTTTTTATTCCTAAAAGGCGATAGCGTATGCGAAACTTCGTATGGTGACCGTAAGGGAAAATATATGAATCAAACGGGTGTGACTTTGCCGAAAATCAAAAGGGATTAAAAAGGAATTCGCCTAGTCGGCGAATAGATTTTGCATTTTCAGCACATCATTATCCGTGCCAAACTTCTTGCAGAATTTCTTCGCCTCTACAACGCCATGCTCTAAAACTTTGCTTTCATCCTGAATTAAATCAGCAAACTTATCCTTTACTATTTCCAAATCCACAGGGTCAAAATTCTTTATTTTCGTCAATAACATATTGGATAAAAACATCACGAATAACGCTCCCGCCATAAACTGATCGCCCTTTCCCAACGACCCGATAAATAATAATCCTGAGAAAAATACAAACGCCCAGCTTAGAATTTTTTCCTGCAAACCGCCTTCACGACCCTTTTTATTCTTGGACATACAAGCATATGCCAACACGCCCGCGATAGTTAAAACGCCAAATCCTATATCGGTTAGTTCCTTAATTGCACCCCAAATTGTGGCTAAATTTTGAGGGCTAATTCTAATATATGCGGAGTAAATAAGTGGCAACATCTCAAGTGCTTTGATGATTTTTACCCACCGAAATACATCGGCATTGGTGGCGAACCTTAGTGGATGAGCTTTTTTCTTTCCCGTTGTTAATAGTGCTAATTCCTTGGCGACATCGTGCGGTGTCCAGATTTCTTTAGTTAATAAAAATGGTGCGGAGCAGAAAATTAAGTGGATAAATGCCGCCGTGAATTTTCCCATATTTGCGGTTTCGTAGGAGTATACGAACATATTTTGTGACGATAATAATTCATGAAAATCAACGCCTTGCAACGCACTCGCCATAAGCAATAGTGAGCCTATCACATGCAATAATCCGTATTTCTTAGCTGGTTTTAAAACATTCATTTTGCAAAAATAATCTGCCCTCGGATATCTTCCGCCATTTCACGAATCGCCCGTTTAATAGCATCCTCCTCGGCAACATATGTGCTGTAATCATCATCAACTACGTTATAACTCGTGATGGAATTCGCCTTGCCAGCCTTGATTTCCTTACCGTTTTTAGTCAGCACATAATCGGTATAAACCTTTATATCATACCGCGTCCGCTGTCTGTTTTCCTCTAGCGTGGCGACTTTTTTTGCATAACCGATTTTACCAACCGTAAGTGCGTGGTCAGAATCCAAATAAAGTATATTTTCCAGATTTTGTTTTAGCAAATATCCAAATTTGTTTTTCGGAGTTGTAATAGAGAAATTGCTCACGTCCTGATTTTTATATACAGGTTCAAACCCACATGCAGATAAAAAAGCAAATAAAAACAGCAATATTACAACGGAAAATCTCATTATTCATCCACAATCATTGCAGAAAATGTTGCTTCCGCGACCTTTTTACCATCTACTTTTGCAACACCTTCCAATTTCCAAATATTACCTCTTTCACGAGTTTTTTTCACATGCAGATACATAGTATCCCCCGGTTCTACGGGTTTTCTAAACTTCGCACTTTCTATGGACATGAAATATACTAGCTTTCCATGTGCTTCTTCACCGAAAGATTTCATAACCATAACGGCGGAAGTCTGTGCCATAGCTTCTATTATAAGCACCCCCGGCATAATAGGTTTTGACGGAAAATGTCCCATAAAATGTGGCTCGTTAAATGTAACATTTTTCAGCCCGACTATGCTTTCATTCGGCACAAGCTCTGTTATTCTATCGACCAGCAAAATCGGATACCTATGTGGTATCATTTTTAAAATTTCGTTTATATCTATTATCACGACTTAACTCCCTAATTGTTTAACTCCAAGTATACTATTTGGTTTTTTGTTTCGTATCCAGAAAATAATAAACATTCTAGTTACAAGAATTGCTGAAAACATCGATGCGATAATTCCGATTGATAGCGTAACCGCGAATCCTTTGACCGATCCCGTTCCGAATATAAATAGTAAAAATGCGGCTATTAGCGTTGTAATGTTGGAGTCAATAATTGTTTTAAACGCCTTTGAAAACCCAACTGATACGGCGGCATATACCGATTTTCCTTTTTTAACTTCTTCGCGAATACGTTCAAATATCAATACGTTAGCATCCACTGCCATACCGATTGTTAGAACGATTCCCGCAATTCCCGGAAGTGTTAATGTCGCTTGTAAAATAGACAAACTCGCCAAAATCAAAATCATATTTAGCAAAAGTGCGATGTTGGAAAATATACCAAACACCCCGTAGTATATGAACATAAACACCATAACAAATGCGACACCAATCATTGCGGCTTTTTTACCAGCGTTTATGGAGTCCTCACCTAGGCTTGCTCCGACCGTCCGCTCCTCAACCACTTTAAGCGGGGCAGGCAATGCACCTGCACGAAGTAATAATGCTAAATCATTAGCGGAGGCGAATGTAAAGTTTCCTGATATTTGCCCTGAGCCACCTAAGATAGGATCGTTAATCACGGGTGCAGATACAACTTTTTTATCCAGCACGATGGCGAATAAATCGCCTTTATGTTTTGTTGAGAATTCCCCGAATTTCCTTGCTCCTTGTGGGTTTAGACGGAAGCTAACAGCTGGTTGTCCATTTTCATCAGATGAAACATTTGCATCCACAAGCATCTCACCAGTAAGTACGGATCGTTTTTCAAGCACATATGGTCGTCCGTCTTCATCCTTAAGACGCATTTTTGCCGCTGTCATTTCCTCGCTTCTATCCACCAAATGGAAAGTAAGTTTCGCCGTTTTTCCGATTAGTTGCTTTAATCTTTTTGGATCGTCAAAACCCGGAACTTGAATAAGCACTCGGTTAGTTCCTTGTCGCTGAATTGTAGGCTCGACAACACCCGTTTCATCAATTCTACGACGGACGATTTCTATAGATTGTGCAAGGACTTTTTTCTCCGCATCCTCCTTGTATCTATCGTTGTAACTAGCTTTTATCCGCTCGCCATCAGAATCTATATCCAAATTTCTGTCGATTCTTTTGATTTTACTTAACGCTTTATCCCGTTGATTTATATCGCGTAATTTAAAACTCACAACGCCGTTTCTAACACCGAGATTTTTATATCCGATTTTTTCCTTACGCAATGCAGTCCGAACATCAGCCTTTAAATTATCGGACTGTTCTTTGAAATAAGCATCCATATCTATTTCCAAAAGCAGGTGCGAACCGCCTTTTAAATCCAATCCCAAATTCACTTTTTTACTTGTCGGCACCCAGCTCGGCACTTCATTTTCAAAGGCGTTTGGAAGGGCGTAGGCAAGCCCCATTAAACAAACCAGCAATACCGATAACACTTTCCATCTTGGAAATTCTAACATTTCAATACCTTATAACTTGGGCTATCCGCAACACTTGCTTTTCTTTTCAACTTTTACTGGATTATTTTCATTAGGAGCTTTTGGGTTTATAACTTCCGCAATGGAATTTTTCGCCAATTGCACTTTTGTATCAGTAGCGATTTCCAAATTCACAGTGTCTTCTTCCACATGAACGATGGTTCCGATAATACCGCCTGTTGTCAATACTTTATCGCCTTTTTTAACATCAGCGACTAGTTTTTTATGTTCTTTATATTTCTTTTGTTGTGGACGAATAAGAAGTAGATAAAACACCGCAAAGATAAGAATTAGTGGTGCAACTCCAGCGAATCCGCTACCTGTTACTCCTGCTGTTTGTGCGTAAGCTTCTGTTATAAACATGATATTTTCCCGTATATATTTAAAGCAAGCAATGTAAAATATTTTGCCCGATTATGCAACGATTTTATTAAAAACTCTACGCATCCGCGATAATATCTGGCGTAATAAGGTATCGTTTTTTAAGCCGAATATGCACGGTTTTGTCTTCTACAGGAACGGTTATGGTAATTCGTCCATTACCCGTTTCCAAGGCATCAAGCTTGGTTTTTAGTGTGCTAAGTTGCTCCTCAGACTCAATTTTTATATCTATACTGACGTTTTTTTTCAGCTCATCTTCCAGCGGGCGAATGGAGTTGGCGATAATACGATATTTTCCCTCGCCTTCCTTACGGGCATCACAAATAGCGTATATTTTCCGTCCGTTTTCTATAATTTCTCGCGTATCGCTTATAAGCTGTTCATTATAAACGGCAATTTCAAATGAACCTTCCGCGTCGGATAGTTGTATAAATCCAAACCGTCCCTTTTGAGATATTTTGAATTTTTTACCAACGACTATTCCCACTACTCGGATTTCCTGTTTTTCCTGCCTTAATTTTTTGGCAAATTCGTTGGAATATGTAGGGTGGAGATGTCCGATAAGTTTTTTATATGAAGATAATGGGTGGGCGGTTAGGTAAAATCCCACGGCGTTAAATTCATTTTGTAACTTTTCCGTTTTTTCCCAGTCGGTTACGTTTGCAAGTTGCGGTTTTGGTATTTCTTCTGCATCGCCCCCGCCGAATAGGCTAACCTGTGAGGAGTTTTTTTCCTCATGTGTGAGTTGACTATGTCTTGCGATGGTTTCTATTGATTGAAATAATTGTTTGCGGTTGGGGTGGATGCTGTCAAACGCACCAGATCGCACGAGATTTTCCAACATTCGTTTGTTGAGTATTTTTGCATCGCACGATTCGGCGAAATGAAATATGTCGGTGAATCCTTGGGTCATGCGGGGAGTATATCGGGTTTGGTCTGATTTGCAAGTGTCGCCTGTTTGCTGTATGGTATAGTGATTGGGAGTCTTTGTGCATCCGTCATCCGACATCTGATTTCGCCATCCAATAAGCACCCCTTCCTGACTCACCACACATCCTATAACCTCCTGTTTGTATTTCATAATAATCTACAAAATAGGATAAAACTATGAGTTTAATAGAAGTAACAGAACGAGTTCATGCACTCGGTAATGCATGGGAACAGTTTAAACATGTCAACGACGCACGTTTAAAAGAGATGGAGAAAAAAGGCGTGGAAGATCCGCTACATCGTGAGCAGTTATTTAGAATTAACGATGCAATGGATAACTATAAACAACGCCTAGATGGGATAGAAACCGCTATGTATCGTCCGAATCTAGGGGAAACCAAAGGATATTCTCCTGAAGCGTGCGAATATAAAGAAGTTTTTTCTAAATATCTTCGTAAGGGAATCACCTCTGGTATTGAGGCGTTTGAAGCAAAGTCTCTATCTGTGGGAACTGATGCCGACGGTGGGTATTTAGTATCACCAACTCTTTCTCAAAAAATCGCACAGACTATTTTCGAAAGCTCTCCTATGAGACAGCTTGCATCTATTGAAACTATCTCTACAGATTCACTAGACATCATTGAAGATGCCGATGAATCCGCAGCAGGATGGACTACGGAAACAGGTTCTGTATCCGAAACCGACACTCCGCAAATTGGTAAAAACAGTATTTCCGTTTTTGAAATGTGTGCATTACCAAAGGCTACTCAAAAGCTAATAGATGATTCATCAATTGATGTTGAGGCATGGTTGGCTGGTAAAATCGCGGATAAATTCGGTAGACTAGAAGCAACTGCGTTTATTAGCGGAAACGGAACCTCTCAGCCAAAGGGTATATTGAGCTATACTGCTGGAACTGATTTTGGCGAAATCGAGCAAATTTCATCTGGTTCTGATGGTGTTATTACGCCTGATAGCTTGGTTGAGTTATATTTTGCATTAAAAACAGACTACGCAAGTAATGCATCTTTCTTGATGAATAGAGCGTCTGTGCAGGCTGTGAGATTGATAAAAGAAAGCACAACTAATCAGTATTTATGGCAACCGTCTTTGGTTCAGAATAAACCTGATACTTTGATGGGTATTCCAGTGTTGGAGGCTAATGATATGCCAGTTCCTGCGACAGATAGTTTATCTGTTGCGGTTGGTGATTTCAAAAGAGCTTATTTAATCGTTGATAGACTTGGGATTCGTATATTGCGTGATCCATTTACAAGCAAACCATTCGTGAAATTCTATGCTACGAAACGCGTTGGTGGTGAAGTTGTAAATACTGAAGCTGTTAAATTGCTGAAACTTGCTGCTTAGTCGTTTGTATTTCTCACGGAAAAGCGGGAGTATTTACTTCCGCTTTTTTTAATTCTAGTGTTGCATTATTTGCGACATGGTTTATATTTAAGATAATTATTGATTAAAAAAATGACACAAAAAGCACCATACTTAGCACTTCATATAGCAAACTACTTCCTTTGGAAAGCAAGGGAAGAGGGTGTAAAAGATATGACGCAATTAAAGCTAATGAAATTAGTTTATTTTGCATACGCTTGGAATCTCGCGATTTTTGAGAAAGAAATATTTAGTGAAATCATTGAGGCTTGGAAGCATGGGCCTGTTGTTCCGTCAATCTATCATGAGTTCAAAAGGTTTCAGAATTCTCCAATTACTGATTACGCTGAATTGCCTTTTGAAGACTCGCTAGAAACTTATTATCCGATGGTAAATAGTGATGATGACAATACTATAAGAGTATTAGAAACTGTTTGGGATGTTTATAAAAACAAAAGCGGCTGGGATTTGAGGCAGATTACCCATGAAGATGCTGGTGCATGGCAGGGAGAGAATATTCCCATTGAACGGGATAGAATCATAGAGAGGGCTACTAAGGCAATTTTAGATAATCGGGGAAAAAGTGTCTAAAGAAACTTCACCTAAAGAGAATAAAAAGATTAATTTAAAGATTTATTTGAAAAATAAGCCAGAAGAAAATTTTCCAACAAAAAAAGAGGAATTAGAGCTGGCGGGCAAGCATATAGAAAATGAAAATGCTATAAGTGATCAAAAATTAAAAAAAGGGATTTGTTATTGGGTTATGGTTATCGTGTCTATATATCTACTTGTAATTTTTAGCATTTTAGGAGTTGTTTTATTTAATGGCGGTGAATTGTCAGATAGCGTAATGATAGCATTGCTTACAACAACAACCATAAATATTCTAGGTTTACCTTTAATGATTATCATGTCTTTATTTCCAAAAGATGAAAAACATAAAGAAAAATAAAAGAGCATAACCCCAAGGTTTTTTTATTTTTCTACACTCAAAATATAATATCCACTTGCAAAAATAAAAAATCCATATATATACAGAACTGCTTTTTATTTTTTCATTCGTGAAAAGATATAAAAAGCATTGTTGTCTATAGATAGTTAGCGGGCGTAGC
>JQIA01000944.1_pt1 | contig 15457 bp, 12 predicted proteins | sample 811431 | NCBI WGS metagenome assembly JQIA01 (sample SAMN02998118, study PRJNA258478) | marine sediment metagenome | biome: marine; feature: seafloor; material: sediment; isolation source: oil-polluted sediment collected from 3 locations (0.5 km, 0.7 km and 0.9 km)... | place: USA: Gulf of Mexico ... | reverse complement strand
TGCTGCTTCAGAAATATCAATACCTTCAAAAATATTTGGAATTTCAATATTAAAATGTTTTGCGAAATCATAATCTCTTTGATCACCACAAGGTACCGCCATAACAGCACCTGTACCATAACTTGCCAACACATAATCTCCAATCCATATTTGAACTTTTTCACCTGTAAATGGATGTAAAGCATAGGCTCCAGTAAATACTCCTGAAATGGTTTTCACATCGGCCATTCGTTCCAATTCACTACGTTTTGCCGTTTTTTTAATATAGGCTTCAACGGCTTCTTTTTGAGCATCTGTTGTTATTTTCGACACCAACTCATGTTCTGGAGCTAGGGTCATAAAACTTACGCCGTAAATAGTATCAGGACGTGTTGTAAAAACATCTATTTTTAATGCTGAATCTGGTTCAGCTATTTCTATTTTATTCTTAGATTTTGGTGCTATTGTGAATTGTAATGCATTGTCTATTTTATTAATAACAGCAACTGAATTATCTAAAACCTCTTCAGTAGAAAACTTTACAACACTAAATCCTTCACTTTCAAAATAATCAGTTCTTGCTGCTTCATCTTCTTTTCCTGAAAATTCAACAATTGTGTTTTTTGCTAAACACACAAAATCTACTAAAAATGTTCCAATAGTGTATTTTGTTCTAAATTTTGATGCCCCTTTTTTCTTTCTTAAAATATCCCATAATAATGCTTCAGCTTTTGAAGGATTAGAACGTTTTATTTTCAGCGCTTCAATTTCTTTAAAAGATAAATTTACTTTCTTCCTATCAGTATTTCCATCTGACAAAACCTTAAAAGAAACCATTGCCCCTTCAGAACGACCAATCCAATTGGTTTGTGAATCCTTCAATGGTTGTGGCCAGTCAATTTTAGACAATCCATCCAACAAGCGTTGTGCATAAGCTGTAATTCTCATACTCCACTGCATCATTTTTTTACGAATGACTGGATGACCTCCTCGCTCAGAAACACCACCAACAATTTCATCGTTTGCTAATACGGTTCCTAAGGCAGGACACCAGTTCACTTCAGTTTCAGATAGGAATGTTAATCTATATTGTAATAGTTTTTGCTGTTGTTCTTCTGAAGAAAATAGCGCCCATTCTTTTGCTGTAAAATTTTCAACCTCATCATCACAAGCAGCATTCACATTTTTATTTCCTTCTTTTTCAAATACCGAAATTAACGTTGCAATGTTTTCAGCTTTATCTGCTTCTTTATTGTACCAAGAATCAAACAATAAAGTGAAAATCCACTGGGTCCATTTGTAATAATTTGGGTCTGAAGTACGAACTTCACGAGACCAGTCAAATGAAAATCCAATTTTATCTAATTGTCTTCTATACGTTTTAATATTTGCTTCAGTAGTAATTGATGGATGCTGTCCAGTTTGAATAGCATATTGCTCAGCTGGCAAACCAAATGAGTCATATCCTTGCGGATGCATCACATTAAAACCTTTATGACGTTTGTAACGTGCGTAAATGTCTGATGCTATATATCCTAGTGGGTGCCCAACATGCAATCCTGCTCCCGATGGGTACGGAAACATATCCAACACAAAAAACTTAGGTTTGTCAGATTTGTTCTCTGCTTTAAATGTTTGATTGTCTGCCCAATACTTTTGCCATTTAACTTCAATCTCTCTAAAATTGTATTCCATCCTTTCTAATTCCATTTTTAAAAGCGCAAAGTTACGTTTTAAATGGAAACCTGTAAAATGTTTGGTTTGAATAAATCACATTGATATTTAAATAGAATTAAATGATAAGATAGTACGGCTTTGTTTTAAAGGAATTTGTACTTTTCAAACTTCAATAAAACGTGAGAAGAATTGATGAAAAACAGTTACAAATCGCACTTGGCATTATTGGGTGCAAACCTTATTTACGGCGCTAATTATTTAATTGCCAAAGGTGTAATGCCAACCAAAATAGGTCCTTCTGCCTTTGTTTTTTTACGAATATTAGGTGCAGGTCTCTTATTTTGGTTTATTAAGCTTTTTATAAAAGAAAAAGTTAATAAAAAAGATTTTCCCATTTTAATACTTGGTGGATTGTTAGGTGTTGCCTCAAATCAACTCTTATTTTTTCATGGTTTGAATTTAACCTCCCCTATTGATGCCTCCATAATTATTACTGCTGTTCCTGTAATGGTGTTGATTTTTAGTGTATTTCTTTTAAAAGAAAAAATAACAACCAATAAGCTTCTTGGAATTTCTATTGGAGCTGTTGGAGCGATACTCCTAATTTGGTATGGAAATAAATCTGATGGAACAAGTTCTATTTTAGGAAATATTTTTGTGTTTATTAACGCTTGCTGTTATGCTTTATATTTGGTTTTGATTAAACCTCTAATGAAGAAATACAATGCTATAACTGTTGTTAGTTGGGTCTTTTTCTTTGGGTTTTTATTTGTATTTCCAATAGGAATAAAAGATGTCTTAACAACCAACTATGATGCATTTACGTTTAACACATTTCTTGCAGTAGCATATGTTATTATAGGCACTACTTTTTTAGCATATTTATTCAATATTTATGCTTTGAACCACGTATCGCCCTCTGTAGCTGGAAGTTATATTTACTTACAACCAGCAATTAGTTTTATTATGGTGAGTATCTATGCTTTTGCATTGGGTCATGATGAATATGCTCAAGACATTAACTTAATAAAGGGTTTAAGTTTTTTACTGGTGGTTTCAGGGGTGTATTTAATAAGCAAAAAGCCTAAAAAAATTAGCTAAACCCTATCTGTTTTTAGCTCTAGACAAATGAGGGATATTCCAGCTAAATCCTGTAGAAAAATAATGCATATCATTATTTAACCCAAATCCATAAGAAACATCCAATTGAAAATTATCACGTATCAAATAGGTCAATCCTGTATCAAAAGAACTTTCATAAAAACCAACTTCATAGAAAGCTCCAAAAGGCTCTATATAACCTCCTAGTTTTTCACTTATTGAAAAACCCAATGCCGCTGAATATGTGAATGAGTTCAAGTTATTCACATAATCATATCCCACATTATATCCTAAACTAAAAACCTCAGATAAATTATGAGAGATTGATAGTTTGTTTATTGTTCCTAAGTTTCTGTTAGATAATTCGTCATTTGCTGTTGGAACAATTAAGTGAGACAGAAAAGCAATTTCTGTATTTATACCTTCTTTTTTAAATAACTGTATTTTCATTCCCACTTCTAAATCACTCCATCCTGAAGTGCTTACACTTCCTCCTTCTAACTCCAATTTATGAGATTCGTACTGATTAAAAATTCGTAATTCAACCTTATCGGAAATTCCATATCTTATTAAAGTTGATGGCCCAGCAAATAGCTTCATCCTATTATCTTCAGCTGTTTGAGTACTCATTCCTAATTCAATTTGAATACTTCCTTGGTCTACTGTAGAAGATGATTCGGTTTGATCAGGTCTATCTGTAACTATTTGTTGAGAAAGAATTGTACTTGAGCATACAAATAGAAAAGTGATAAAAAATATAATGTTTTTAGTGTAATTCATGCTTGATTTTTTACAAATATATTCTTTTTTTAGATAAGTCTAAATTTTTATTTATATTTGTCTAAATTATAAATTGTATGCCGTCTCAAACAGAAGAAAATTATTTAAAAGCAATTTACAGTATCGGATTGGCTGGTTCTAAAACAGTAAATACAACGCTAATTGCTGAAAAATTACACACAAAACCATCTTCTGTTACAGATATGATCAAAAAATTAGCGGAGAAAGAATTTGTTAATTATGAAAAATACAAAGGAGTTACTTTAACTCAAGGTGGAAAAAAAATTGCAGTAGAAATTGTTAGAAAGCATCGACTATGGGAAGTTTTTTTAGTCAATAAACTAAACTACAACTGGGATGAAGTTCATGAAATGGCTGAACAGTTGGAACATATTAAATCAAATTCATTAGTGGGCAGATTAGAAGCCTTCCTTGAGTTTCCAAAACACGATCCGCATGGAGATCCAATCCCCGACGAAAATGGGAATATCGCTTTACATAAAAAAGTAATGCTCTCCTCTATTGAACCCAACAAAAGCTGTGTTATTATAGGAGTACAAGATTCTTCTTCTTCATTTCTAAAATTCTTAGATAGTGCCAATATCAAATTGGGTAGTACCTTAAAAATTCAATCAAAAGAAGAATTTGACAACTCTATGCTTATTGAAAATAACCATATATCAATTTCAATTTCACATCAAATAGCGAATAACTTGTTCGTGAAAAAACTTTAACTATTATGGATCAAATCATTAATTATTTTGAAAGTATCAACCCAATTTTAGCAGCATTTTACGCCACTTTATTTACTTGGGGATTAACAGCATTGGGTGCTGCATTGGTGTTTTTATTTAAAGGTATGAACCGAGCTGTTTTTGATGGAATGCTAGGTTTTACTGGTGGAGTTATGGTTGCAGCAAGTTTTTGGAGTTTGTTAGCTCCTGGAATTGAAATGAGTCCAGGTGAGGGATTTACAAAAGTAATTCCAGCGGTTATTGGATTTGGAATGGGAGCATTATTTTTATTTGGATTAGACAAAGTTCTACCCCATTTACATGTCAACTTTAAAGAAAGTGAAAAAGAAGGTGTTAAAACTCCATGGCATAAAACTACCTTATTAGTACTAGCAATTACATTGCACAATATTCCAGAAGGATTGGCTGTTGGAGTTCTATTTGGAGGGGTTGCTGCTGGTTTTGATGGAGCTACTATTGGAGGTGCAGTAGCACTTGCTATTGGTATTGGGTTACAGAACTTCCCAGAAGGGTTTGCTGTTTCAATGCCAATTAGAAGACAAGGTGCTAGTAAAATGAAAAGTTTTATGTACGGACAATCTTCTGCTTTGGTTGAACCTATTGCTGCCGTAATTGGCGCTTGGGCCGTTATGACCTTTCAACCTATTTTACCATACGCATTAGCGTTTGCTGCTGGTGCCATGATTTTTGTTGTAGTTGAAGAAGTTATTCCTGAAACACAACGTGATAAATATACTGATATAGCTACACTTGGATTTATTGGAGGTTTTATAGTTATGATGACGTTAGATGTTGGGTTAAGTTAAAGGGTTCAAAGAGCCAAAGTTGGAAAGGCTCAAAGTTTCAAAGTCGAAGGTTATAAAGTCTAAAAAAACCATTACCCAATGCCTGATACTTGAAAAAGCCTCAAAGGTTGAAAGTAACACTATAAATTAGAAGTTGCGAACTGAAAAAATAACAATAAAACGGTTAACATCAACAAGAGAAGTTCGCCCTTTACCTAATATAAATTAACAACCACAATCAGTGTCACAGTTCCCTTTCTTTTTAGTTTTAAAAAAATACTTTTTAATTAAAAAGAGGACTGCTATTCCTAAAGCGATATATACTAATATTTCTTGCATTAGCTTAAAAAATTATATGCTATTACGGCTACTATATAAGCTAAAGAACTCATACCTGTTAACTGTAATATAGGCCATTTCCAACTTTTAGTTTCACGTTTTACAATGGCTAATGTTCCTACACACTGCATGGCAAATGCGTAAAACAGCAGTAAAGATATTCCTGTGGCAAAGTTAAATCGTTTTTCTCCAGTTTTAGGATTGACCTCTGCTGCCATTCGCTCTTTAATGGTGCCCACATCTTCACCTTCGCTTTCAACACTATAAATAGTTGCCAATGCACCAACAAAAACTTCTCTTGCAGCAAATGAACTAATTACTGCGATACCAATTTTCCAATCATAACCCATTGGTTTAATTAATGGTTCTATGGTTTTCCCCATAGTACCAATATAAGAATGTTCTAACTTATAGGAGGCTATTTTCTTTTGAAGAGCAGCTTCTGATAAGCCATTACTTTCTTCCTGTGAATTTACAATCTCCGCTGCATTTTTAAATTCCGAAGATCCGTTTGAAGCCAAAAACCATAAGACTATTGAAATTGCTAAAATTATTTTACCAGCTCCAAATATAAATGCTTTTGTTTTTTCAATTACTTCGTAAAAAACATTCTTAATGGAGGGAATTTTATAATTTGGCATTTCAATTACAAACAAACTCCTGTTTTTTATCTTTAAAACATTGTGCAATAAAATTGCTGAAAGCATTGCTGCAGCAAATCCTAACAAATATAACCCCATTAATGTTAAGCCCTGTAAATTAAAAATACCAAGTACCCGTTGATCAGGAATTATTAAAGAAATTAATATGGCATATACCGGTAAACGAGCAGAACAAGTTGTAAACGGAACTACCAAAATGGTAATAAGTCGTTCTTTCCAACTACTAATATTTCTAGAAGCCATAATTGCAGGAATAGCACAAGCTGTACCTGATATTATTGGTATAACACTTTTACCACTCATTCCAAATCTTCGCATGATTTTATCCATCAAAAATACAACCCTACTCATATATCCTGTTTCTTCAAGTATTGATATAAACAGGAACAAAATAGCTATTTGAGGAATGAATATTGCAATTCCACCAATACCTGGAATCAATCCTTCTGAAATTAAATTGGTAAAAACTCCTGCAGGTAAATTGTTTTTAGCAAGCTCACTTAAATTGGCAAATAACCCGTCTATTAAATCCATTGGGTAACTAGCCCATTCAAAAATAGATTGAAATATTAATAATAATATGCTGGCAAATATGATATACCCAAAAACTCTATGAGTTAATATCCTATCAAGTTTAGATCGTAAATCAGTCGCTTCTGATCTGTCAATTTTATAGGCACTCTTTAAGATTTCATTGATTTTTTGATATCTAAAAATAGTTTCTTTATGTTGATACCTTTTAATTTTTCCGTTATCAGTTTTGAATGTATTTATTTTATTCTGAAGCCTATCAGATAAAAAAACACAATTTTGTTGTTGCGTTATTAACAACCATGATTTGTAAAGAGAAAATTCTGAAAAAGTTGATTTTATTTCATTAAAAAAATCAGCATCAATTTTATCTGAAATATTAAAAATAGGTTCCGTATCCCAGGATTTATAATTTTCAAGCTCTTTTTTTAATACATCAATACCTATATTTTTTCTCGCACTTATTAAAACTACTTCCGACTTTAATTCAGCCTTTAATTTGTCAACATCAATAGAAATTCCCTTTCTCTCCATTTGATCACTCATATTAATAGCGAGAATTGCTGGAATTTTCAAATCTTTAATTTGAGAAAATAACAGTAAATTTCTTTTTAAATTTTCAACCTCAGCAACAACTACTACTACATCTGGGAAGTATAAATTCTCATCATTTAGTAATGTTTCTAATACTATTGTTTCGTCTAAAGTGTTTGGATTAATGCTGTAGGTTCCTGGTAAATCAATAATTTCACCTGTTAAGGTTTCTGAAATTTTGCATTTTCCTTGTTTTTTATCAACAGTAATTCCAGGATAGTTTCCAACCTTTTGATTTAAACCCGTAAGTTGATTGAATAATGAGGTTTTCCCTGTGTTAGGATTTCCTACCAAGGCCACATTCACAACTGCATTCTTTTTCATTATTACAGCTTAGTAATTTTAATTTGTTCTGCCATTTCAATTCTAATGGCTAAATGACTTCCGTTTACCTTTATATATAATGGGTCTTTTAAAGGTGCTACTTGTAATAGCTTTACTTCTTTACCTGGTAGACAACCCATTTCTAATAAACTTAGAGGTATAACGTCTAATGAAAAATCTTCTATAATCCCTCTTTCTCCAATCTTCAAATTTGCAATAGTAGTCTCCATTATTAAGAATAATTATAAATAGTAGGCAAATATACTAATTAGAATGATTCTAAACAATGATAAATATCATTTGTTTTTAAATTCATTTTGTAATATTCTAATGTCGACAATTAGCCGTTCTATATCTTCACTGTCAGTTCCATCATAATAGCCTCTAATTTGCTGTTTTTTATCGACTAAAACAAAATTCTCAGTATGAATAAAGTCTTGTAAACCACCATCCCCTTCATCTAAAACCGCAAAATAACTTTTTCGTGCTAACTCATAAATGTGTTTTTTATCGCCAGTAGTAATATTCCATTTTGCATCAATTACACCTTTTTTATCAGCGTATTCACGTAAAATTGGAATACTATCCATGATAGGTGTTACAGAAAGAGATAAAAATTTAATATCATCTTCAGCTTTAAAAACCTCTTGGAGTTTTCCCATATTATTAGTCATAACTGGGCAAATTGTTTGGCATCGAGTAAAGAAAAAATCAGCTACATAAATTTTATCTTTATAATCTTGCTGGGTAATAGTATCTCCATTTTGGTTAGTCAATTCAAAGTCTGCAACTTTATGGTTATTTCGAACATGAATCAAACTCTCATCAACTAATTTTGGATTTACATCTGCAGGATTATAAACTGGCAATCTTTTTTCAGGAGTCAGAAGTGTGTAAATTGCATATATCATCCCCACAGAAAAAAATGCCATAATAGCTAACGTAGGAATTGATTTTTTAAAAAAGTTTAAATCCATTGAATTTAATAATTGAATTACAAATTTAGTACAATTAAGTTTTATAAATAAAAACTTCTTTAAAACTTTGTTAAAACTATTAGTAACTCTATTTTTCAGTTTTACAACTGTATTTAAAACCGTACATTTGTGCGATTTTATATTTTGAATATACATATGGAAATAATTATAAAGGCAGCACAGTTTATTTTAAGTTTATCGTTTTTAATCGTATTACATGAATTAGGACATTTTATCCCTGCAAAAATATTTAAAACACGTGTTGAAAAATTTTACTTATTCTTTGATTATAAATTTTCTTTAGTTAAAAAGAAAGTTGGTGATACCGTTTATGGTATTGGGTGGATTCCATTAGGAGGATATGTAAAAATCTCCGGAATGATTGATGAGAGCATGGATACCGAACAAATGAAACAACCCGCTCAACCTTGGGAATTTAGGTCTAAACCAGCTTGGCAGCGGTTAATTATTATGTTAGGTGGTGTGATTGTAAATTTTATATTGGGTATTTTAATTTATATCATGATTACCTTCGTTTGGGGGTTAGATTTTGTTACACCTGAAGGCGTAAAAGAAGGATTTGCAGTTCATGAATCATTTAAAGAATATGGATTTAAAGACGGAGATAAAATCACAAAGTTTAATGGTGAAGTACCATTAGATGTTACAGATGTAAATAAACATTTATTTTTAAGAGACATCTCTTCTCTAGAAGTAATTCATGAAAATGGCACAACAGAAACATTAAACTTACCTGAAAATATTGGAGAACTGATGTGGGAAAAAGGTGTAATGCACCCATTTGAGGTTAGAATACCACCTGTAATTGCCGTTGTTGTTTCCGATTCCCCAGCAGAAAAAGCAGGGTTTTTAAAGAACGATAAAATTATTTCTGTCAATAATACTTCTATTCAATATTGGAATGATTTCACAAAAATGATTCTAAATTCAGAAGATGACTTTACCGTTATTTTAGAAAGAGATGGTGCAACAAAAAGTATCACACTAAAAGCTGGGAAAGATAAAAAAATTGGTGTAGCACCTAATAATAGTGACTTTATTGATATCCAACACAAAGACTATACTTTTTTAGAAAGTATTTCAACAGGAAACGCTATTGCCATTTGGACCTTGAAAGACTATATTACCCAATTTAAATACGTATTCACTAAAAAAGGAGCTACTAGCATTGGTGGTTTTATAGCAATTGGAAATATTTTTCCAGCTACCTGGAGTTGGCATGCGTTTTGGAGTATAACAGCCTTTTTGTCTATTATGCTTGGGTTTATGAATTTATTACCAATACCCGCTTTAGATGGTGGCCATGTAATGTTTACGTTATATGAAATAGTTACCGGTAGAAAGCCTAATGATAAGTTTTTAGAATATGCTCAAATAACAGGGTTTATTCTTTTAATTGCACTATTACTGTTAGCTAATGGAAACGATATTGTGAAACTATTTTCATAACAAGAACATATTTTGTAAGTAGTTAAGTTTACTTTCGACTTTAATTGAAACTAACTACCCATGAAAGTCAAATTTTTAATTTACGCTTCAGTTTCATTAACTATACTTTCTTGTAGTAATTCTACCTCTGAAGATATAGTTAATGAAGACCCTATAATTACTCAATATGAATGGGTTGTTCCTTTAAGTGATATTGTAGGCAGTTTTAACCCTTTTCCATTTGCAGAAAACCCAACATTAAGTACTATCGAAAATGTTGGTGGGTTAAATGATAATTCTACGGTTGCAATTATTTCTTTTAACGAAGAAATTAATATATACCCTCTTACTTATATACACCCTTTTGAAACTGTTAATGATACATTAACAAACAACTCATTCACTATTAGCTATTGCCCTATTACACAAAGCACTATAACTATTAATAGAGTACATCGAAATGAAAAACTAACATTTAGAGCTTCGGGAATTTTATACAAAGAAAACTTAGTAATGCATGATAACTTAAGCGATTCCTTTTGGTCTCAGATGTTGCTAAAAAATATCAAGGGGCCTTTTGAAAATGAAACTATTCAAATTTTTTCTATGATTGAAACAACATGGAAAACCGCTAAAACTTATTTTCCATCAGCACATGTTTTTACGAGTAACAGTATAGTGTCTTCCAAAAGTAATAACAGTTTAGGCGAAATTGATAACGATGAAAAAGTATTTGGCCTAATTGATAATATTAACAATAAAAACTCTGAAGTTTTCATTTATCAATATTCACATTTTAATACTGGAATTCAACTATACAAAAGTGGATTCGCCAGTAAAAAAATTGTAATTGGGAGTCAAGATTTACAATTTATTACTGCATTTTTAAATGAAGAAAATACTAATTTTGAGCCTGTTCAAAATGAGTTCCCTATAATAATGATTGATGAATTTGGCAACAAGTGGAATGTCTTTGGGTATTCAGTTAGTGGTCCAAATATGGGTGAAAAACTAGAGCCAGCAACTGCATTTGTTGCATCATGGTGGGCTTGGGAGGATTTTTATAATAGTTTTTCTTTTTTAGAATAAAAAATCCCCACTAAACAGTGAGGATTAAATATGTTGCTCAATTTGAAAATTAATCCGCAAGTATAATTACCTTGTTTTCTTTCATTTCAATGGTTCCACTTTTAATTGGTAAAGAATATTCTCCTTTATTATTAGTGAAATTATTTTCAAATTCCTTAGCAATTTTCACATCACTTCCTTTGAATTTCACATTACCATCAACAAGTAAAGAAACAATAGGCGCGTGATTATTAAGCATTTGAAACTCCCCATTAATACCTGGAACAGAAATTAAATCTACGTCTGTATTTAATAATGTGGCTTCAGGTGTTACTATTTCTAAAATCATATTTTTTAGTTTTCAGTCTCCGTTTTTAGTTTATACTTCAGCTAACATTTTTTCTCCAGCATCAATGGCATCTTGTATTGATCCTCTTAAGTTAAATGCAGCTTCAGGATATTTATCTAACTCACCATTCAATATCATATTAAATCCTTTGATTGTGTCTTTAATATCAACTAATACACCTGGTATTCCAGTAAATTGTTCTGCTACATGAAATGGTTGAGATAAGAAACGTTGTACTCTACGAGCTCTATGAACTGCTATTTTATCTTCTTCAGATAATTCCTCCATTCCTAAAATAGCAATAATATCTTGTAATTCTTTATAACGTTGTAACAACTCTTTTACACGTTGAGCACAATCATAATGCTCTTCACCTAAAATATCTACTGTTAAAATTCTAGAAGTAGAATCCAATGGATCTACTGCTGGATAAATCCCTAATTCAGAGATTTTACGAGACAATACTGTTGTTGCATCTAAATGTGCAAATGTTGTTGCTGGAGCTGGATCCGTTAAATCATCTGCAGGTACATAAACCGCTTGAACTGATGTAATAGAACCATTTTTTGTTGAAGTAATACGCTCTTGCATTGCTCCCATTTCTGTTGCTAATGTTGGTTGGTACCCTACTGCAGAAGGCATACGTCCTAATAATGCTGATACTTCAGAACCTGCTTGTGTAAAACGGAAAATATTATCAACAAAAAATAAAACATCTTTTCCTTGTCCTTCACCTGCTCCATCACGGAAATATTCAGCAATTGTTAAACCTGATAAAGCTACACGTGCACGAGCTCCAGGAGGTTCATTCATTTGTCCAAATACAAACGTTGCTTTAGAATCTTTCAATTGTTCTTTATCAACCTTTGTTAAGTCCCATCCTCCTTCTTCCATAGAATGCATAAAATCATCACCATATTTGATAATCCCAGATTCTAACATTTCTCTTAAAAGGTCATTTCCTTCACGAGTTCTTTCTCCAACACCTGCAAAAACAGATAGTCCACCGTGTCCTTTAGCAATATTATTAATTAATTCCATCAACAATACTGTTTTTCCAACACCTGCACCTCCAAATAATCCAATTTTACCTCCTTTTGCATAAGGCTCAATTAAATCAATTACTTTAATTCCTGTAAATAAAACTTCTGTTGACGTTGATAAATCTTCAAATTTTGGAGCTTCACGGTGAATTGGTAATCCGTCTTTACCTTCTTTAGGTAAGTTTCCTAATCCATCTATTGCATCTCCAATAACATTAAATAAACGGCCATAAATATCTTTCCCCACTGGAACTTGAATTGCACCACCAGTAGCAACAACTTCAAAACCTCTGCTTAAACCATCTGTAGAGTCCATTGCAATAGAACGCACAGTATCTTCACCAATATGTTGTTGTACTTCTAACACTAATAGTGACCCATCTTTTCTTGTAATTTCTAATGAATCGTACAATTTTGGTAGTACTGTTCCTGATTCAAATTCAACATCAATAACTGGCCCAATAATTTGTGCAACTTTACCTGTAACTTTCGCCATTACTTTAACTATTTATTATTTAGATATTTAACCTTTTCTGGTTCCTCTTGATTTTCAAGGTGCAAAGATAGTTTTTTGATTTTATTATTAAAAAAAAATATCCTTTTTTTTAAAAAAAGAAACGCCCTAAATATTTAGGGCGTTTCTTTTATATATTTTATCCAATTATTATGGGTTAATTGTCCACGAAACAAAGTATTGAGAACCAATTTTACCAACACCTGGTGCACTAAAATATTCTTTACCTCCAATATTTGCTGCTCCAATTTTAAATGTTGAATTAAATGATGGAACTGAGTAACTAACTTGAGCATCAACTACCGTACGAGCATCAACCATAGTATCAATAAATGATGATTGCCATAAGTACTCATCACTCCATCTCACATTCACATTGAATCCAAGATTTTCAGTAAGTTTGGTATTCCCAAAAGAGAATTTAACTTTATTTTCTGGAGTATTAAACCCTGCTTCATAATCTGGGTCTGAATCTTGATCAAAATCAAATCTAGCAAAGGTATAACTTAGACCAAAGTTATAGTTACCTAATATTTTAGTCGTCAACCCTATACTACCACCATAAGATGAGATATCAGCAGTTGAATTCGTATATATTTGGAATGCTTTAAAATCTTCGTTCCCTAAAGCTATTAATGCGTTTGGCAATTGAACTACCGGATGAATATCAGAAAAATCTGCTTGACCATAAAATGGTACTAAAACTGTTTTATTTCCAATAAAGTCTTCGTATTGATTGTAATAGGCACTCATATCCAATGCTAGTTTACCAAAACCAGCTCTATACCCAACTTCGTAAGCCGTTACTTTTTCAGGCTTTACAAAATCAAAATCAGCTTTTGTTGGAGCTCCAGCTAAAACAGAAGATAGAGAAAATGAATTTTGATATGCATCTCTACCTGTTAATTCAACAGTTCCTGGGAAACCTAAAAACTGACCTGTACCACTAACTGCTAATGGTGCTGTAGTATATCTATCTAAATTATCTGGTGCAGAACCTACTAAAATAGCTCTACCTGCATCTAAACCAATATATTGATCTTGTGTAGTTGGGTTTCTAAATCCAGTTTGAAAAGACGCTCTTAAATTACGTGTTTTCCCTTCTCCTAAAGAGTAGGATACCGAAATTCTTGGAGAATAATTTCCATCAAAGTTTTTTGCTTTATCATAACGTAAAGATCCTGTAAATTTTAATCTGTCGTCTACAAGTTTCTTTTGAATTTGCATATAAGCACCATATTCGTTATAGTCAATTGGTCCGTCATAATCTGTAAAAATGGTACCATTTGAATTCAAAGAATATTGTCTCCATGAACCACCAACCATAACATTTGCAAAATCAATTAATTCATTAAAGTTATAATTACCATCTATATGGTATATTTTAGTTTCATCTTGAAACTTCGCTCCTGTGTTTAAATCTGGATCTGAAGTTACTTGGTCTAAAGCAGCGTTAAACTCAGAAGTTCCCGGAACCAATGCTCCAGTTTGAGCTATTTGTCTTGCTAATCCATGAGCAGATGTTTCATCCAATGCTGGTAAACCTGGTATCAATCCTAAACGTGCTCCAATATACGTTTGAGCATATTCAGTAAACCATTGTGTATCTGATTTCCAACTTCTATTCAAATTAATTGCAGCAAAACGGGTGTCATATGAATCTGCTGCATCTTCATCGGTTATATATCCTCTTACAAAGAAATTGTCATTTTTAATTTCTAATTTATGTTGTTGCATAAAGAAATTCTTAATAGAATATCTATTCGCTCCTTGATAAATAGTACTTCCTTGTCCAAATTTAGCTACATAACTAACTTCAAAATCATCAGCAAATGGTCTATAATTTAAAGAAAAATCAACTTTAGCACTTTCTGCAACATAATCCATTAAGTCTACTTCGTCATACCCAGTTCTTGAAACTGTTGTAGCTCCTAATGTACCTGCTGGTAATCCGCTTAAAGCATCAAAATCTAAAGATGTTGAAACTTCATCACCATAAACATTTAATCCATCGTAATTTGGATTTGCTCTTGTAGCTCCTGGATTTGCATAATCTTCATAATCTGTAGCGTACCATTCAGTACCTTTTAAATATGAGAATGATGCTTTCGCTGCAAACTTATCGCTAAATTTATGAGCCATTCTAATCCCTGTATCTACATAATTATTGTCTCCTGCTGCTTTCTGAGAAGTAAGCCCTGTTTTAACATAAACACTTACACCTTCATAATCAAATGGACTTTTACTGGTCATAAATAAAATACCATTAAAAGCATTCGCTCCATATAATGCAGAAGATGCTCCTGGAAGTAATTCCACCGTATTCACATCTAATTCAGACATACCTAGTAAGTTCCCTAAATTAAAGTTAAGTGCTGGAGAAGAATTATCCATACCATCAACTAATTGCATAAAACGAGTATTTGCAAAAGTAGCAAACCCTCTTGTATTCACAGATTTAAATGTTAAACTGTTTGTATTTATATCTACACCTTTTAAATTTTCTAATCCATCATAAAAACTTGGAGAA